>Ga0123356_10001779_pt1 | contig 23508 bp, 14 predicted proteins | sample TergutEmb28metaG_2_FD_92546 | JGI IMG/M metagenome (GOLD analysis project Ga0123356, IMG submission 92546) | Embiratermes neotenicus P3 segment gut microbial communities from Petit-Saut dam, French Guiana - Emb289 P3 | ecosystem: Host-associated > Arthropoda: Insects > Digestive system > Gut ...
CAGTCAACTATTGCGGCGTGATCTGCTCACAAAAATCAATAACGAAGAACTTAAATCGGGAGCCGGTCTCGGTGCCGAATTGTTTGGCTACGGCACCGTCGAAAAGCCCATCCGCGTTGCCGTTATCGGCACTGGCGACCAAGGAAGTATTCTCATCGGAGCCATGAATCCGAAGTACGTGCAGGTCGTTGCCATTGCGGACATTCGCCCCTTCAACCAGCACCGAGCATTTCACGGCGACGCGGCAAACGCTAGTACCCTTGCTCTCCGTCCCGGTCTCATTAGAATTTTCGGTTGGAAAGACGAAGAAGAAGCCCGACAAAACGTTCAAGTTTTCGACACCGCCGAAAACCTCTTCAAGTATTACGAAGACAAAGAAGGAGATGAGGACATTGAAGCCGTGGTCATTGGTTTGCCGCTTTTCCTGCATGCCCCAGTTGCCATTGCCGCCATGAAGCGGGGATACCACGTCCTGACCGAAAAGTTGATGGCACACACCGTTGCGGAGTGCAAAGAAATGGCACGTGCCTCGGAACAATACAAAAAGCATTGTGCCACCGGACACCAGCGGCATTACAACATTCTCTACGATCACGTGGTCGATATGATCCAAAACGGTGTGCTGGGAGACCTGCATTACATCCGTGCTCAGTGGCACCGAAACAATCAGCCGGGTGCCGACAGTTGGAAGCAGCCGATCCCGGTAGGCATCAAAGCAGAACCGGACGATGTTGGTGATCCTCGGTTTGGCGGGAGAGGACGTTTAGGGTGGATGCTCGCTGACCGAAGAAACAGGTTGAATGCGACGAACCTGACACCTGCCGCTCGGGAAGACCTTGAAAGGCAAGTGGCACAGATCGAAGCACAAATCGCCGACGAGATACTGGTGAGCGGGGGCGAATACAAGGGCTTTACGTTCAAATCTGCCGAAGCGTACGGTTATGAAACCATTGAGGCGATGAGCATTGGCGGCGCGCTGCCGTTTAGTCGTCCTGCTGCCGAAGAGTTGCTTCGCTGGCGGCTTTATGACCGAACAAGTGCTGGCTTGATGGCGGAACTCGGTTCACACCAACTTGATGCGGCAAACATTTTCCTTGCGGCAATGTTCGATGGGAAAAAGCAGTATCCGCTGTCGGTGTCAGCAACGGCAACGCGGACAATTTTCCCGGAAAACCTGGAACAAAGTCCGGTTGATCGAGATGTGGAAGACCACATTCATTGCGTTTATGATTATCCTGCTGCCGGTTATGATCCGAATGACGAACTCGGAAAACTGCGCAAAATCACATTGGCGTATTCTTCGATCAACGGCAACGGCTTCGGCGGTTACGGCGAGACGGTCTTTGGTACGAAGGGGACGCTGCAACTGGACACGGAACTGGAAGGGTTGCTCTATCAACGCGCCGACGTCCACAGGAAGACGAGGATTACCGAGAGGGTTGCGGCGGGGCAAAGGGAACTCATGATTACGATGGACGATGAAGGCGACCCTCTTTCAGCCGCAATCGCCTTGCAGGCGACCGCGATCAATGCAGGTCGGGGTTATTGCGAACAGATCGAACATTGGGCGTATTGCATTCGGGAAAACCCGGAGGCGGATTCTTCCAAGCCGATGCCGCGTTGCTATCCCGAAGTGGCATTAGTCGATGCGGTGATTTCGCTAGTTACGAACATTGCAGCACGATTGGGGGATGCGGTGGAATTCGACCAAGCATGGTTCGACCCCAAGAGCGATGCAACGCCGGAAGCGAAGTACGCCAAAACGGAAGAAGAGAAAAAGCACTTTACGCCGGACCTCAGACGGTATGCGTAACACGGACAGGAGTAAGAGACAAGAGTTAGGCAGAAGCCAAGAGACTCTGTAATCGTGTGTTCTGCTCCGAATAGTCCTCACCTTAACTCCTTCACAGTGGGCGAGGGGATTACTGGCAGATTTATGTCCACTGCTCCTGACTCTTTTTATGCACATCGCAATTATAATGGATGGTAACGGGCGTTGGGCGAACCGGCAGGGATTGCCTCGACACGAGGGACACCAAGCCGGAGCGGTTAGGGTACGGGAAATTGCCGAAGAATGCGTCCGGCGGAAAATTGAGCAACTGACGCTTTACTGTTTTTCCAGTGAAAACTGGAAACGTCCCAAGCCGGAACTCGACCTTTTGATGAACCTGTTCCGGGAATACTTGAAGAAGGAACGTGAGAGTCTTGTCAAAAATGACATTCGGTTTTCCGTGATTGGGCGACGCACGGACATCGCCAAGGATATTCTTGGCGAAATGGAAGAGTCGATGGCACTCACGAAAGACAATAAGGGACTGCATCTGTGTTTGGCGGTGAACTACGGTTCACGCGGCGAAATTGTCGATGCCGTCAAAAGAATTGTTGATGCAAGGATTCCGAGTCATCAGATTGATGAGCAATGCATCGCGGACCATCTTTACACTGCTGGAATGAGCGATCCTGACCTGCTGATTCGCACGGCAGGAGAGCAGCGGTTGAGCAATTATCTTCTATGGCAGTTGAGTTACGCTGAAATTTGGGTAACGGAAAAATGTTGGCCCGACTTCGATGTTGCCCTATTTGATCGAGCATTGAAAGACTTTGCTCAGCGAAAACGAAAATTTGGCGGGTTGTGAAAACGCTCGCATCTGTCCCGTAGAGCGAGTCAAAAACTGGCGTGGCTCCACCGAGGCAAACCCACGCCAATTCCGAGCACACACTCTCCAAACACTGTTACCTAATGTGTGAGGAGAGCGGTGCTCCACCTTTCTACCAGACCAGTCTGTTTGTAGGTCTAATAAGTCGGGAAATCCCTGCATCAATGTGCTGTCCACCCGCCGCATTTCGACAATGGATGGCGATCACGTTGGTCCCTGCCCTTAACACTCCCCTGGCGTTCCCTATCGGAAATAGAGCGTAATTGGAGATGTGTCCCGTCGTTTCAAGCACTTTCACGCCATTGATATAGACCACACAGTCTTCGTCGTGATAGAGTTCAAGAACAAGACTCGACGGATTCCTCATATCGGCAACGGACAAATTGAACGGTTTCCGAATCCAGATGTCCGCCGTGTTCCAGTCAGTACGGTTCACCGTGTTTGGTGCTCCACGTCCAAAACCGGAGAGACCTTTTTGCCACGACGAAACGTCAAAGCCGGGTTTTTCCCAACCATCGGCAGGTTTTTCCGTTGTGTATGACCACTCTGTTGGTTTTTCCAATGCAGTCGGGATCACCGTTCGGGTCGGCGGTGCAAACCGCAACGCATTGTTCAACGCTCGGAATTTTTCGACATTGACCTTGATGACTTCCCGGTCATAGGTCATCAGACCATTGACCTCGACTTCTACGTCTGTCGTCTGTGTATAAACGGCAGCGGAAAGTCCCTTACCGATCATTGGGTGCAATCTTTCATTGAGTTGCTTGTAGGTTTCAAACAGGTCATCTTCATCTTTCAGGTTTCCGCCATAACCCCAGTTTCTGTCGGTTTTGAGCCAAAGATGTTTTTCAAGGGGCAAGCCGAGACCGCCATACTCACCGAGCACGGTTGCCCGATCTTCTTCCGGCGGATACATAGCAGGACCACGATAGGCGTGCCTGACGTGCACATCGCCGCAGCCGCGGTCTGTCCAACCGCTCGGACCATTGACGAGTCGTGTCGGATCAAGTTCTTTTGTCCAAGCCAAAATCCGGCAGGTGTCGTACTGTCCCCAACCTTCGTTAAACGGCACCCAAACAATGATGCTCGGATGGTTGTGCAGGAATTCAATGATTTCCTTCCATTCCCGCTCAAAATTTGCCGCTGATTCTGGCGACCGAACGGCATCGGGCTGATCGCGACGAATGTGAAGTTGCGGCTCGCCGTTGGGCATATCTTGCCAAACGAGAATGCCGAGTCTATCGGCGTGATAATAGAACCTTGCCGGTTCAACTTTGACGTGCTTTCGCAACATATTGTAGCCAAGCAATTTCGTTACCTCGATGTCATACATCAATCCCTCATCTGTCGGAGCGGTGTAAAGCCCATCGGGCCACCAACCCTGATCCAGCGGACCGTGTTGGAACATAAACCTGCCGTTGAGCATCATACGTGTGAAGCCGTTTTCGCACTTGCCGAGGGCAATTTCGCGCATTCCGAAATAGGAATCGACTGTATCAATCACTCTGCCGTTACGGACGAGTTCGACTTTCAGGTCATACAGGAAGGGCGTGTCCGGTGTCCACAAGTTTGGATTCGGAACCCGCAGGACAAGCGGTCTGTCCAGCGTGCCGACTTGCGTTCCAATTGTTCTTGATCTTTCCCGAACGACTTGCCGTTCCCGCAGTAAACCACGTTGACGTTCCATTGAGGCTGTAACGGTGGCTCGGATTTGGTCGCCCTGTTGAGTGCCATTGGCAAAAGTTTCGAGCGTTAGCGTGGCGTTTCTGATGTTCGGCACCATTTTGAGTCTTTCAATCGACGCTACCGGAACCGGTTCGAGCCAAACGGTCTGCCAAATACCTGTTACCGGCGTGTACCAAATCCCGTGCGGATTATTACGTTGCTTGCCGATGGGTTGATGACCATCACTGGTCGGGTCCCAAACGAGCACCTCGACGGTTTGTGCGCCTTCCGGTTTCAGGACATCGGTGATGTCAAAATAGAACGGGGCGTAGCCGCCAACATGTCTGCCAACTTCTTTGCCGTTGACGAAAACGGTGGTGTCCCAATCGACTGCCCCGAAATGGAGCAGGATACGTTTGCCGTCCCAATCGGCTCCCGTTGGAACCTCAAAGGTTCGCTTATAATGCAGGTTTTTGTCCTGTCCGACCATTTTGCCGACACCGGACAATGCCGATTCGACCGGAAACGGCACAAGAATTTTGCCGTCAAAACTTTCCGGCTTGGCACCACGATCCGTGATGGCATAATCCCAGAGACCGTTGAGGTTCAACCAAGTTGGACGCTCCATTTGCGGTCGAGGATATTCCGGTAGCGGATTGCTCGGATCGACATCTTTGGCGAATTTGGAGACGATCTTATCGCCGACAATTTTCCATTCTTCGGCAATAGCAATCGCTGGCAGCAAAGCCAAACATAAAAAGAGAGAGAGACGTTTCATCATGTGCGCTTTTGAGGGTTAAAGGAACATTTCCACAACAACGCGAGACATTGTATCAGGTTGCCATGAGAAGTTCAAGAACACAAACGCGAATTTACGCACAAGACTCCAATGTCTCTACGCAGCCTGCTTCGGACTGGTTTTCACTTGCGGCATCGAGACAACGCCCGGTTGCAGCATTTCTGTTAGCACTTCGTCGCACTTTTCGCACACTAATTCCGGGGAAATTGTGTCCATCCACTCCGATGTTTTTGCACGCTTTCGCCATCTGCTGGTGTTTTCCGGTTGTACTTGAACCGCCCGATGTTCTTGACCAAACGGGACATTTTCCAAAGCCGATGCCGAGCCGAATAGTCCAATACACCTTGTTCCGACTGCGGCGGCAATTTGTAGTTCTGCGGTGTCCGAACCGACAAAAATCGTCGCTAACTTCGATAACGACTTCCGCTCGACCAACGCCGTCCACGGGGCTTGTAATGCAGCCCCCCCCGCCGCGTGAACCGCTGTCTCTGCTCTTCGCAATTCCGTTTCATTGCCCGACCAAACGATCAATGACGGCAAATTCCACTGCTCCAAGAGATACTTGGCAACCACGCCGTAGCATTCTTCCTGCCAACGCACCGATGGACTGTCCGCACTGATATGGAGCATCGCAAAATTGCCGTACAGTCCCTTTCTGTGGAGGATGTTTCGGGCAGCGATCCGGTCTTTTTCGCATTCCGGCATATCAAAGCCGATGTCGCTCCCAAAAATTCCAAACGGTTGGAGCAGCCGAAGTTTCCGTTCGACCTGGCGTGTTTTTTCTGGAGCGATCCTGATATTGTGCAAACGGCGACGTTCTTTCCCACCAAATCCGATGCGGTATTTTGCGCCAGAAAGCCACGATGCCAACGAACTCCCGAAAGAATTTTGTGAATCGACAACAACTTGGGGAGCAAACGATTGGAGCCGTTGCCGAATCCGGCGAATTTCGGACCATTTCTTGAACCAATCTTTTCGGACGATGACAAACCGATTGATTGCCCAATGATCGAGCACGAGCGGGGCAGTGTCCTCTCCGATGAGCCAGGCAATTTCTGCGTAGGGAAAACGATGCCGCAGGGCAACGAAAACCGGAATACTTTGGACGGCTTCGGCAGTATCGCCGAAGTGCGTTACCAAAATCCTCCGGGGATCCGCCAACTCTTTCGGCAACTGGGTTTTACCAAAAAACAAAAACGGCTTATTAAACGGTCTGGATAACATTGTCTTCAAAAGGAGAGACGACAGACTTCTGTCAGCGGGGAGTCTAACAATTTTCCACCGAACGGGGCAATAGCAAAAAAGCGGAAAACAAAGCCCACGCTTGACAATTCTGCGTTTTGACAGAAAATACCGCTCTGCGCCGGGCGGGTTACGTCTGATTGAAAAGTGCAGGGGCGGGGTGGCATAAGTCCCCCGGTAACGATTGGAAATTCATGTCAAAACCGGATTATTACGAAGTTCTCGGAGTTGCTCAAAGTGCGAGCAAAGACGAAATTTCAGTCGCCTATCGGAAATTGGCGATGAAATATCATCCAGACCGTAATCCAAACGACGAAGAGGCAATCGAAAAATTCAAACTCTGCGCGACCGCCTACGAAGTCCTCAGTAATCCCCAAAAACGTGCTCTTTACGACCAGTATGGTCATGCAGGCGTTGAAGCAAACGGCGGTGGACCGCAGTTTCACGACATTAACGACATTTTCGGAGCCTTTGGCGACCTTTTCGGCTCGTTTTTCGGCGGCGGTATGCGAGGGAGTCGGCAACCATCTCAGGGGGCAGATGTCCGATGCGATTTGACCATTGACCTGCACGAAGCGGCGCAGGGGGTTACGAAAGAAATCACTTTCCGGCGGCGTGAAACCTGCAATACGTGCAACGGCAGCGGGTCAAAACCGGGAAAATCTCCCGAACGCTGTCCCTACTGTGGCGGTTCAGGACGGATTACGCAGTCCACTGGCATTTTTTCCATTCAAACGACCTGTCCGAAATGCCGGGGGGAAGGGGCGATCATTACTGATCCCTGCCCTGACTGTCGCGGACACGGCTTGATCCAACAGACGGTCAATCGGGAGATCAAAATCCCTGCCGGTGTCGATACCGGTATGCGGCTTCGGATGCAGGGTGAAGGAGAGCGAAGTCCCAGCGGTGGTCCGCCGGGGGACTGCTACGTTTTCATTTCGGTCAAGCCGCATCCGTTGTTTCAGCGCGATGGACAGGACTTGATCTGTCGGGTGCCGATCAGTTATCCGCAGGCAGCATTGGGGGCGGAGATTGAAATCCCCACGCTGGATGGTCGGGAAAAAGTTACTATTCCTGCTGGTACGCAAAACAATGACATTATCACTCTGCGTGGGCGTGGGATGCCGATTCCTCGCCGGAGCATTGCGGGCAATTTACACATTCAGGTCTATATTGAAGTGCCGCGTAAGTTGAAGCCGGAGCATCGGAAATTGTTGCAGCAACTTGCCGACCTGGAAGGGGAGCACGTTTTGCCGGAGCGGAAAAACTTTTTCAGCAAACTCAGCAACTTCGTGTCGGAAGTGTTTGGCGATAAATCGGAAAAGAAAGATGACTAACCGATGTTCTGGAGTCCTATTTTTTTTCAGGCACTTCGAGCAGGAATTGGTGCAGGACATTCCAATACTTTCCGGTGATATAGACGTGATTGTTTGCCGGATCAAACGCAATGCCGTTCAAAACGGCGTTTTGTGTGTCCCCTCGGTGTTCCTGCGGAACAAATGGTGCCATCTCTATCCAGCCGATAACGTTGCCGTTTCTGGGATTGATACGAACGATTCTCGTTGTCGTCCAGACATTTGCCCAAATTTCGCCGCGAATCCACTGCAATTCATTCAAATTGCGGACAGGCTCCGGTCGGCTCCTTCCAATACCGTCCGTTACTGTTACTCTGCGTTGTTCTCTAAACGTTTTGGGGTCGAGAAACCGAAGCACGTTTGTGCCATTGCTCATAATCAAGTGTTTACCGTCGTAGGTGAGTCCCCAGCCCTCACCGGGATATTGGAATCGTCCCTTTAATTGGAACGTTTTTTTGTCATACACGAGGCAAACTTGTTCCCTCCAAGTCAGTTGGTAGAGCAAATCATCGACCAGTGCCAACCCTTCGGCGAAAAATTGGGGGGGCAAATCGAAACGTGCTGTAACTTTCCCCGTCGTTGGTTCGACCCGGCGGAGAGATGACTCGCCGTATTGTCCAGCACTTTCGTAGAAGACACCGTCATCCCAGAGCAATCCCTGTGTGAAAGACCGATCATCGTGCGGAAAAGTCGCTAAATGCCGCAAAACGATTTGTTCCGGCAGTTCCGAAGCAAGGGAGAAGGGCAAAAAAGTACCCAACGCCAAAAGAAAAACTACTAATTTGACCTTCGGAAACATGCGTTTCATGTGTACAGCACAAATTGGGATGTGGTCGTGGGAATGACGAACCACTCCCGCTCTTAATCCGCAACGTAGGGCAACAGAGCCATAAATCTGGCACGTTTGATCGCAACCGCTACGGCATGTTGGCTGATTGCCGAGCAACCGCTTTTTCGTCGGCTCAAAATCTTACCTTGCCGACTCGTGAGTTTTTTGAGCAGTTCGACATCTTTGTAATCGACGAACATCGGTCGGGGACGCTGACCGCCCACCATCAGCGGGTCTTTTTTAGGGACATGAACTCTCGTCTTGGATTGCTTTCGTTGCTTTTGTTTGGATTTTTTATACAGTGGAGACATCTTATTGCACCTTAATTTTCAATGCGGTCAGCCAGACCGACCCGCCATTTTACCCTGTTTTTGAGGCGATTCAAGCCCCGGTGTTAGCATGTATAAGTTGGAACCAGCATCTATGTCGCTATCCTACTTGCGGCAACAGTCAAAATGGGATAAAATGTCGCGCTGTCATACTCACCAAAGATTGGTTTTAGCATGTTTGATTTTCTTGCACTTTTTGCCGAAGCCCAAGCCCCACGGGAAGAGGGAAGCAGCCTAATGTTTTTTTTCATTATGCTTCCTGCCATCCTTATCATCATGTGGATTCTCTTTGCAAGCCCGCATAAAAAACAGGAAGAACGATTGCGAAAAATGCTCAGTTCTCTCGAAAAAAATGACAAGGTTATGACCGTCGGCGGACTCATCGGGACGGTACACTCCATTGACAAAGAGCAAAACGAAATTGTTCTGAAAGTTGACGAAACGAACAACACTCGGATACGTTTCCATCTCACTGCTGTCAGTACCGTTTTCCCCAAGGAAGGCGGAAGTAAATAGTCGTCCCTTGACAGTTCATTTGCGTAGTTTCCTCCCAAATTCGACGCTCCGTGGTGCCAAGACCAATTTGACAAGTGTGCCGTTACGCTCTCGTTTTTCTTGACTTTTCGGAAAAGCACGTTAGAATATCTTGCGCACTTTTCCTATTTTGACGCATTGCGTCTTCCGAGGGTCATTTCCGATGAAAAAAAAACCGACAAAATTGCCCCTTTTTCTGTTGTTGGCTTTGGCACTTTTCCTGCCCAGCCTTCCTGCACAAGAAACTCCTTCCCCACCGGCTACTGCCCCAACGGCAGCGGAGAGAGACCGACCGCGTCCCATCAAGGATGTCTTGCCCGATGCTCGGAAAATTGAAGGACTCCTCACGTTCTATCACCGAAGAGATCGACTCTACGCCGAAATCAAGAGTGGCAACCTCAACACCGATTATCTGATTGCCATCGCAATCGCCCGTGGTTCCGGCAACACTGTCATCGGCGGCGATACGTACCAATCTGGCGGGAACGATTGGCTTTGGCAATTCCGAAAGGTCAACGACAACATTCAGGTTGTCCGCCGTAACATCCGGTTCAGAGCCGATCCCAACACACCGGAAGCACGGGCGGTCGAAGTCGGATTTTCCGACAGCGTTTTATACAGTCTGCCGATTGTCGCCGCTGGCGAAGGCGGCGGCGACGTTATTGACCTCGCCCCGATTTTCATGGCAGATTTGCCGCGACTCGGTATCGGTTCCTTTGACCGCAGCCGATCCACTTGGGGGGACATCAAGGGCTTTCCGAACAACATGGAATTCCGGGTTAACGCAACTTATTCCGGTGGTGTCCGATCCGCTGCCAGCATGGACCCGAATAGCATCGGCGTAACGCTTCACTACTCCATCAGCAAGTTGCCCACGACCGGTGGTTACACTCCCCGCGTTGCCGACCCGCGCATCGGTTACTTTACGGTATCGCACAAGAATTTTTCTCGTGCTGCCGAAGACAACCACGTCATTCGGTACATCAACCGTTGGAACCTCAAGAAAGCCGATTCGTCTCTTGCACTATCGCCGCCCGAGAAACCGATTATATTCCATATCGAAAAGACCGTCCCTGTCAAGTATCGAAATGCGGTGCGCGAAGGTATTTTAGAGTGGAACAAAGCCTTTGAAAAAATCGGAATCGTCGGTGCCATCGAAGTCCGGCAACAGAGAGACGACGAGACTTGGGATGCCGAAGACATCCGCTACAACGCGATTCGTTGGATCACCAGCGAACGTACTTTTGCCAAAGGACCGAGCAGGGTGAATCCGCTCACAGGGGAGATTCTCGACTCGGACATTATCATTGACGCAGGGTGGATCACACACTGGCGGGACAGATTCGATTACATGATCGGTGATGTTATTCCCACCGACCCAGACAAACTGGCGGATGGTCTCTTTGCTCAGCGCAGAGCACCGATGATTCCGCGTGATGACGATGATGAACTTCACAACACCATAAACAACTATTCGTGCCATTATGTTCAAGGCAGAGCGGCGCATTTTGCGTTGGCTTCATTGGCTCTCGTTCTCGATGATGATGGGAACGGCAATGGCAACGGGGACAATGGAACGGGCGAAGGCAAATCCGAGGAGAACGGAGACAAGGAGGAATCGGAAGAGCCGAAAAAGGAGGAAGAGAAAAAGCCAACTCGCCAAGAACTGATTAAGGAACGGAACGAAAAAATGGAGCGTTTGATCCTTGCGGGTCTCAAAGACCTTGTTACACATGAAGTCGGACACTCGCTCGGCTTGCGGCACAACTTTGCGGCGAGTAGTTGGTTGACGTTGGATGAAATCAACGATCCCGAACGATCCAAAGAGTATGGTCATGCGGGTTCCGTGATGGATTATCTTCCGATTAACATCGCTCCCAAAGGCAAGCCGCAGGGGGATTATTTCATGTCAGGATTAGGTCCGTATGATTACCTTGCCATTGAGTATGGGTACAAAACTATTTCCGGCGGTACAGAAGGGGAAAAGGGAGCACTCGCCAAAATTGCCTCTCGGCAGGCGGAAGCAGGAAATCTCTATGCCCCCGACGAAGACCTCATATTTAACGTTGACCCGCGAACCGGTACATGGGATATGGGGAGACATCCGTTGGAATTCGCACAGCGGGCACTGGAATTGTACAACCAATTACTGCCGGAAATTCTTGATCGGGCAATTCGTGAAGACGGTCGGTATCGGGATGTCGGTCGGTTCTACCGATTGCTGGTCAGTCAACGAACACAGGCAAATGCGGTCGTGATGCGTAACATCGAAGGTTTGTATCGGAATCGTGATCGCAAGGGTGATCCCGGTGATCGTCCGCCAATACAGGTCATTGATGCTCAAACGAAGAGGGATTCGGTGCGTTTCCTCTGCGAAAACACGTTTGATGCCGATGCATTCATGATAGACCCTGAAATTTACAATCGGTTCGGTCAGGAAATATGGCTGGGCAGTGATGACAGATTTGAACGTTCTGTAACGACTTCGTTGAGTGCTTTAATTACGTCGATCCAGTGTGGGTTGTTGTCAGATTTGTTAGCCCCTTGGCTTCTCGACGCACTGACAGACACAACGCTGCGCGTTCCTGATTCGGAAGATGTTTATACGATAGAAGAATTGTTCAGTGCTGTAACAACATCGGTGTTTAGCGAACTGGACGCGGTCAGAGAAGGCGAATTCTCTCCTCGGCGACCAGCGATACCCACTTCTCGGCGAACACTCCAAGAGCATCATTTCAGACTGTTAGCCCACTACGCATCGGGAGATGGTTCGTTTTTTTCACCGGACGTTAACGCGAGCCGTTCGTTGGCTCGACAGGAGTTAGTGGGTCTTGAATCGAAGATTCAGGCAACGTTGACTGGCAACGCCCGGCAGTGGGATGTTGGTTCCGTGGCACACCTGACAATGCTGCGGGACAGGATCAAGAGACTGCTCGAAGCAAGCCTGTCTGTCGGAAGACCGTGAGCGGCAGATATTTTCTGGCATCACCGATGGACACAGGACCCCGCCAAATAATAACACCTATTGGTGTAGGCGGGGAAGAATTCCCTTGTAATTTCCCCATCGGCAGGTTACAATGGATGTAGGAGGTGTGAGATGAGTTTATCGGTCAATTCCATTTCAGGTTCTTTGGCGGCGGCGCATCAAGTTCAGCGGACTTCCGCAAGTCTTGCGAACACAATGACGCAACTGTCCACCGGCATGCGGATCAATTCTGGCAAAGATGATCCGGCAGGTCTCATTGCGATGGAACTCTTTCGGTCGGAAATTGCCGCTAGCAATGCCGCCGCCAAAAATACCGTGATGGCAAACAGCATGCTGAACATTGCCGAAAGCGGAATGAGGCAAATCAACAATCTTCTGATCGAAGCGAAAGGATTAGCAGTCGAAGCCGCAAACTCTGGTGCAATGACCCCGGAAATGATCCGCGCCAATCAAATGCAGATGGACGCAATACTCGGCTCGATTGACCGAATGTCCGGGATGACCAACTGGCTCGGCAAGCCGCTCTTGGATGGTTCGCTCTCTGCCGAAAATGGCGGAGCGTTGTTCCAACTGGGTCCCCAAGTCGTTGCCAACCAACAAGTTACGGTTCCGATAGAAGGAACGAGAACGTCGCAAGTCGGCGGTACTGCCGGTTTGTTAATGGACTTGCGGAGCGGCGGGGCAGCATCATTGGCAACGAATCCGGGCTTGGCGGACCAGATTTTGAGTTCGGCAATTTCGCAGATTTCCACGCAACGGGGAGCAATCGGGGCAACACAGAAATACACTCTTGAACCCAACTTGCATTCGTTGCAAGATTCTATCGTCCAGTTGACTGCCGCAAAGTCGATGATTGGCGACACCGATTACGCCCTTGCCGTTTCCAATATGGTGCGAGATCAGATTTTGCTCCAAGCAGGTTTTCAGTCACTCGGATTGATTAACCAAAACCGAGGCTATGCCGCTTCGTTGCTCGGTTAAGTTGCCGACAGATTTGAACACGTCTATTTTACGTTTCAATCGGATCAGGGCTGTGTATCTTTCGGGAATTTGATACAATAGCGGGTGCTTTTTACTTTTTCACTGGGATTATCGAATGTTCCGTTCGTTTGCACTGTTCTGCCTCGTTGCTGTTTTTGTCTTTTCCGCCACTTTTGCCCAAGACGATCCTGATGTCGTCAAAGTCAAAGCAACGCTGGAGATTTTGTCGCTTTTCGACGAGTCTCTGCAATCGTTGGCACAAGTGGAGCCGAATATCAGGGCGGGCGGACTCTTTCGGTTGCTCGGCTTTGCTGTGAATTTTGACGACAAGGCACCCGCCCAAAAAATCGCCGATGCTCTTTTGGCACTCGCATCCACTATCGAACCAGAAACGCTCCGCAACCAACTTTATGAAGGGGTTGCCAATGCCCTCTGCGATATGGAAAAATACTCGGAAGCCATTGGAGTCCTGAATCGAATCGTCAATCCTGCCGACCGAGGCAGATGTCAACTGGAAATAGCCGTAAAGATCGTTCGCGCACAGGAGCGGGACAAAACATTGGAACCGTTTGATGCTTCCGAGTTGCTCCGCCAAGCCATCGGCAATGCAGTCGCGTCGCAAAATCACTTCATTGAAGCGGTGTCTCACGCCTTTTTAGGACACGAACTCGCCCGACATGGCAAACAGGGTGAGGCGGCAACCGCCTTTGCGGTAGCGATAAAAATCGCTGCCCAAGTTGAAGAAGCCGATGAACGGGGACGTGTCCTCGAATTGGTTCTTTTCGGTCAGGTCAAATATGACCAGGTTTCGAGCGCGATGGCAACATTGCAAGCGGTTGCTGACCCTGCAATGAAACCGATACTTACTCACACACTTGTCTCTATACTTATTGATCGTGAAAAGTATGCCGAAGCCGAAGAGTTGCTCAAAACTTTTCCATCGGGAGACATGAAGGATGAACTGCTTGGCGATTTTGTGATGGCAAATATCAAGACCATTACGGACGCAAAAGTCGGAGAGTTGGTTGCTTTGGTGAGTTCCAATGAATTGCGGGAACGTTTTCTGTTGGTGATTAGCGGACAACTCCAGAAAAACAATCGAAACGACGTTGCAATTCAAGTCAGCAAACGTTTGCAGGAACCAGCAGTAGCGGAAATGTCTTTATTCATCGGCAAGGTCGAAGCGTTGTTGGAAGACAATCAGTTTGTAGAAGCGGTTCAATTTGTCGAGGAAACGGAAGAAAATGAGGCGATCCGGCAACGTCTTAAACGGCAGATTTTGATGTTGCAATATCAAGAAACCCGCGACGAGTCTGTTGCTGGTCAAATTGAAACGACATTCACAAGCGGAGAAAAAATTGCCGTTGCGGACTTGCGAGAGGAAGCCAAGCGAACCATCGAGATTACCGATTTCACCAAACGGATGGATATTTTGTTTGAAATCTTTCAGGAGCAATCCCGGCTAGATTTTGCCGGTGCCCGGCAAACGGTAAAATTGATTGCCGAGCAACTCGACAAAGGAACGAAGCCGATTCAAATCATTTCGGACCGCTTGCTTCTTGCCCGATTGCAGGTTGAATTGCGAGACAAAGAGGGTGCAAAGGCAAATCTCGGAAAACTGATGCAAACGCTTTCGGCAGTGAAGGATTTGAGCGAACTCAAAGATTTAATATCACCGTTACCGGGAGTTGAACCGACCATTGAAGAATCGGCAATCCAGAATCAGTTGTTTCAGATTTATCTCATGGCAGCGAATCTGTTGGCAAGAGTGGATGCCCTTGTGGAATCGCAGTCGGCACTTGCGAAGGCTAAGGAACTGGCAAAGGTCGAATCGGTCGCGGTGGTAAAGGCAGAGAAATTGTTGACTCTTGCACAATTCCTAGCAGAAGAGCAGAGTCGATAAAATTTTCCACAGATTATTTCGACGCACTATGAAAATCTTTGGAAGAAACACGCAACACAGCAATGGGGCAACTTCTCTACGGCGATTGAAGTTGTGCAAAACCACATGAAACTTCTAGGAATCATCGGCGGAATTGGAAGCGGTAAAAGTACCGCCTCAGCACTGTTTCAACAGTTGGGGGGGACAGTCATTAGTGCGGATAACATCGGGCATCAAATACTGCTCTTGCCCGATGTCAAAAGAGCCGCATTGGATCGCTGGGGATCAGCAATCTTCGGTGAAGATGGCGAAATCGACCGTCGAAAACTGGCGGCTGTCGTCTTTGCCAATGAAAAAGAACTTGCGTATTTGAAATCTCTCACCCATCCTTTGATTGCCAAAGAAGTGCATCGGCAACGGGAAGAACACGAGCAAAGCGGAGCACAACTTTGTTTGCTTGACGCGCCGCTGCTTTTGGAATCGGGCTGGGATCACATGGTTGACCTGATTATTTTCGTATCGACGCCAGCGAGGGAACGTTGGGATCGGGTCAAACCCCGAGGCTGGTCAGAAGCGGAGTGGCAGCAACGGGAGTCGTCGCAACTTTCGGTGGAGGAAAAATCCCGTCGAGCAAACATTGTTCTCGACAACTCCGGCGATACCGATCATCTGCGGATGCAAGTGGAAGAGGTTGTTCGTGTTCTTAACAATGTTGGTGGATGACACGAATCCGCAGAATAGATCGGATCGTTTTTGTTCTTGGTTTCCCGTAGTTTGCGGTGCAAATTTGTGCGCCCCAAAAAAACTTGCCCAACCCCTCTTTTTGTGATATAATCGCTGTCGCGTAGTGAAAGAGCGAGGTGCCCGCATGTCTGAAAACATAAACGTAGGCAATGGCAGGAAAAAAAGTCTCATCGAAAAAACGTGGCGGTCGCTCCCGCGCCTGCTCTCCTCGCTCAGGATTCCCCATTCGACAAAAAAGACTGTCTTTGAACCAACCCTCTTTGTGTTTGTCGCTTTCGCCGTCATGGTTCTGGTCAGTTATTTGTTTATAAGCAAAATTGTTTCCGAACAGTCAGAAGCCAAAAGCCGCGCCCTTTTCACCAGTGCCTATCGCCATGTCGGCGCGGTTTCCAGCAACATGGAAACGACGGTACGCCGCTTGTCCACAGAAATCAAAGCAAAAGCCGCCGAAGGACGGTCCATAGAAGAAATCCAAGAATACCTGAAAACCGCCAGTGCCCAACTCAGGTTTCGAGAAGACACAACGGAGAACAGACGCACCTTCCAAAAAGGGCGATTCTATAACGAACTCGAATACGTCTGTCTCATTGCAGAACTCTCCGGGCAACTGCTTGGAGGAGACGACTGGGAAGCACCGGCAGGATACGATATTCGAAAACAATCGTGGTACGCCAGAACCAAAAGCGGCAATGGCGAACTGGTTTATTCCGGTCCCTATTTTTCCGAATGCGTTGGCGCATTTATCATTCGGCTTGGCAGAGCATTTTACGACGAGGAAGGTCAGTTCATCGGTGTCCTCTCCATTGGTGTTCGTGTTGAAGAAGTGTCCGATTTTTTTAATTTCCTTCGATCTTCGACAGGATATATCGTTTTGGTCAATCACGATGGACAGGTTGTTACGCATCACAATTCCGAACTGGTCGGAATGCCGCTCAAAGAAATCAGTCGCGGCGGAGCAGCGGTGAGCCAGCACTTTGAAGATGCTGCCGCTACTTTATTGTTCGGTGTTTCAACCGACTATAAGGGAGCCAAGAGTGTCCACTATGCTGAACGGTTGCAAAACAATTGGGTACTGTTTTCCGTAATTTCTGATCACAATCGACGGGTTTGGCAGGTGGGCTTGGTGCTTGCGCTCCTCGGTACGATTGTGGCGGGGGCTCTCTGTTTCCTTTTGGCGAGACTCTATCGGGAAAAAGAAGAAGCCGACTTACGTAGCCGAAGCAAGTCGATGTTCCTAGCCAAAATGAGCCATGAGATTCGGACTCCCATGAATGTGATTGCCGGTCTTTCCCGGTTGATCGCACAGGAAAAACGCCAATTATCTCCAAAAGTTCTCAAGTATTCCGTTGAGATCAATCATGCCGCCAACAATTTGCTTGCGATCATCAATGATATTCTTGATCTCTCGAAGGTTGAGTCGGGTAAGTTGGAAATCGTAAGGATACCTTTCACTTTGTCGTCGCTTCTCGAAGATGTTACTAACACTGTTCACACCCGGATTTTTGATAAGGGATTGCAATTTATTTCATTTGTCGATGACAAATTACCCAACAATCTTGTCGGCGATGTTGTTCACACGCGGCAAATTTTATTGAACATCTTGGGAAACGCTGCCAAATATACCCGCGAAGGATACGTCGCCTTCGATGTCCGAGGGTCAAAAATTGACGAGAAAACAGTGATGATCTCGTTTGTTGTCCGCGACACCGGTGTCGGTATCAAAAAGGAAGATCAGACCAAACTTTTTACTGATTTTGCGCAAATCAGCACGGAAACCAACTGGAATATCGAAGGCACTGGTCTTGGTTTGTCGATTTCCTACGAACTGGTGAACCGACTCGGCGGATCAATCTCTATGGTCAGTCAGCATGGGCATGGAACAACGTTTACAGTCAGTTTGCCACTGGAAGTGGTGAATGATAAGCCTTGTGCGGCTGTCCGAGATGTTGCTGACCACCACATCCTTATCTATGAACCGCGTGCCATTTACGAACAATCGTTGATACAAACATTGAAACACCTCAACATCTCGCATGAACGAGTTCGGAGCATCGCCGCTTTCAATGAAGCGCTAGACGAAAACCGCAAGATTTCGCTTGTTTTTGTTGCCTCGTTTGTTTATGACGACATTGCCAAACTTTTGAACTCGCCTGCCTTTGCCAAGTTACAGATCGTCCGGCTCTGTGAAAATCCCGATGAATATCAAATGTCGCAGGCTCGGTCGCTGATGTTGCCGATCAACGCTTTGCATGTCGCCAATTTTCTGAATAACACTCCCGGCGAACTCGGAGAAAAGTCGGATGTTACGATGTTCTTTAAGATTCCGACGGCACGGCTGCTCGTCGTGGACGATAACCACCCGAACCTTTTGGTTGCCGAAGGTTTGCTCGAACGTTACGGATGTCAAGTTGATTTCGCAACAAGCGGACAGGAGGCGTTGCAATTTGTTCTGCAACGCCACTACGACTTGATCTTCATGGATCACATGATGCCGGAGATGGATGGACTCGAAGCGACCATGCGTATTAGAGACTTGGGAAAGAAAAAGGAACACGAACGTCTTGGAACGGTGCCGATTGTTGCTTTGACGGCAAATGCTGTGTTCGGAATGAAGGAAGTATTCCTGCAAAACGGGATGAACGATTTTGTACCGAAGCCAGTTGATCCGGTACGGCTGAATGAAGCACTGGCGGCTTGGATTCCGAAACATAAACAGCAATCTGTTGATGCCCAAACTTGGAGGTCGAGTGCGACAGAAGATGAATCTATCCAAATATCGGGAGTCAACTCGCAGGTTGGCATCATCCGAACAGGCGGAACACTGGATGGTTACATCCGTATAATCGGCACGCTTTGTAGCGAGTTGGAAATGAAGACGAAGGCAATGGAAGAAGCCTTGGAAACCGATGATTTAGCGACGTACAGGCGATACGTACATACGTACAAAAGTTTTTTGGCAACTATTGGCGCGATGCCCCTTTCCGCGACGGCTGCGATGCTGGAAACTGCCGCACAAAATGAGGATCGTGCGACGATCAGCCTCCACCACGACAGTTTTGTTCATGAACTTCGGGAAATCGCAATGTCTATAGCAATGGCATTGAAGGCAAAGGAGGCGCAAATGGGCACCGTAAAAGTTTCTGCCGAGAATATAGAGTGGTTGCATGGGGAGTTAGCGGCATTGAAGTTGGCAATCGAAGAAGTGGACATGCAACAGATCGACACGATTATGGTTGGTCTATTTGCACGACAGTGGACAAAAGAGATCAAGGAACAATTGGAGATAATAATGCAGAACATCACGCTCTACGAATGGGCAGAAGCGGTACAGTTGATCGAGCAGTTAGAAAGGATAGACTGAAACGTGTTCGGAAACCTAAAACACTTGTTGCGGTTCGATGTCATCAACGACGCGACACTGTCCTAGTCCCGTCGGCAATACGAAACGTAGTTTGCCGAATTCCGATTTTTTGTCTCGCCGCATCAATTCGACAATACGGTTCGGCTCGAACTCCGGCGGGTATTCCACCGGCAAACTCAATGCCTGGTGAAGTGCAAGTTGTCGTTGTAAAAATGCTTCATCCACCAAACCGAGCCGCAACGCAAGTCTTGCCGCACAGACCATTCCCATCGACACTGCCAAGCCGTGCAACATCGTGTAACCGCTTGCAACTTCAAAGGCATGACCAAACGTGTGTCCATAGTTGAGCAAAATGCGTCGCCCCGTCGTTTCGTATTCGTCTTCGGCAACGATATGTGCCTTGATCCGGCAACACTCGGCAACGATCTTTTGTAGCACAGTATTGTCCCTGCATTTAATCGGTTCGATGTTCTTTTCGATATATTGGAATAGTTCAGCGTCCAGTGAAACGCCGTATTTCACCACTTCGCCGAGTCCGCTCAAATACTCTTCTTCCGACAAGGTTTGGAGCGTTTCGGTGTCGATCAACACGCCAAGCGGTTGGTGAAATGCTCCGACCATATTTTTTCCGGCGGCTAGGTCGATCCCCACCTTGCCACCGACACTGCTATCGACTTGGGCGAGTAGCGTCGTTGGAACCTGAAAGAACCGGATGCCTCTGGCATAAGTAGCAGCAACGAACCCACCGAGGTCGCCGATCACTCCGCCGCCGACGGCAACGAGGACGGACTTGCGGTCGGTGCCATCTTCGAGGAGCGTTTCCCAAAGCGTGTTGGCGGTTTCAATCGTTTTGCTCTGCTCCCCCGCCGCTACGGAAAGGACATGGGCTGGAATCCCGGCATCGGCAATCGAGGCAGCAACCCGCTCCGCATAGCCGAAGCGTTGCACGTTTGCGTCGGTCAGGACAACAGCAGACGAAACCGGCTGGGACGCGACAAGTCGTGTGCCTACATTTTGCAGACAATCACTTCCAATCGCTATATCATAACTACGAGAACCAAGTGAAACAGGTACAATCATATCTGTATTATCCGGTATTAGTGCCGAAAAGGCAATGGACGGCATTGACAAATTGCGTATTTTCCGGCTATAATGAGGGGTCTAATGGCTAGTTACCTTCTAACCAATGACCCCCGCCAAAGTATATGACGCTTTTGAACGCCTTTGCAGCAACGCCATTTTTTTGGTTGCGGTTGCCGTTCTGATATTCAGTCTGTTCGTCGCCACAAGTTATCAGGCGTATCAAAGTTCATTGGACAAAACAGTCCAAAGTCTGAAAATTGATATTGAGAGTCAAACGAGAGCCATCGCCACTTCCGTTGGAGCATACTTTGACGGTAAAAAAGAAACTGTCCGGTTGATGGCAAACCTTCATCTTGTACAGGAATACATCGATCTGGTTCGTCAAGAGACCATCGAGACCAACCCGCGATTTGAGGAACTTAATGCGATGTTTATAGCCGTCAGCGGTCCCGACAAGAGCATCGCCATCGCTTGGATTGCCAGTCTTCGAGATGAGTATTCACTCGGTGTCGATGATATTTCGTTAGAAAAAGACGGTTGGTCAACGCGTGGCAGACCGTGGTTTGGTGCCACGATGGCGGTCGAAGACATCTACTTTTCTGATCCATACATGGATTTTGATACCGGTGAAATCTGTGTAAGCCTCATCAGAAGAGTTTATGCTCCCTCGCCGGACGATCAGCCCTCCGATGACGTGGTCGGTTTCGTCGGTTTAGACCTGTTTTTCCCGCCAATCCGCCAAACAATGGAAGAGTTTGCTTATGGCGACCTTCGTTATCCGATCCTCATCAGTAAGGATGGTTCGATTCTCTACCACCCGGACGAACAATTCGTCTTCGAAAGCAAATTGGAAGACCTTGACTCGGCACTGGGACAATTTACCGAAGACATTACGCGATCCAGAAACACCGCAACGCATCTGGTTGCCTTGAATCAGGGACAGCATCCCGTCTATTTTGGATACACGCCCATCAGAGGGACTACCTGGTCAGTCGGCATCATTTGGCAAAAAGATGATGCTGAAAAAACATTGCAAACATTCGAGCGAGCATTGGGCGGAGCATTGCTGATGAATCTGTTCCTGTTTCTGATTCCGATTGTTTTTTTCAGTTTGATACTTATCAATCGACGGCGGCGGTTCATGAAAATGAAACGTCTCTACGATACCGTGATGAATCAAATGCAAACCGGCGTTGCGGTGATTGATCCGAAGACCGACACATTTCTCCTGACGAATCCGGCGTATAAGCACTACCTTAAGGTGCCATGTGAAGAGGCTGTTCTGTTTTCAAACTATCATTCTCTTTTGGGTATTGCCGACATCAGCGGACTGTTTCAAGCGGCTACTGTCCATAATCTGAAAGTGGAAGACGTGCCGGAAACTACGGAAGTCCTGCTGCATTCGGATGGAATGGAACACTATTTTACGCATCATCTCGCCGAGTTCAACGATTATACCGGTCAGAAACTGGTACTGTCCGTACTAACAGACGTGTCGGAGTTGAAGAGAATGCAGGAAACGCTACAAATTGCACGCGATGCCGCCGAATCTGCCAACCGTGCAAAAGGTTCATTCCTCGCAAATATGAGCCACGAAATTCGCACTCCGATGAACGGGATCATCGGATTGACTGACCTACTCGCCACATCAGAACTCGACCCCAAACAGAAGGAATACGTTGATCTTGTTCGTGGTAGTGCCTCCGCACTGCTTACAATCATCAACGATATTCTCGACCATTCAAAAATCGAGGCGGGAAAACTACTCATCGAGTCGTATTCGTTCGATCTACAGCGGCTTATTCAAGAGTTGTCGTTCTCCTTTTCACATTCTGCACGGCAGAAGTCGATTGATTTTCAATTAGTGATCTCCCCTGACGTGCCGCAATTTGTCCTTGGTGATGCCAATCGCCTGAGACAAGTATTGAATAATTTTTTGAGCAACGCTGTCAAATTCACTGAGATAGGAAAGGTCGAACTGCGAGTCGCTCTGCTTAAAACACCCAAAAAACCGGGTTTTATTCGATTTGAAGTTTCGGACACTGGAATCGGCATCACCGAGTCTCAGATAGCTCGGTTGTTCAAACCGTTCGAGCAAGCCGACGGCAGCACGTCCCGAAAATTCGGCGGGACAGGGCTGGGACTTGTCATTTCCAAGAAACTCATGGAAATAATGAAGGGGGATTCCGGTTGCAGTAGCAAATACGGTGTTGGTTCGGTCTTCTGGTGCGAACTGCCGTTGCCGGAAGCAGCCGGGACCCAATCTCAAAGTGAACAAGCCTTAGCGGCACCGGAGATGAAGCCTGCACACATCTTGTTGGTCGATGATGTTAAGATCAATCTGATCGTGCTGTCCTCAATGCTTCAGCAGTGGCGACATCTCGTCGAAACGGCAACAAATGGGCTTCAAGCAATCGAAATGATGAAACAGCATCGGTACGATTTAGTCTTTATGGACTGCCAGATGCCGGAAATGGACGGATACGAATGTACTCGGAGAATTCGCTCACCCGAGGCGGGCGTATTAGACCCACATGTGCCGATCATTGCGGTAACAGCACATGCCATGACAGGCGATAAGGAACGGTGCCTCGCCAGTGGAATGGATGATTATATTTCCAAGCCGATTGACCAAGGGGAACTGCAAAGCAAATTAGCCAAGTGGGCACCGAAGTAGTGCTTTGTTCCTTGCGTCTTTGCAGTTCAAATTTACCGCAAAGACTTAGCATGTCCAGAATAATCTACTGCCACACTCTCTGAAAATAACACGGTCGTTTTTTCCATGACCTTCCATGGTGGTGGTCCTGCGCTCCTCGCAGGAAGTGCCGCACTCATTGCAGCCGAATCCGCCATATTTTTCATCGCGTGTTGTGCACTCGCTTCCGAATAGATGCCTTTTTCTACGAGTTGTCTAATATAATTTTTCCTGTACTCTGTATCGTACCTTAGTAACTCATCTTCGGAATAGAGTTCAACATCTGGGCTGACAAGCGAATATGTGGTAGTTCGATAAGTACCATCATGAGCGATTGAGTTGTCGATAATGGGGCGGTCTTTTTCA
>Ga0123356_10001780_pt1 | contig 23506 bp, 19 predicted proteins | sample TergutEmb28metaG_2_FD_92546 | JGI IMG/M metagenome (GOLD analysis project Ga0123356, IMG submission 92546) | Embiratermes neotenicus P3 segment gut microbial communities from Petit-Saut dam, French Guiana - Emb289 P3 | ecosystem: Host-associated > Arthropoda: Insects > Digestive system > Gut ...
TGCACGCTGCGACATCTTGGCAAGACCCGTCGAGGCAACCACAGGAATTACTTTAATTCCTGCTTCAATCCATCGCCCGATAAACTTCGATGGATTACCCGCTCCGGTCGTGAGCACAGGCACTTTTTCGTCAATAACAAGCTGTGCAATCTCCTCCGCGTGAGGGCTAATCAGCATGATGTTCACGCCGAACGGTTTATCCGTAAGTGTTTTCACTTTACGTATTTGCTCAAGCACTATCTCGCTTGGGGCATTCCCTGCCGCGATAATGCCAAGACCTCCGGCATTTGATACTGCCGCTGCCAGCACTGCGTCTGAAATCCACGCCATGCCGCCTTGGAATATCGGATACTTGATTCCGATAGTTTCGCATATTGGTGTTCTAATCATTGTTCACTCTCAATGATTCTCATCAAATCACCGACAGTTTGGATGCCTTCGTCCATTTCGATTGTGACTGAGAACTCTTCTTCAAGATTCATTACAAGCTCAACTGTGTCAAGCGAGTCGAGTTCAAGCTCTGCAAATGTGCTTTGTTCCGTGACTTCAAGGTTTGGGTCGTCTTTGTAATCCCTGAGTACTTGTGTGATTTTTTCTAACATGATTATTCCTCCTAAGTTTTGTGTTTTACTATAGTAGCTTCTCACTTTATTCCCACTCGATAATGCAGCTTCCTGATGTAAGCCCTGCTCCAAATGCGGAAATAAAAAGTGTTGTACCCTTTTTTATTTTATTCTCGTCCAGCATCTCACATAATAACAACGGGACGGAAACAGATGAAATATTGCCATATTCATTAATATTTATCGGAAACTTCTCTTCCGGTTGCTTTAGCCTTACTCTCGCCGAGTCGATAATACGCTTATTTGCCTGGTGCAAAACAAAATAGTCAATTTGCTCGGGAGTCATACTTAAAGCTTCGAGTGCTTGCTTAACATCTTTCCCCACTATGTTTACTGCAAATTTGAACACTTCCTGTCCTTGCATTTGAAGATAGCTTCGCTGAATTTTGTTCTTTACAAACGGACTGTTTCCTGTGTCGGAAGGAAGATATAGTATCGATGTTTCAGGTATTGCGGATAAAGATATGTATTTAAGTGCGTTTCCTTCTGTGACTACACAAGCTGCAGCTCCATCTCCAAATAACACGCACGTGTTGCGATCTGTCCAATCAGCTAGTGACGACATCATTTCTGCACAAATAATAAGTATGTTCTTAGCTTTGCCTGCTTCTATATACGTTGATGCAACATCAAGTGCGTAAACAAATCCGGTACATGCCGCGTTTATATCAAACGCCGGGCAATTAATCCCTGCTTTTTCTGCTACCGTGCACGCAAGAGACGGAGTTAGAAATTCACCGCCTATAGTCGCACATATAAAGAGATCAATATCGCTTGCCGGGAGTTTTGCCATTTCAAGTGCTTTTTCAGCAGCGACAACTGATAAATCGGTTAAAGATTCGTCTGTGCATATATGTCTTGCTTTTATGCCTGTTCTCGTTATAATCCATTCATCGTCAGTTTCGAGAAATTCTGCAAGCTCATCATTCGTAACGCGTTTGTCCGGAACACCTTTTCCCATACCGATTATTTTAATGCTCATTATCAACTATATCCCTTACATTCAATTCCGGGTTTACGCCTCGACCTTTTCTTTGAAGAAGTCGCTCATCTTTGTTACCGCTCTGAATAGTACATCTTTTTCAACATCTTGAAATTGCCTGCTGATGTTTCTTACCATTCTTTTATGGAAAAGATTGTGTGCTCTGTAGACCTTTTTTCCCATTTCGGTAAGACTGATAATCGCTCTGCGACCGTCTTTTACGCACGGCATTTTCTTCAGAAAGCCTTTACTCTCCAGCTTCTTAATCCCAACTGTTGCTGTCGGCATAGATACACTCAGCATTGAAGCTATCTCGCTTACGGTTATTTCCGTTGATTCCCGCTCGCCGATTGCCTCTATTATATGTGCTTCCGTAATAGTAACGGGAACACTCACAATGCCTTTAAGAGAACTCTCTTCAAACTTCAATATTAAGTTAAATGTGTCTACAAGGACATTATTAAGGCTTTTTTCAAAATCGTCCATGAGTTGCTCCTATAACTTCTTCGATAGTTAGTTATACTAACTAATTGATTGTATAATAATTTATATAGCATTTTTTGTCAATATTTATTTTTGCCTACCGACGTACATTACTTATTAATCTATTGGATTTAACATCACTCTATGCTAAACTGCAATGTCTCGCGACTTAAAAGCACTGCAAAGATATACGGTCAAGAACATCTGCGCAGTCGATATGTTCCCAAGAACAGCAAATGTAGAATGTTGCTGCCTGCTAATAAAAGATTAGCATATAAACACAGAAAAGCCCCGAACAAATCGGAGCTTTATGTTTTGTTGTTTTTTATTGCGGAATGTTGGGTTGTGTTGGCGAGTGTTGGTTTCCGTTGGAAATTGTTATTATTTGGTCGAGGTTGTCTATGATATGGCGTTGGGCGGGTTCGTCATAGAGGATGGCAAGGTACTCACCGTATTGACCCTCACGTGCTTCGGAAGTTATGCCGAGTTTTTCGCCTTTTTTTGTTGGCTTTTTCCTTTTCTTTTCATCAATGACCTCCTCGCAGAGAAGTCCGTCATTTACAAGCCAGGTTGTGAGTGCTGTTACTTTGAGTTTTTGCATTGCTCTTTCGTCAATCAGGCTGTTGATCCTCCCCGTAAACTGCCTAATCATCGTAGGAGAAGATGTAACCTCGATTTGGTCATACTTTTCGGGCGGTAAAACAAATGGCGGAAGCAAACTTCGTCTTCGCGTATACCCAACAGTGCCGTTATTTTCAACGACTTGCCTTAGAACATCGGATGCGATAAAAAAGTTGCGTGATAAGTCCACATTGTTCAGCACCGTGTCCTTTGGCAGCGTTTCGTCGCTGACGGGATTGATTCCGTTTGCAAGTTTGTCCATACAGTCTTTTGCGTTTACGATTTTTTCGAGTTCTGTCATGATAATGAGCCTCCTTAAAATAGTTCCTCTCTGATAACGAGTAGGTCTTGTAACACTACTCTAGCAAAGCTTACAGAGCTTTGCAATAATCGTTTGATTCACAATTTGGAGGCTGTAACGTTATATTTTTCTACACGTTTTTTGAAAAAGATGTTAAATTTTACAAGTTTCTTACAGTTTTTCTACACGAAATTGTGAAGAAAAATTTTTTAACTTTTTTCGGGGTCAGGGTCGCTGTCTAAAGTTATGAAATAATCATAAAATGGCATAAGAAATGTATACCCTTTAATGAGTCTTTCGACTATTCCACGCGAGAACAACTCCTCACTTATTGGCTCTTCGTGAATTAAAGCAAATGTCTTTTTGTTATACCAATCAGCTATACCTTGAGATGGGGCTTCTTTTTTGCGCGAGTATTCAGGACCTTCAAGAACAAACTCATCTTGATTGCTAAGCAGAGCAACAAGCTTCTCAAACTTCTTTGGATTTTTATCTATTCGTGCTCTGTGCTTAGCCATTGTTTTTGCAAGTGCCGAATAATACCCCAGACCATAACTCCAGTTCTCAGGGGCAAGCTCAAACCAAAAAACAGGTGTTGATGTCCATTCCTCACTTGGCTTCTCAATGCAAAACCATAGGTTCGTTCTGTAAGGTTCACCACCTTTTACGCGTCGAGCATCTTTATATATCCGAGAAACTTTATGGATAAACCCATATTTGTCAAAATCAGAATCAAGTCGCTCAAAGACTTCTCTCCCTAATTCTTTCATAGGAGCTTGAAAATCGCGCTTAAAGTCTTCCTTATGTTCTTCGAACCATTGTTTTTCATTGTTAAAACGCAGATTCCACATAAAGTCAATTGTTTTCTGAGAAAACCCTTCAAACATTTCTATTTCCCTCTATCCTTCATTAAACGTGTGAGACTGCGGTCATAAGAAGCTTCAGCTTCCTTTGAAAAGAAACACGCCGGGAACTCTCCGCTTCTGGTGTGGTATGCAAGACAATCACAGCATTTGCCATGACGTGGACACGAGTAGGTGCAGTTGCATTTCATTGATGTGTTTTGTTGACAAGACATAATAGTTCCTCCGTTATCTCCTGTATTGTTGGTTTTCTTAATGAAATATGCTAGACTGAAATAGTATAACAGAAATACTATTATATTGCATAGTTGTAAAAAATAGGTGGATTACGCCTCTTCCTTTTTACGTTTTCTCATGCGTTGTTCGTGGGAGAGTTCGCGTTTGCGGAGGCGGAGGGATTGGGGTGTTATTTCAAGCAGCTCGTCGTCCGCGAGGAACTCAAGAGCTTGTTCCATGCTCATTGTAGTTGGGGGGGGCAGGCGGAGGGCGTCGTCGCTGCCTGCAGCGCGGAAGTTTGTTAGCTGCTTGCGCTTACAAACGTTAACAACGATATCTTCGTTTTTTGCATTCTGCCCGACTATCTGACCCCCATAAACGGGGGTGCCGGGGGAGATGAAGAGGATTCCTCTTTCCCCCGCGCTATGAAGCCCGTAGCTTACGGCTTCACCTGATTCGAATGCGACCATTGAGCCGTTATGTCGTCTGGTTACCTCCCCTTTGAAAGGGGTGTAGCCTTCAAGGACGGACGACATGATGCCCTCACCGTGGGTGTCTGTGAGGAACTCGCTGCGATATCCGAACAGACCACGTGACGGCACAACAAACTCAAGTCGCATTCGGTTTCCGATAGGACTCATGTGCCTGAGTTCGCCTTTACGTTGCCCCATTTTCGACATAATGGTGCCAACTGTCGATTCAGGCACATCACACACGAAGCACTCGAGTGGTTCGTGCCTTGCACCGTCAATTTCCTTATACAATACGCGAGGTGTGGATACTTGAAACTCGTATCCTTCTCGTCGCATAGTTTCCATCAAAATTGAAAGGTGCATTTCACCGCGTCCTGCAACATTCCAACTCTCAGTTGTATCAGTATCAGCGACGCGTAGTGACACGTCACGCAACAACTCATTTTTCAGGCGGTCGCGTATGTTACGGCTGGTAACATACTTACCCTCACGTCCTGCAAAAGGAGAATCGTTGACGGAAAACGTCATTTCAACAGTCGGTTCCGAAATACGTGCAAACGGCAACGCTTCAATGCGTGACGGGTCACATACTGTATCACCAATGGTGATATCTTCAACTCCCGAGAAGCAAACAATTGCACCGGCACTTGCACTCTCGGCAGGCACACGGCGTAAATCTTCGATTTCGTATAAATTCACAAGCTTCGCTTTGTAAGGCTTGGCGCTGCTTGCTTGATTGCAAATCATAACCTCTTGCCCTGCTCTGACAACTCCTCGCTCAACACGCCCGATACCTATACGCCCGACATACTCATTATAATCTATGGAGCTGACCAGCAGCTGCGAAGCTCCATCAGGTGTAACATCCGGCTCGGGAACATAGCTTTGTATAATATCAAACAACGGCACAAGGTCACTGCCTGCGTCTTCCGGTGCAAGAGAGGCTGTTCCTGCACGCCCTGAGCAGAAAATAATCGGAGAATCCAATTGCTCATCTGTAGCATCTAAATCCATTAGAAGCTCAAGCACTTCATCAACTACTTGATATGCGCGCGCTTCCGGTTTATCTATTTTATTTATGACAATAATAACCTTCAACCCAAGCTCTAGTGCACGTCCGAGCACAAATCTTGTTTGCGGCATAGGTCCTTCAACTGCATCAACCAGCAGCAGCACACCCGAGACCATCTTCAAGATACGCTCAACTTCACCCGAAAAGTCAGCATGACCGGGTGTATCAACTATATTAATTTTCACATCATTCCATCGAACTGCTGTGTTTTTAGCAAGTATAGTTATGCCACGCTCGCGTTCAATATCTCCCGAGTCCATGACCCGTTCAATAACATTTTGGTTCTCCCGAAAAACCCCTGCTTGCGCTAACATTTCATCAACAAGTGTGGTTTTACCATGGTCAACATGTGCGATAATTGCAATATTGCGTAGATTCAAAATACATTCTCTCCTGAATTCATTTTGAAGATACTATAACACAAACCCCATGCGTGTTCAACGCAAAGGGTTTCTCTTAGTGTCTGAGGAGCTGAGATTGGTGGCGTTTGTGAGTTATCTAGTGTGAGTTTATCAATTGTTCCCTCAGACGAGTGAAATACTTTGGGGTTTCATTATGTGTTTTTAGTTTTTTACGTATGAAAGGAGTATGATAACAGCCACTCAACCTCAGCATGAAACAATCAAACAAATATTAAATCGATGTCCAGAAGTGTTGCTTCAAGGTTATAAATAAAGCTTCGTACAGTTTTTACAAACGACGGATTATTCTTGTTAATATACTCAATATTTCCATCTTTTGCCGCAGCTTCAAGATACTTTGCCATCTCCACAATTTCTCCTGCAGATATATCATAGCTTGCTGCTTTTATACCGTTAATAATGTAACTGTACCCTGTTAACCACTTCATATCGACACTTTCAATTGTCCTTAGCAACGAACGGACATCTGTTATATATGTACGCAGTACGTAAGTGTATACTCTTTTATTCCCGTTATATCTTTCAAGTCCCTTCGCGACATCCAATCCGTCTATTTCAATTTGTCCTATTGGTTCATAATCTCTTTTTAATAATTCTTTTGACCTTTTCATAATGACCTCCTGCTTTGAATATTGCATAGTGTAAACTATCAACCAGCTTTACAGTCAAGACTTTTTTTGATATAATTCATAATTATTTTACGGAGTTTTTTTGTATGGATTTGAAAGATTTTTTGACAATAAGCGAATTTTCCGACTGGACAGGGATAGCGCGTTCGGCACTCCAATACTACGATAAGGTCGGGCTCTTTCAGCCTGCACACAGAGGAGAGAACAATTACCGTTATTACACATACCTTCAAACAATACTTGTAAATTTAATAAATACATTAAAAAGCATTGGTGTACCGCTTGAAACGATTAGCGACCTGATGCGCAATAGAACACCGGAAGATTTATTACAACTCTTGTCAAATAAGGAGCAAGAAATTGCACAGGAAATTGAGCGTTTACGTGACGCTAAAAAGGTCATTACTGTGTTTAACAATCACATTCGGGAAGGCATTTATGCCGATAGCGAGAAGATACACGTTACGTACACAGAGGCATCACCGATAACTCTCGGTCCGATTAATGATTACGGCGATGACGAAACCTTCTATAATGCATTTAAGCGTTATTGTCAGGGATTTAAAGACAAAGGCGGAAACCTACACTATCCTATCGGCGGCTGGTGGAATACAATGGAAGATTTTCTCAATAATCCTATCCGTCCTTCACGTTTTTTCTCGATTGACCCTTATGGAGATGAACGCAAAAACGCCGGTCGATACCTTGTGGGGTACAACCGGGGCTATTATGGAGAAATAGGTGATTTGCCCAAGCGTTTGGTTACGTTTGCTCAGGAGAATAGTCTAGAGTTTGCAGGACCTGTCTATAATCTATTCTTACTCGATGAAATCAGCGTGTTAAATCACGAGCAATATCTAATGCAAGCTTCAATACTGTTGGTATAAAAGTAAATCAGTTAAATGAAACATTTATTTCATAAGTTTTTGCACCAGATTGCGGCGGATATACAAAAAATACTATGTCGTTAACAGATACATTATGAGTGATAAATGCGTTTAGAATTACTGTTGTTAACTTACTCGTTTCCTCATCGGGCAGTTGTGGTATCTCCACAGCTATTTTTGATTCATCTGTATTTTTCGGCGATGTGAGCAACTGACCTATGAGTGAGTTTGTCTCACTATCAATCGAAGTTTGTTGGTCGGGTGTATATAAAAAGGTTAATGTTCCGGCTTCAATATCATATTCAACAGGTCCTGTGAGCGATGAATCAAGGTCTTCTAAATCTGAATCTGTTCCGCCGGCTTCAACCGAAGACTGCTGCACATCACCGGGCGGTTCACTTATAGGCGGAGTTATATCGCGCGTTGTATCGCGTGTTGTAATCAAAATAATTATTATTATAGACGGCAGAACAATAAACAGAACAACAAGCATAGCAACCAGCAGCTTGCCGCGTTCAGTTAGAGAATATCGTTGCACAGGACCACTCCTTTTGACGATTCCGTGAATTCCTTACACATCCGCGGTCGCTGCAGCTACAGCTTCTTCGTCGCTTTCTTTCTTTTTTCGTCTGCTTTTTCGCCAATGTAAAAACCATAAGAATGTAAATACAATTACTGCTCCGAGATACATTAATAACCACCACGAATTTGTTGCAAGCCATGCCCCAAACCCCGTGTTTGTATTTGAACCGATTGTGCGTGCAGAGTCGGATGCATTACCTGAAGTGCCTCCGCTTTCAGTGCCTCCGCTTGAACCCGAACCGGGCGCGTCACCTGTTCCCGTTCCTGCTCCACCTCCCGGATTATTACCCCCGGGACCCGTAATTTGAATCGGGTCTGGCGGAGGAGCAAGGGGTGCTCCCGGTGGAAAGTCGGCTAAAGGCAGCGACGGCGGGTCTTCCGGCGTATCACCTGTACCCTGCTCATTAGCTGACCAATTAACTATAATAATTACGTCATTATCAGGCATTATAAAGCTTGAGGACGCATCGCTTGTACTATCAAGTGTAACACCCGGTGAAGTCGAACTCCAATTGTCGAACGTAAAGCCGCGCCTTGTCCCCGATTCAAGTGAAACAGTGTCACCCGGTATGAACATACGAACCGCTTCGGATTGACCGTTAATTACAGCTGCTCCATTTGGCGAGTTTAGTATTGTGACACGGAACAACTCAGATGGTGTTGCTTCATCTTGCGAAATTGCCAAACTACCGAAAATCTGAGGTGTAAGAGTATTGCCAATGCGGATATTGCCCGAGCGTGCTGTGTCTAAGTTAGGCTGTACAGTTAAGGTTACCGTAACCGTTGCACCTGTGAAGCTTTGAGCAGTAACACGAAGATTACTTGCTTGCACCCATCCAGGAAACTCAGTAATACTGAAAATACCCGAGCTTAACCCCTCAAGGTTAACTCCCATGACTTCAAACTCAGCATCAGCTGTTATACCTTCTTCGGGAATATTTTCAAACAACGCTGTTGTATCACTAGTTGGGGTAATAGATGTAATTTCAGGGTCTTCAACAGGTGTTGCAATGTCATACGCGTGTTCACTGTCACCTACACTATTTTTAGCATGTACTCTAAACGTATACTCTACACCGTTTGTCAGATTATAAACAGTAAAGTTGGTAGGTAATCCGGTATTCAGTGGCATAATCAAACCAATGTCAAAAGCAGAAAACAGAGAAGCTGACATCGGAGCTATCTGCGTAGTATTAATATCAACCCATGTAGACCCATCCTCTGACATCGACAAGTGGTACTCAGTAATTGGGCTGCCGCCATCAAAGTCAGGTTCTTCCCAATCAAGTGTAACACGAGCATTTCCGGGTGTTGCTGTTAACGATAGCGGTGCATTTGGTTCTGTCGCAGGAATTGGCAAGCTTGCTTGCAGTGTACCCGTATACTCCCCGGTACCCGTAACTTGAACAGAAATTGTTTTACCGATATCATCTTGTGTAAGAATATATTGTGCGGCAGAAACACCTGCAATAGGTACACCGTCACGCAGCCATGTAATAGCGAGATGGTCTTTAGCATCATCAGGATCCAGTGGGATAATCCAATCAATTAATAAAATATTGTCTAATTCCGGTATACCATAAATCTCAATCGCTCCGGTTATGGCAATTTGTCCGATTGTTACAGGATTACTATCTGTGAAGCCTGAGAAGTTCCCTGTTCCTATCACTCTGACAAAAATTTCATCGCCCGGGTCGTCAGTACCAAGGATTTTATAGGATAAGCCCGATGTGTCAGATAGGCAATCAATGGCTGTTTCATTGCCATCCGCGTCTCTTTTAAACCATTGGAATGTAATATCATCAGGTAAAACAAGTGGCGTACCTGTTATACCGACAAGATTCGTAGTGTTAGCAGTCAAGACAGTGTCTATAGTAATACGCCCGTCAGGTGCAAGGTCGGTAACACTAATACCTAAAATACCGGTTAGCGGTTTTGGAATTATTGTGAAATACTCTTCGACGAAGCCACTGTAATTGCCCATGGGGTTAGCGGTCACCCTAACTACTGCAGCAGTTCCGACATTTATATTATTTGAAGCAGAAATTGTGAAATCTGTACCATATCTAAGAATTCCAAAGCCATCTAATCTAACTGTTACATCACCTTGCGGCGGAACAATCGCCGAACCTGTGAAGACATACTGACCTGCATTTGTAACTTCTATAGTAGCAGCAGCTAACGGAGGCGAAGCAGAGCCATCAAGAGGTCTTTGAATTATATCAGCGTTTGCAAAGATAGGCTGTGCATCAGGAATGCGATAATTGCCTGCAGCAGAACCGCCAACACCCCAGCCTGTTCCGATTACTGCAAGCCCTGTGCCTGCATCACTTGAAGGTTGCCCATTTCGAGAGAAGTGCGCTCCACCCGGTGATACAGTTACAGTGCCATTGATAACATCAGCAGGAGCAATGTTCCCAAAAGTTGGCGCAGTGTTTACTTGAGCTGTTGGACTGTTATTATAAATCTTATTAATAACTGTCGCATGATGCGGACCACCGTCAAGAAGATTCCATGTAAGTTGCCTTTCTGTGATGTTTGCTGCTGCAAAGAGTGGTTGATTTACCGGAGGTGAATAATTACTCACGTGAGAAGGGTTACCGCCAATTGTCCAGTTTGTCGCTGTAACAGGAATGCCTGTTCCAACATTTTCATGCGAAAAGTTTAGGCCATTTACTCCGGGAACAACTGTTATATTATCCAACACACCGCCTACAGAAACAATACCACTAAGTGATGGTGACACTTGTACTGTTGCTGTTCTTGTGCCATCATAGGTTTTATTATTAGCAGTCGCTCTTGGAGATTCACTACCAACAGCCCATGTAAGCTGCCGTTTAGTAATTTTTGAGTTTGCAAAGAGCGGCTGCCCTGACGGAGGTATATAGTTTCTCAAGAGAGAAGGTGTGCCTGTTACTCCCCAACCGGCACCTGTGATAACTATGTCATCATCGACATTATGGTCTGCAAAGCTTGCTGTACCCGTTACAATAGTCACATTTTCAGAACCAACAACACCACCTAACGTGGGAGCAGTTGCCTGAGGTACAGTTGCTGCAACAGTGCCGTCATAAGGTCTTTCGGAAACCGAGGCAAGGTTTAATGTGCTACCGCCTCTAACCCATGTAAGTGGACGCCGTGAGATTGTTAATGTTGTAGAGTCAATAAGTGGATTGAATCCGGAGTTGGGTCGTATTACTCTATAGAAAATTTCAACAGCTTCTTCTAAGGTTTCTGCAGCATTTAATGTTGCATCTCTGAAAGTCAATAGAGTAGCAAATTCAGGGTCTGATGGAGTGTACCACGGTCCTGTTGCCGACCTACCGTAGGATATTAACGTTACATTACCATCCCACGGTTCATCATCATACACTGTAACCCGATGAGGTTCTCCATCATAAGTAACATTAACAAGCGGAGCACGGATTCCGCTCTGAATATCTGTGCCTTTGATAGTAAACTCACCAATTACTAAGTGTGGGTCACTTTCTGCTATCGCATTGTAGTTTAGACCTTCTGTTATCAATACAGTAACAATATACTTTCCGGGAGCAGATGGGGCATCGCTAAATCGGTTATTATCATCTCCCTCAAGATGATAACGGACACTGACAGTGCCAAGCCAACCGGCGGTACGAGATGAAGCGGCAGTAGCAGGGAAAGGAGAGCCATCAACCCATTGCACTATATACGACCCCGGATCAAGTGGATTATCAGGTATTGTATATGTCAGGTCAGCTATAGTTGGGTTTATTCTTGTTATTGTATATGTAGCATTAGGCGGCAGCTCTATTTCCTCGTCAAGATAACGTACACCGTCTGCTATCTTTGCCATTATGTGATAGACTCCGACATCCGTTGGCACATCATCGCTCCATGTTAAACCATTATCACTACTGAACTGAACCTCGATATCTCCCATTCCAAGAACACCGGCTCTTGGTTCAATTGTAATAGGCTCATTCGTGCTCGGAGGTGTTGGGGTGAATGGCAATGAAACAGGAGCGTTATATGTTAAGTCTGCAAGAGCAGGCGGTCTTCTGGTTACTTCGGCAGTTGGCTCTGACGTCTGCCATGTGACAGGTCTGGTATTTGCTGTACCAACTCTTACAGTTATAATCGCACCCAAGTCAAGTTCTGTGAGGGTATACGTTGCCCCTGTTCCGGTTGGACCTGTTATTGGAATGCTGTCTCTATACCATTGGTAATTAAAATCACGCAGGACGCTATGCCCATCAGAAGCACCCGGTGGATCCGCATATAAATCACTGACATCTACATATAAAACATCGCGATATCTAACATCCCCTGGTTTCGGTTCTATGCCATTAGGTGGTAAACCACCAACGAAAATTGCCGGCTCACCTTCTAAATCAGCCAGAGCTGTCGTAATTGTCCCTGCAGGACTTGATGGAGATGGGTATTGATTGTCGTTGCCACGAAGCCGTGCAAATATATAGTATGTCGTGAACGGTGCTAAACCGGTAAATGTTAGTGGTGTCGTGAATGTGTAAGCTTCTGTAGCCCAATCGTCAGGAACAGGCTGTGTATTAGAGGTTCTAATAATGAACTCTGCATTGGTAATATTGTTTATAGTTATAGATACGGCTGTTGGTGCACCATTTTCAGTCGGTGCTGCGGGTGCAGGCTGATTAGCACGGGTTACTGTTACCGGTATTGGTTGGTTAAGTACATCATTATAATTTGCACTGACTGTAGGTCTAAAGTGCATATTATGCATATTTGGGCTGGAAAGAAAATTTCCGACAGGGTCACTCGGATTTGCCCACACGAAAGTTCCCGGAACAGTAACAGCATTACCGCCAACAACAAATGATGCCGAACCTCCTGTTATTGATGTAGCTGAAAGAAGCTGACCATAAGGTGCGGTTATCCCTGTCGGCCATACCACCGAGGGCGTGGCTTTGTCAACGGTGATTGTTATATTTTCACTCATTGTTTGATATAAATGAGTAGCATTCGGTGTAAAGACCATTTCGTGAGTTTGCGAGCCTGCATCTCCGACTAGAGTAGTTGAAGCTCCGGGGGGAGGGGTTAAAACTGACCACGAGAATGTGCCGTAAACGCGTATTGTACCAAGCTCGGGGTCGTTAAAAGTAGCATAGCCGACACGAGCAGGTAATGGGTCGGACGGTATACCGATACCCGAAGCATCGCTAGGAGCAAGTGCAACACTATTGAGCAAATCACCAAAAGTTGCTGTAACGGCTGCATACTCTGGCCATACTACGTCAACAGGGTCTAGAGATTGTATATTTAGATCTAATGTTAGAGTGACCGTCACACCATCACGTGTTACAGGAACTGAATATATCCCTACTATTGGTTCGGTTGGCGAGCGTGTTGCAGTAATACGAATTTGATTTCCATCCTCATCGGGAAGAACTGCAAAAGCAAGGCGGTCTTTAACATTTTGCGGAAATGTTGGAGATATAGCATCGTTAATAATTATTTCGCGTGACCCTGCAACAGTAGTGGTCACAACTAGAGGTGACGGTGTTCTAATTATCACGGTAGACGGGCTTAAAGAAATCGGCTCGACTTGAGTAACTGTAAGTGCAGCGTTTGCTGTCGGTGCTCCGGTAAACGCAACGACATCAGTGTCGATATTAAAAGTTATTGTTCCCGAACGTTCTGTAGTTGCAGGTGGTATGTTGTCATCAATGGTTATTGGTACAGTGATTGTCGCTTCTGTGGTGCTCAAAGGTGTAAATGAAACATCTATACCTCCAACCACCCTAAACCAAGTCGGAGACACACCTGTAGCTGCATCTGCAAGTGCCTCGGTTATAGCTGCTATAATATCAGCTTGATTTTCAGGAATGAAGCTGACACCTGTTACGATAAACTCGGCGTTAAATGGTGCAACTGCGGTAGGTGCATACCCCTGAGGAATACCATGTATGCTGACACGACCAAACTCTGTAACTGTAGGTGAAGTCGGTGTGATTGATGAAATTGAAGGTGGGGGCGTGAGGTTGACGATTAAACTCAGACTAGGGCTTACCCCACCACGCGACACAGTTACTGTATAGGTGCGATCTATTGGTATACTCGTTGCATCGCGGTCACCGGTTATTGTCAGAACATAGACGCCGGGTGTTTGTAAGTCAATACTATAAGATAGTAAGGCTGACCCCGAGCCGGTCTTTGGCATTGGGTTGCCATCAAGTTCTACCACAAAATCATCGATTGTACCAATTGTATTTGTATCAATAGTAATTTCCCTTACGAGATATGCGTTATTAATTGTTGTGCTCGTGGGGCTAAGAGTTAACTTAGGCAACCTTAACTCAATTGTAAGCATCTGAGTTATTCCCTCACGCTCAAAGTGCACGTCGAAAAAGCCGTTACTATTATAATCAAGTTCATCATCTTCATCACTCGCGATGATTATTATATCATCTCCGACTACAGTTACTGTTAAATACGGAGCCAGATGTCCAAGTGCTAGAGCAATTGCCGAGTCATCGACTGTAACTGCACCCGTTGCTGTACTCCCGGGCAAGATAAATACCGTCGCAGGAGTCATGTTGCCGGGGCTATAACCTGTAATAAGCACTTTATCAGTACTGAGTTCAAAGCTAACAAATCTGGCGATGGCAATAAGATTACCATTTTCGGTAGTTGTATCATCTAATACAATAGAATATGTTCTGCCAAGTGGGTCGCCTCCGGGTGTTCCTCCGTCTGGTGTCCATGAAACCGTGGTGTCGTCAAAACCAGCACCCGATGTTGGTGTTACGGAGAAGATTATCGTTGATCCTGCCCGATATAGTGTTTCATCACAAGAATCAATTCCAACACTATTATGTGTTGCTGTAACAGTTCCGCTGCCGGTAGGGTTAACCTCGCCAAACTGCACTGTGTAGCCAAGGGTAGTCGCTAAATCAACTTTTAGGTTTCCTGTTGCAGGAGTTATAGTGTGCTTGATTGTCCCCGGAACAGTTCCTCCGCTTGTATCGTTATATACTTGATAGATTGGGGTAGTTCCATCCGTTCCGATAACTGTCCAATCATAATCATATATATTCACACCGGTTGTCTGAACTGCTGTGAATGTTATTTCTGTGCCTTCACGTACGACAGTTGGGCTAGGGTCGCGTGATGAAGTAATCTGCCCACCACTATATGAAGCTGACACAAGATTCGGGTCGAAATCAACAGTGAAGCCTTGAATCATGGTTACAGTTACTTCGATGTTGTCTTCGATACCATCTCCGGTGCCGTTATATACGAATGTTCTACTCAAACCAACTTGTACCGGAACCGGATTAGGATTACCATTTATATGTACACGCCATTCGTACTCTATGAAGTTGATAGTACTGGGAGGTAGAGGTGCTGTGAAGGTGACGGTTGAACCGGTTGGAGCTGCAGAATCGTTTGTTATAGTTACAATATCGCCAAGATCCAACCTATAAACCGCAGTCATTGGGGCAGCTCCTATACCGATCGGAAGGACTCCAAACTTAACGTTTTGTCCTAATAAAAAGCTAACCCTTATATGAGTTTCGCCGGTACGACTCGGGGACGTATATGTAGTTTGACCTGTACGTCCATCCACCGGCGTAAAAGGACCGGATGGACTTGTCCCCGTATACCAGTTACCAACCAGGTAGTCTGAACTAGGTGTAGGAGTTGCTGTGAATGTGAGTGAGGCATTTGAAAGAGCTCCGGGATTTCGCAAAACTCCATCATTCATAGAGAAGCCACCTGGTGGAGTTAGAGTACCTCCAACATTAACAGCAGCACTGCCATCGGCAGTCCAAAATGTAACCGGGTAGGTTGCAGGGGTAAAGACAACATAAATCGCATCCATGTCGCTTGTTACAGGGGAGATAACCTGTATATTATCAGTTCCTATTATTCCGCCACCAATCCACGAGTCAATATTAAAACCATCAACTGGTGTTGCTCTTAGTGTTAGTGTTCCTCCATCAACCACGGGTACTTTGTTATCTACGAAGTCTTCTGCATCTACCCAGTCACCGTCTATCCAAACCTCCAGTATTCCGGAACCTGCAGCAACTGCAATCTCCATTTGACGCTCCGCAAAAGATGAAGCATCTATTTCTAACGTAAACTGCGAGTAATCTTCATTACCATATCCATCACTTGTGTCTGAGCTTTCATCCGGTTCGCTATTAATGTTGCTATTATCTACATTCGGGTCATCTTCCTCACCTGATGGATCTCCAGACTCGCCGTCTTCCGGTTCACCTGTATCGCCATCATCACCACTTTCACCACCGTTGCCTATATCATTCGTGTCGGGAGGGTCAACAGGGTCAGTGACAGAGGTGCTTGAGTTGCTACTTCCTGTGTCTTTTTCATCCGGAGAATCTACAATACTGTTCACTTCGGATACATCAGAAATATTTATATTATTCTCATTTTCTTCACTTGGTGTAAATGTTGATGCTGAGCCAATAAATAGAATAATAGAAAGAAGAACAGCAATTGCTCTGTTGGTGAGCGTGTAACGCATAATTTGCTATCTCCTTTCATCACTGTATTTCCAAAAATTGTGAGAGAAAACTGATTCTATAACATTATATAAAAAATTACAAGTGGATAAAGCCGTTTATCAAAATAATTAATATAATTTTTACATTATTATGCTCTAAAGTTTCCTCAAGATGTACCGATATTCTAAATAGAAGAAGGATATTCTGTTGTGAAAGTAGAAGAGTCACACAGACGTAAGAGGGATTAGCAAGGCTGATGAGAATACAAAACAATATTACTGCCGATAATTCACACCGACAACTCGGCATCAATACTAGAAACATCTCATCTAACACCGAGAAATTAAGCTCGGGGTTCAGAGTCAATCGTGCAGCTGACGATGCTGCAGGTCTTGCAATTTCAGAAAAAATGAGAACTCAAATCAGAGGTCTCAACCGTGCGAGCATGAATATTCAAGATGGCGTATCTCTCCTGCAAGTAGGAGACGGTGCGTTACAGTCCGTTCACGATAAAATGCAAAGACTACGCGAGCTCGCCGTTCAATCCGCAAACGGGACAAACGAACTCCTTGACAGACAAGCAATCCAGCTTGAGTTCGGACAACTAACATCCGAAATCAATAATGTTATTCACCAAACAAACTTTAATGAAAAAACATTATTCGACGGAAGCATTGGTGCTTCATGGGAATATAATCTCGGTCAAATAACACAACCGTTTATCACATCAATCCCGGCTGCAGGCGATTTTTCACCAACAACGGTTCAGGGTTGGACGGCTCCTGCAACATTCTTCAACGTTCCAATAGCAGCGAATGTTACCTTACCTAGTCCTACAGGACCCACAGTCCCAACCGACGGAAAGTTTGCTATACAGATAATCACACCTGCAGATGGCACACTAAACGTCGTTCTGGATTTCGAAACAGCAAATATCATTAATGGTGTTACTATCCCACAGGGAGCAATGACTTGGGCAAATATCGAAGATTTTTTTGTACAAGAGTTTAATAGATTCCCGGGCATTGGACACGTTGTAGATAGTATAACATTTAACCCTGCAGGCTCATTGGATTTCAAATTTCCACCGGATGCTACAGGTGCTCCTAATAGTCTTGGCGGAGTTATGGGAAAACAACCAAGCATTGAAACTGTGCCATTACCGACACTGAACATGCCTCGTGTACACGTAGGAATCGGCGGGAACGCCGCTCAAGCAAACGTACTCAATGGAGTTGCTACAACTGGCATTAATGGCTTCCCGGGTCCCTTTAGAGCAAACTATAACAACTATCAAATCATAACAACACCACCTGTTCCGGCTTTTCAAGCATCAGACTTTACTGGTAACAATGCCGCACTCGCTGTCAGTTCTGTCGTAAATCCCCCCGGAATGCTCGAAAGAGCATCGCTTCCGGGCGGAGGTTTCCCAAGCATGAACGTTAACTTTGGTGACAATAATACTAGAATCCCTCTCGTGCCGGGCAATTATGCTAATATACAATCTTTTATCGATGCTCACGAAGCTGCATTTGAATTACGCGGATTCACTCTTGGTCAGGATGATACCGGTAAGCTTTTGGTAACAGCTAAAGGAATGATCTCATCTCCGGCAATCGGCAGTCCGCCGATAAGATTTACCCCTACCGCAATTGAAGCTGCATTAGCATTATCATTAGGTTTTAATGCAATCGGTTCTGTGACCACAGATCCCGTTCCTGCAGGCTCACTTGTCATTCAATCAGGAGCCAACAGAGGTGATATAGTTCATATTGAGCTTCCAAGACTTTGCACACGTTCTTTAGGACTTTCAATCAGACGCCCTCTGGACGAAGTCGCGAACCCAACAGATCCTACAGACCCTGAAGGTTTCACCCATATTAACTCAGAAGGTTCTGACGGCTATGCTCTCAAAGAAAACGTTAAAGGTAAGCCTGTAGACGAATGCAGTCTCGATGTAACAACACAAGTAAACGCAAGGGCAGCACTTGAAGTTCTGACTATCGCTATCAACATTATCAGCACAGAGCGCGCAAGAGTCGGTGCACAGCAAAACCGCCTCGAGTATGCAATGAGCAATGTCGACAATACAAGTGAAAATCTGCAAGCAGCAGAGTCACGTATTAGAGACACAGACATGGCGAAGGAGATGACAACATTTGTCCAAAACCAAATCCTGACCCAGTCAAGCACCGCAATGCTCGCCCAAGCAAACGCATTACCGCAAAGCATGCTCCAATTGTTGGGCTAAAAAGTAAAAAAGAGCTTAACCGCTCTTTCATATAAAAACCCTCAATCTTCTTCTAGGTCAAAACCGCTGATATCAGCGGTTTTGGTCTGTTGTGGAAAACAATCATTTCCTATATTCATCTCTCATGGTCAAGCACCTCATTGCAGAACGCAAGCAGTTCCGGGATTTTAGTTGTTATTGTTGTATCGACTCTGCTATATCATTGCAATAGCTTATAATATGCTTGAGAATATCAATGTCCCGCTCTTTCATATATCAATACCTCTTCACTTCTTATTTTCTCTAAGAATGAGCTATCTAAGCTTCCTGTGGTTATAACATCAACCGTCTCATTAAGGGCTTCTTCCAGATCAATATTAAATGCAGAAAGCATTATATAATCGTTAATTTCTCCTTTATCAATGCGAAGGTCAAGGTCGCTCTTTTCTGCTTGTTCACCTCTGGCATAAGAACCAAATAAAAATACCCTTTCAACACCATATTTCATAGCGATAGGCATTATCGTTTTTCTTAGTTCTTTTGTTGAATACGATTTTTTCATTATAAAACCTCAACATTATTTCAAATATTACAAAAATAAAGAATCATTGTCATTTCCACCATTTCCATTATATCATCTAAAACCAAAAATGCAATAATCCCTTTTTATTCCAACGGTTTAACCAAATCCTGAGCCTGTCAAGCACCGCAATGCTCGTCGTCTTTTGGGTTGGCTTCGGGGTCGCTTTGCGAGGGCGCATAGGTCAAAACCGCTGAAAACAGCGGCTTTGGTCTTTGTTGTTTTTTCAAACGAAGTAATCAAGCATGAGCCAGCTTATATAAAGCATATTGGTTTAGAGAGACTCCTTCTTGCTCTGCTTCTACGACAAGCTTTGCATGAAGTGATTTTGGTAGCCTCAATACAAACTTTCCGCTATATTTTTCGAAATCAACGGGCATAGGTACATCAAATCCGGCTTCAAGCTTTGCTTCAATCCAGCCTTCCATAGCTTCATAGATGTTTGCAAAAACTTCTTCTACGGTTTCACCATCGCTTACACATCCTGTTAACTCTTGTACTTTCGCAAAGTAGTATGTACCACTCTCGTCGGTAACATGGCGCACTATTATATTATATGGTAAGTTTAAATAATCTTGAATATTCATCGGCTTTCTCCTATACGTTCAAGCAATTCGGTAATATACGATATCTTTAGAGGGTCTTTCAGCATTATTAAGTCGCCACTGGCGTTGAGGTAATATCTGTGTGAACTTCTCTGTCTATTGAAGTGATAACCGTATGCCGCCAAAACTTTTTCTGCTTCAGCGAGACGTATACCTCGTGGTTGATTTTTCATTTTCTCTATTATCTTTTTAACCGGAGGAATCGCTATCACCTCATTACTTTAATTTTCATTATCATAGTACCACATTCGATACTGCCTGTCAAGAGTGGTGTATATTTTACTTATGCAGAGCTCTGTAGCAACTGTTTGTGATGTTTGCAACGCAAAAGACAACCCGCATTTTTATAGGTTGTCTTTTGTTTCTTATTGTATGCTTGTTGTTGCTAAAGGCGAATTATTTTCCTATTTTTAATAACGTTGCAAGCCAGATGACAAGACATGCGCCGCCAATTGATATAAGTATGCTTACTATATTAAAGCTAAAAGCTCCTGTAAGGCTTCCGAAGCCTAATAAAGAAGCTATGAAACCACCGACTATCGAGCCAACTATACCAAAAATAATGTTCCATATCAGGCTTTTTTTGCTTTTCATAATAAGACCGGCAAGCCAACCAATAAGTGCACCAAACACTAACCACAGTAAAATCGTAATAATCATTAATTTTTCATCCTTTCATTGCCCATTTTAATAAATGGATTGTTTTATTATAAATGAGATTAGGTGGTTTGTAAACTACACCGTTTGACGAACCGCTATGAACTCATCAATATCCGAAATGATATATTTCTCGCCGAAAGTGTGTAATACATCATAAAATGAAGTGAGATAATCAAGGACGCCGTATTCTTTGAATAAGCGAAAGGCTTCTTCACCCGTCATATAATGCTCACTCTTATATCTTTCAAGACAAAAAACCTTAAAATGTACAGTCTTACTCATATTACGTGACCTCCCATCAATATTCCGGTAGAACAAGTCGCCCGGTTTTTATTTCATTTACCCATAGCTCATACAACTTAGGAACACTGTAGTACCATACTTTAGTTTCCTCTTGTTCAAGAGTTGAATAAAGCAACGATGAATACATTTTTTCCATAGCGGAATCCTCATCAAGACCTGTTTCTTTAATAATTTTTCCGACTAGGCCGATGGAAATCGTTTGTAGAATTAGTTCAAAATTATTTGCTTCCATCAATCTACGTCCTTAACTTCTCAAAACTAGTAAACAGAAACGATTTGTTCACCTGGCTCACGGCGCTCAGCAACCTTTTCAGTCCATCTTACAGCTTGCTCTTTATTAGATGTGGTGTAAAAGCCAACTCCGAAATCAAGCATGCGCTCGCGAGGTACACGGAGTTTACAAACGTGTCTATCAGTAGTTGTCGGTGTTCTTTCTTTGTGGTGTCAATCCCTCGGAACTTGTGAAGCCAGTACAGTATTTGCTCTTTTGTTAAAAGCGGTGTATCTATTTCCTCTTGCAGTATTTTGACCTCAATATCGCTCTTTGTCAGTTCAAGATTATCAAGCCTTGCTTTTGTAGATTGAGTAAGAACACCCTGTTGTATAGCGTTTAGCATATTCTCAATACCACGTTCAGCTTCAACTAGCTGCTTGCGGAGCATTGGCAAAGTAATGTTTTCACGCTTCTGTAATTCTAAAATGTTGTCAGCTATCCTGTCAAGGACTTTATCATCGGATATAAGCGCAACAGCATAATTTGAAGCTTGGAAAGCGGAACAAGCAAAGTTAGCAAAAACAGATTAGTGAATAATAAATATGAAAGGACTTTTTTATCATGTCAAAATCAAAACTTGAAAAAGCCGAGAGGCTTGAGGAAGAAATCCAAAGGCTGAAAAACGAGAAGAAAATAGTTTTACAGCAGCACAGAGAGCAGGAGCGCAAGGCTAGGGCGCACCGGATATGCAAGCGTGGCGCTTTATTGGAAAGCATCTTGCCGGAATCAGTGGATTTAACGGACGAACAGTTAAAAATCCTGCTTGAAAAAACGTTGCAATCTAATTTCGCTCGAAACAGGATTGAAGAAATGCAATCACCGAAGAAACCATCGGCTGCAGCTCTGCCCGCAAAAACTGAGTTTGTCGGCACAGGCGACGATGTTTACTATTCGTAACTCAGCGCAAACTATTGGAATGAGGGGTTTAACCGCCCCTCATTCTCTTTACCCGAAGGGCGCACTTATGAACCACGCTAAAGCGCGGTTCGTGCTATATACCCTGCAAACAGGGTATGTCTTGCAGACGGCGATTTTTCCCTATCGGGAAAAATGGAATACGATACGAAGGAGGTTTGAAGCAATGGCTATATATATCATCTAAGCATAAAGATAACAGGGCGAGGCAAAGGTAAATCGGCTGTTGCCGCTGCTGCATACCGAGCAGGAGAAATAATCAAAAATGATTATGACGGTAAAATACATGACTATTCTCGCAAGCGCGGGATTGTACATACTGAAATAATGTTGTCGGAACACGCGCCGGAAGAATATATGCGGCGGCATATTTTATGGAACTCAGTTGAAAAGATTGAAAAAGCAAAGAACTCACAGCTTGCCCGCGAAATTGAAATCGCCTTGCCTGTGGAGCTTACAAAAGAACAAAATATATGACACGAAGAAAAAGACGTATAAATGCAAGCGTGTTTCGTCTACAGACTGGGACGATCAGATAAACGCAGAAGAATGGCGAAAGAACTGGGCTGATTCTGTAAATAAATCTTTGAAGAAATATAATATTGAAAAAGAAATAGATCACCGCTCTTTCGAGCGGCAGGGTAAAGAACAAATCCCTACTATTCATTTAGGCACAGAAGCTTTTCAGATTGAAAAGCGCGGCATCCGCACCATGCGTGGTGATATTAACCGGGATATTGAAATGTCAAATCAAAAACTAAAACAACTTAATACCCGAATCAGGAAAGCCAAAAATGAACTATATGCTCTGCCTCTCCCTAATTCTATATCAACTATCGAAGCAGCTAAAAATGTACTTGCTTTCCGAAACATTGATACACAACGGCAAAAGATTAAAAAGCTTCAATCATTTGTGGATATGCATAATTTCCTGTTTGAAAACGATATAAGAGATTTTGTCGAACTCGCCGACAAGGCAAATTCAATGTACGATGAATCACGCAATCTTCATAGTGAAGTGAAGAAAGTTGACAGACGGCTTGAAACTTTGGATATACACTTAGCACACGCTGATAATTGGAAAAAGTGCAAAGGGACTTTCAAAAAGTATAATGAACTTCCTCCGAAAAAACGTGATGAATTTTACGCAAAGTATAAAAATGCGATTGAGGCATATAAGAACTCTATAGAATACTTTGATAAAGTATTGAATGGTAGAAAAACAATTCCTATCAACGATTGGGAGTCCGAACAGAAAAAACTTACCGCAAAAAGATACTCCCTCTGCGATAA
>Ga0123356_10001781_pt1 | contig 23505 bp, 10 predicted proteins | sample TergutEmb28metaG_2_FD_92546 | JGI IMG/M metagenome (GOLD analysis project Ga0123356, IMG submission 92546) | Embiratermes neotenicus P3 segment gut microbial communities from Petit-Saut dam, French Guiana - Emb289 P3 | ecosystem: Host-associated > Arthropoda: Insects > Digestive system > Gut ...
TACAATTTCGTAGGCTTTTTGCGGATCATAATCTACTTCCGGACGAAGTAAGCCAACAATGTCGCTCAAAAAAATTTCTTCTTGCATTTTCTCTTCCATATTCGCTAAATACACGGCTTGCGAGGGTGCTTTGCCATCGGAGAAAGACATGTATTTCTTATAGCATTTTATCACATTTTCTGTGTTCAGATTTGGAGCTTCTAATGCCTTGTGCAAATCAAATAAATCACGGCCTTTTTTACGTTGATACAACGCTCGAAATTTTGTTCCAAGCAGTTCATCGAGTTGATAGGTTACAATTTCACACTTTCCCGTGAACCAAGAATTATTTACCTCAAAAGGAAATTTGGTTAATCCGAGAACATTAAAATGTTCTTTGCAATTGATTTCCACTTTCAAGCGTATGGGTATATGTGGCGAAAATGTAGAATCTACTTTGAAAACCATTGTATTGTTATGGCGTTTTGGCATAATTTTGGGCCTTCCAAGAAACGATAAAACTTCACGCAACCTATCAAGTATCGCACCGATGTTTTCAGGTTGAATTTGCACTAAATCTATATCTTCCGAATAGCGTGGTTGTGGAGACAAGTACAATTTATGTAATGCAGTTCCGCCGCGAAAAGCTAAACGTGATGATAAAAAATCGTCTGTGTAAATGGCGACCAACGCCCGACAAATAATAAGGTCTTGTTCAACCATTTTCATATCGATCCAAGGGACTGATTGATTCCATTCTGTTATGTGTTCTTGTGGTATCATAATTCGTCAATTTCTATTTCCTCGTTTATGATTATTTTCCATTTTTCATTTATCGGACAAGCGGAATAATTTTTTTGTTTTGAAAGCGTTGTTAATGGCGACTTTCTAAACATCAATCCCGATTTTTTCGCTTTTTCAAATAGTTTTTCCGACAACTCCTCATAGCCTAAAAATTCAAACAAATATCCCAATCGCTGAATAATTGGCGTATTTTGTGATTTCAAAAATTCTTCTGTGATATTTTTAAGTTTTATATTTTCTGCTAACTCATATAAAACCGTTGCCACACGATTGATGCCACCAACACTTTTTTCGTAAATTAGCATATCAACTGCGGTTAGTTCGGGTGAAGAAACATTAACATAACCACTCCTTACCATAATTTTAGTAACAAAATTAGACGAAATGCGTTTTTTTGTAATAAAATTGATTTTTACACTCCCTTTCTGTTTATCTCTTAAAATTCGGGAGTTCGTAATAACGTAGGATTCCATCGGTGTTTGATGTGATGCACCATGAATTTCTGCCGCACTCAACAAAGCAAGATAGTAGTTTTTGTCTAAATGCTTCATCAGTTGATCAATATATACCATAACTGGTGGCACCCCTTTAAGTCCATATTCGGGGAGAATAACCGCATAAAAATCACGCCATACCGAGCGTATTTTTTTCTTTTTTACAAGCCGATATAACGAAATTTTAATGGCATTTGGCGACATATTTGGAAACTGTTTTACAATAGTTTCCTTTGAAAAAACAGATTTTCCTATTTTTGGCAGGTCGTCAACCCAATTTTCTATGCTATTGTAGTGTCCCATGTTATTTTTTGTCTTGCATTATGTCTGCGATAATATACACTTTTCGTATATTATTGCAGACACATTGCAGGCATTTTAGAGTGCAAAGATACGATTTTTTAGTCAATTAACCAAATTTTATTTTGACTTTTTTGAAGTTATCATATTTTTTGAATTGAAAAAAAATAGTTTAGCATTTATATGTCCGTATTTGGTACCGTCCCTACACTTAATGTATCAATTCAAATTTTCGGCAATAAATCGTATTTTTTGCCGATTTATAGTTAATTTTGTTTTTTCTATTTCTTCGTTTGGCGTAGCACAGTAGCGTATTTTGACTGATTTTTTTTATTTAATTAATATATTGCAAAAAAAGATGAATAATCCATAATTTATTGTTATCGGCTATTCATTTTACAAAGTATCGAAAATTTGAGCCACAAAATTATTTTGTGCTAAATTTTAAACAAATTTTAAGCAGTTTGAACAGAAATTTATGTATTCTGAATTTATTTACAAAATATTGCAATCATTTCTAATAAATAACTTGTTTATGTTTAAATTATTTTGTAATTTTGTGCCGTCAAAATATGAAATATAATTTAATAATAAGTTGCAAAAGCACGTAATTAAGAAATAAACATCAAATAATATAACTTTATATTGCGAAAATACTAATTGCAAAATAATATAATGCATATAACTAAATAATGAAAAATACAATAGGCAAACTCAACGAATCCGACATGGGCAAAACACCTTTAAAACAGAAGGCAAGTTTTGATATGACGGGCGAATTTTCGCAAGTCAGAAGGATGTTTGAGCAAAGTAAAGCATTCAATTTCGTTTCTGGAACGGAAAAAATTAACACACCCGCCGATGTTGCCTATATTTTTCAAAAATTAGAGGACAAAGCCATCGAAAATGCTTTTGCTGTTTTAGTAAAAGACGGCGAACCGACCATTTTGCATTTAGGTATGGGCTGTTCTACTTCTGTGCCCGTTGACCCTTTGGGAATTTTCCGTGCAGTTGCAAAAATCAATCCTGACAAAATTTACTTTATCCACAACCATCCAAGTGGAAATTTACTATCTTCAGATAACGATAGATCTATTTACAAAAAACTAAAATATTCTTTTAAAGAAAGACTACAACCCGGCATAATTATTAATCTTGACAGCGGTAAATTCGGTATTTATGACGATGATGGCGATATTGATTCACTTTTGCATAATATTAATACAGGTAAAGAAATCCCATTGAAATTATACAGTTTTTCAAAACAAGTTTTTTCCAAAAACTATAATCCCGAAAAAATTTTTAAAGTTCTAAATAGTTCAGATGCTGCGCAATTTATTTCTTCACACAAATTTGGCAAGCGTAAAAAAATGAGTTTTTTAGCTCTTCGACATGACGGTCACGTTGTTGGTAATGTTCTTTTACCTTATACAGAAATAACTCATGAAAATGTTGGAAAAATTGCCAAAGACATCGTTTTTAAAGCTAGTGCGGTTGGCGGAATAGGTGTGATTCCTTACGGCACGTTTTCCGGTGTTGATAAATGTAATAACTTAATGAAAAATATTAAAGAATTAAGTTTGGGGCATATTCGAATGACAGATGCAATTTACATTGACAAACAAAAAGGGGTGTATGCGAGTTGGGGCGACGAGGGAGGTTTTTATTTTTCAGTGCCTGTTGAACGTGAATTTGCACCCATACCTATGGCGGAACCCGAAATGAAATATAAAACCAAACGCAAAAATACTATGAGAACAAGAATGAAACGTTTTAAAAACTTATTGGCGACAAAACAATTAAAAGAAAGCACTGTATTAAGCGATAAGGCAAAAGTATTCATAGGAGTGTTTCCAAAACCTGCATTCGAAAATAAGACTGCACGTGGCGAAAGTTTTAGAATGATTTACGATTTACTAACACTCAATCAAAAAGAAGAAGTAACTACTTATTATCAAAATAAATACAACCATAAAAACAAAAATAGTATTAACCACAAAAAACAAAAAATTATGGACACAAAAACAAAAAAAACAGAAGAAACAGGGCAAGAAGTTGCCGCACAACAAGCCGAACAAACTCCTGCAGAAGTTCAAGGACAAGAAACATCCGAAGTGGAAAGCCCGGATGAACAAAATCCGAAAAAATCAACCTTCAAGGTAAACGACCGAGAAAGTGCTGCGGAAAACGCAGCGAGTAATTTTTGGGATGCCTACAACGAAGCAAAGCGAAAATTTCCAAAAGACAAGATGGATGAACTTATCCAACTACTAAAAGAACGCAATCTTCCGATTGATCAAATGAAAGAGAATGGTGATTTGCTAAAACTCGAAGACTTCAAAAAAACGGATAGGATCTACGAACTTCCAAAAACCTTTACGACCAACAAAGGAGAAGAAAAAACGATAGATACACAAGCACGTATCTCTCTAAAAATTGACCCTGACGGCACTATTAACATCGTATTACATGAACTTATTCAGAACCCAAAGTTTGAAAAATACGGCGATCATGTGTTTACACCTGAACAAAAGGAAAGTCTTCAAGAAAGAAATATGGCAGGAGAACTCATTTATGTTAAATTTGGAGATGATAAATTTTCCACTCCTGTTATTATTACAAAAGACGAACTCACAAATCGTCTTTACCATGCGAATTCCGAAACAATTAAAATTCATCCCGAATTTTTAGGTGTAGAAATTACACCAGACGAGATACAAAGGCTCAAAGAAGGAAAAATGGTAAAACTTGAGAATATGACATCTTCAAAAGGAAATGTTTTTTCTGCTGAAGTTTACTATTGTGCTAGTAAGCGTGGTCTAACATGCCATTTTGATGAGCCTCTACAAAAGATAGAAAAACTTGGAGGATTAGAACTTACGCCCGAACAAAGTGAAAAGTTGGATAATAACGAAACTATCTATTTGAAAGGGCTTACAGACGAAACCGGAAAGAAGTACGATGCTTACGTGCGTAGAAATCCAAAAAACGGGAAGCCGCAATATTCGAAAACAGGGAAATTCAATTCTGTAAATCACATTATGACGGAAGCTCAGAAAAAACAAATTGAAGCCGGTGCAACTCTCGAAATGGATAATTTGATAGATGACAAAGGGCAACCTTACACTGCTTTTGTTCGCAAGGATATGGAAACCGGAAAAATCAAACAATCAAAAGACGGCACGTTTACGGATGTAAAACCCGAAAACTCCAACGAAAAACAAGTTGATCCTAACAACAAAGGGGTTGGTACAGACAAAGAATCGCAAAAAGCAATTGACAAAGGTGCGACCGTTAAAGCCAGACAAACAATGCCGAAAAAGGCTGAAAAATCAAAATTTAAAATGAAACGATAATTTTATTTTGGCAACTCCCACCGGACATAAGTTCGGCTGGGAGTTGTTTTTTCATTAAGAGAAAATCAAATATGAAAACAAACCCGAATGACAAAGTTAGGCAAGGCAATCAAGTAGCTTTTGAACAATTTAGAAGTTTCAAATTTCAAAGTTTCGATGGGCTACAATTTTCGGGTGTTAAAGAAATAATAGCCGAAGAAACAGGCGATACAGACATTAGGCTTGAAATAGGCGATGATAAAGCTACTTTAACTATGTCAAATAATATTTCTGATAAAATTCAGAATAAACTTGCCATATATGCCGAAGATGTTTTTGCAACCTCTTATTGCAGCAATCCCCAAACCGATGATCGTGGGTTTACCACTTATTCTTTTGCCGAAGGATTAACTTTGGATGATGATTCGATAGACACATTTAAGGAACACTTTGCAAAAATAAACAAAGGGAAAAAGTATATTAGGACACAATACGTGGAATGGACGGCTGAAGACGGTAGTAAGTTGGGTTGTTTTTGTCTTGAGTTGGATCAAAAAGACAAAGATAACAGCCGTTTTGAGATTTGGATTAACACCGAAGATAAAGGGTTAGAACTACTCCATCAAGGAAACGATATTAACAACGTTTTCTCTGACGAGAATTTTAACAAAAGTATAAATCGTCTAAATTACACTATTGAAGAGGCAAAAATTTTTCATGACTTCAAAAAATTTAAATTTCCGAGATTTAATAATGCAGAATTTTCAGGCATTGAAAAATACGGTAGTAGTGGAAATAGAGAAATGGCTGTATCGTGGGAGCAAGAAGATGGCAGCAAACTCAAATGCTATTGCTTCGAAAATCCGCCAACTGAAAATGCACTGTACGAAATAATTTTTATCAAAAAAGGAGGTCCAACGATTGTGTTGGACAACGGAAACAATATTGATGAGATTTTTTCCAACGAAAATTTAACAAAATGTGCGAAAAACTATATGCAAGGAGAACTCATCGAAAAGAAACACGTTAAACTCACCAATGAAACCTTAATTTTACAACATTTTCAAAAAATGAATCCACAATCCATAAACGCAGAAAAACATATTGCTCTCCAAACAATGATAAACATTTTTTTGACTTCTGCCGGAAAAATCTCTCAGGAAGACTCAGCAAACCAATTAGGTATATCCGAATTCGATACTGAACATTTCCACACTCAATATACAAAAGAGTTTTCTCAATACAGAAGAATACTTTCAGAAGTAACACGCAAAGATGCAAATTTACGCAAAGCCATTTTAGATAACAAAATCAGTAACGAACAGGCTGACGAACAGCTATATGATACTGTTTATGGTGCCGCAGAACGAATCATTCTTGAATGTGTACCAATAACTACAAAAACACCACTAACACTAAAAGAAGAATTGGATGGGGTGAAAAAATGGCTTCGCTATTGCGACATTAACCTCGCAAAGCATAACGCCCCTACTACACTATACACGCATTCCGAAGTGAATGCAGAAAAATTTGAAACAAACCTTGAAGGACACAATGTTATTTTAGAATGGGATAATCTCACTGTACGGCTTGACGATACTCAGAGTGATGGCAATGTTGCAAGCTCAGTGGCACATAGGCTAATAGAAATTGGCAAGCCAATGGCAACAAACAAATGGAACATAGTCTTACGCAAATTCGAGTCTGTACCGGATGCGTTCAACACTTTTGCAGAACTTCGTGGAAAACTTCAAACGATGGTACACTATGAAAAACAGAATCGCATTAAACATGATTCCAAAAAAATGATTGGTAAATTTCCTATATCAGATGAACAAGAAAAAAAACTCTCGGAAGGAAAATCCGTGAGATTAGGTACGGTTAAGCACAATGGCAAGCCTTACGTAGTTTTTGCAAAAGTTGGCAAAAATAGTAAAAAAAAAGAAATCAAAGTTTCACACGTTGCGGACAAGCCAAAACAAAAAACCGCCTCAAAACTTAAAACAAAAGCAAAGACACAACAAATAAAATAAGTATGACCATGGAAAAGATAAACGATTTCGGTGAGAAGATAGGCGGAGCAAAGAAAGATTTAGCCGCAGAATATAGAAGAACTATCTCAAATATTACAGACATAGATTTAGTAAATAATCCACTATCAAAGATTTTCCCAAAACCGGATTTCAAACAATTAGTTGAAGATGGAATACTCAGTCAAGATCAATCTATTGAGCTAAATTTTCTGTATGATAAAATACCACCAAAACCAAGACAAACCTACAATTACAGAGTATATCGTTGGTTGGAAAGCACAAAGAAAATTGTAGAGGGGTTTGGTATGATGATTAACGGAGAGGTTGATTCATACAGTAAAATAATGTTAGATAATGATATCCACGCACAATATATGCTGCACTATCCTGTTTACAACGAAATGATGAAAAATCTTGGGTTTCCTTATGCCGATGTAAAACTTAAAAACTACAATATAAGAAAAAATGTCGGTGGAACCGGATATAATCTTTCAGATGGTAAAACGTTTGTTGGAAACTATCCTACCATAGAAAATGCTACTGACGCACTAAAACAACGTTTAAGGATTAAAAAAAATACAGAACAAAATACTAAAAAAACAGCGTTATGTGTTTATTTCAAACCCAAAAATAACAAGGAATTTTATGTTGGAAAAATAATTCAAGGAAAACCATCTATACAATTATCGGAAAAAATTTTTACTACTGCTGAAGAAGCGTTTTCTTATTTGAAAGAACATAGAGACGAATTAGAGCAGAAATGGACTGCGATGAATATTAAGTACGAAGAACGTCGCAAAACAAACCGTGATAGAGTTGGACAGGACTGCCGAAAAGGCGAAAATATCACACCTGAAATATTTTCAGAGACATTTGGTTTTCGGGGCGTAGAGTTCGGAAATTGGGTAAACCAATCCGAAAGGCAAAACGCTTTGAATGATGCTTATGATGCCCTAAAGGATATGTCTAAAATTCTTAATATTTCTCCAAAAGCACTTTCACTCAATGGTGAGCTTAGTATGGCATTTGGTGCACGTGGTAGCGGTGGTGCATCAGCACACTACGAACAGGGAAGAGTTGTTATCAACTTAACCAAAACAAATGGTGCCGGAAGTCTTGCTCACGAGTGGTGGCACGCCATAGACAATTATTTTTCACGAAAGGATGAAAGCAAACTTGGTTTTCAAACCGAGAGACGGTTATCAGGAACAGGCATCCGAAAGGAAGTTGCAGATGCTTTTTCTTCCATTATGTCAGATATTCGCGGTAGCGATTTTGTTAAACGTGCCATGAGGCTTGATTCAACGAGAAGCAAAGATTATTGGAGTACTGGCAAAGAACTTTCAGCAAGGGCATTTGAGAATTTCATTATTGAAAAACTTGATGAGTCGGGATATAGCAACGATTATTTGGCAAACTTCAAAACAATGTCAGAATGGCTTGAAAAGGACGGTTTGGATATGAACACCTATCCATATCCACTTGCAACGGAATCGCCTAAAATAAACGAGAAATTTCAACAATTATTTGATACTATTGAGCAAAAAATCGACGACCAAACTAATAGTGTCATGCTATGCGAGCCACCTATGGCATATCGTTTTAGTAAGAAAGAGCAACCAAGTTCAGAATCAGACAAACATCATCGAGATGTTATCGCAAATGCAAAAAATTCATATAGCGTTTCACAAAAGTTGAAACCTAAAAAACCAAAACCACTCAAACGATTCTCTCTTCACTAGCCAAACAATCGTTTTCATAAAACAAAAAATATAATAGTCATGAAAAAATTTGAATTTACAAACGAGTATGCAAAACAGCTTAAATTAGAAATTGACAAGGCTATTGCGATGACAGCGAGTACAAAAAAAGTCAAATCAAATTATGGTGTGGAAATTTATGTAGATCGCAAATTGTCGCCAAAATTCTCGTGTAGCAACTTAGGACCGGAAAGCGATGGAGATATTCATCTTTATCAACAAGGTCTAAAAAAACTTGCATTTTGTGACGAGTATAATGCAAACAATCATACACAAGAAGAAATAGATAGAAAAAAAGATTCTTTTATGGATTATTGCTTTAGTGGGTTGAAAGAATATTGTGGAATGGAAAGTATTAAATTCGTAGATTTGACAAACAATCTCGGACAACCATTACCAAGACCTACAAGAAAAGTTTTATTTGACGGTAGTGAACTTTACATGGAGTTGGAATTTATAAATAACAAAAAAACACCCTATATGGTTGCATTAAGTGCTAACGGGGATTCCGCAGAATTAGTTAAGTATACTTTATCTAATTTTTCCTTTGAGTGGAGAGATCAATCAATGGGAAAAGGTTATAACTGGTGGGGTAATCTTTATCTAAAATCTAAAAGTGAAGGCATCGCATCATTTAAGAAAGCTGCAAAAGCCCTAAGACCCTTGTTCAGTTTGTCTAAACAAGAATTAAAAAAAGCAGTACATTCGGTAATAGCTTATTCTGACATTCAAACAAGAGCTTATCCTGATATTTGCAAAAATCAAATGAAAATTGTGGTTTGTTTGCCTGAAAATATTCATCATGAAACGGCAATCAATGCTCTACAAAATATTGACAAAAGAATCAAATGGAAAGTTAAGCCAACAAGACGCGGTTCTACCATAGTAGCCGTATTTGGAGATGCCAAGGCAGACAACGCAAAATGGAAAGTCACACATTTTTGGGCAAAAGACATAATTCTTGGCAAACGAAATAGTAATGGAGAACCTCTTCAGAAAAACAAAGCAAAGAAAAGTATAAATACTATAGACATAAATGATATTTTTAACATTACAATCTCAGGAATAAAACTCAACGAAGAGCAAGTAAAAAGATTATTTGCCGAGAAGTCTGTAAAATTAGGAAGCACAAAGCACAACAGCAAAGAATGTATTGTTTTCGCAAAAATCGAGAATAAAAGACTTGACATAACTTACGTGGAAAAGAAATCTAAACAAGTGCGAAAAACCGTAATATTGAAACAAAATAGAAAAATTTAATTAAAAAAAGCAGATGGAAACAAAACAAGAAAATTTAGATTCCAACTGGCAGGAATGGAATCATGGAGACCTGACAGTTGTTCTTGAACATAATTCTACCTATAATGGAGATAGTAGAGTTTTTTTAGAATACATTTTTGTAAGTCCTACAAACGATAAAAAAATGGAAGCCATAAAATCTCTTAATTCTTTTAGGGATCATTGGAATACAAATTTTGAATTTCAGATGGCAGAAGTGTGCACATGGCAAATAGACGAAGATTTTGGAATTTATTTGGATGAATCTGAACTCAAATCGGAAATTGCTACCCAAATGATTAACAAGGCAAAAGAATTTTACGCAAACACAAAAAAAATAGAATATAGCGATGGTAGTAAAATAAAGAAACTCGGCAGAGGTACAGAAGATAATGCCGAAGATATGGACTGGTGGCAATGTGGAAATTTCGAAGGCAGAACAAATTTCGATCATACTAAAGAAGAGTTTAAGGTATCTGTAGTGGGTTTTCCTATCGGACAAGACCATGACGACTTATTTCAAGACCTAAAAGGTGTTCAGAACACATTATTGCGATTTGATGTTGATGTCCATATTTACAGAAACAAATCGGAAGCAGATGATTTTCGTGTGCATTTGGATGTTGAAGGGGGCGGACTTGAGTTAGGGAATGATGTGAAAAATGCAGTCGCAAGTTATTTTCAACAAATGGAAAGGCAACAATATATCCCTTTACCGAACAAAAATATAAAAAAAAGTGCAGAAATCTATAAATGTGGTCAAGATGAATCTCCGAAAATTTATTTTGAGAAAAATCTGGATAGTTGGTTTCAGGGACTTGATTTTATAGAAATGGAAAAAATTACAGGCTATAAACCATACGACTTTAGTGCCGAAGACGGCTATCAGGAATTTGTTGATGCTTGTGAAACCTATTGGAATAATCTACTTAAGGAAGATAAACTTGAATATTACAAAAAAATCGGTCCAAACGGATTTGATCTACCGATAGACATTAATCAAGAGCAATCTGAATCTATTGACAGACATTTCGAGTTTACCGGAGAAACTAAAATTATTACTCGCGAGTGCTTCAACCTTAACGGAAGTAGTGAAGTTCGAGATATTACACTTCATCGTATTCGGTTGACAGAAAGTATTGACAATGGTGATGACCTACTATTCGCAGGACAACTTGGCGGTTGGATCGAGAAAGCCGAAAATATTGAAGGAATAGGTTGGGTCGGAGGTGAGGCAATGGTTTATCACAACGCTTGTGTGTGTGACCAAAGTATGGCAATCGAACATGCCGAAATAAAAGACTCGGCTATAACAGCAGACAGTGCAACTGTTGGTCAAAATGCCGTCATTAGTCATCAAGGCTATGTTGGCGGTCATTCGTTTGTTGGAGAACATGCGACTATTAGTAACAAGGCAAAAGTGGAAGAACACGCTGAAATAACAGGGTATGTAAGGATTTGTGGAAGTTCAGAAATTCGAGGAGAGTCAACCATTGAGGATCACGTTGTTGTTCATAATTCGGTCATAACAGGTAAGATAACTATTATTGATCACGTAGAGGTTCACGATTCTGTGATTGAAGGAAAATGTATGATTGAAGGAAATGTGAAAATTATTGATGGCTCGCGTGTCGAAAATTCCGATTTTAGTGAGAATGTTATTGTCAAAGGTAATGCAGTTGTACGTGATTCCAATATAGGCTCTGAAACTATAATTGACGGAGCTGCTGTAATAGAAAAATGCGTGTTAATACATGGTATTTTTGATAAAAATAAAACATACAGAAATATTGACCATACAAAAAACTCAATCGTTGTGGAGAATCAAACATTATTACTTACAAAAGAACAAAAAGACCGCTACGACAAAGGCGAGATGACTAGAGTGGGTACAATTTTGCATAATGGCAAAAAATGTGTCGTTTTTGCTAAAAAAGACGACAATGGGGAGCAAAAGATAGAATACAAATCAACCAATCCAAAACAAATAAACGCACTCGTTAATTCAAAATTAAGAAAATTAGGGCGTAAAATGTAATTTTTAATAGCCCAACCGAACTAAGCGTTCGGTTGTGAACTGTTTTGACTTTGAAAAAAAAAAGAAAACAATCAAAAATAATTATCAACAAAAAACATCATCATCATGGAAACAACAAGAGGCACAAAGCAGTATCTAAAATTAGCAAGAAGTTTAGAACTGGCAGAAAACTGGCAAATCGAAAACGGCAGTGACCCCAATTCACTTGGAGCGATGCACGTTCAGTACATCAAAAAAGAAATGGAAACACACCATGACACTGAAGGCAAAATAATTGTAGATGCTTTTGACAAGGCAAACATCCCAATTATACATGCTGAAAAATACGAGCCTTCCCTGCTTTTGAAAATGATTGAAGAAAATCCCAATCCAAAAGATTTTCGACAAGAAATTTTTGACATCACGTTCAGAAACCATTTTTCGAATGTCTTTGATCACGATGCAATCGCTTTGGAACTAGCAATGTTTTTTTATGAAGATTATCCCGAATTGGTTCGCAAGAAAGAACGTTTGCAGGAAATTGTCGAACTTGTAAAACAGCAAGCCCAAAAAGCCAAAGAAGAAAATTTAACCCATGCTTTTACAGATCATGTCAGAGAAAACTACGTGTTTTCAAAGTACAAAAAACTCAAAGATTTGGCAGAGCAACAGCTAAAAAATGTTGCAGAGGAAACTCTTTCAATTTCTTTTGGCGAGTTTGCAATACAAATTTTTGAACAGTTTGAGCAAGAGGTTGAAGAAATTTTTGAAAAATGCGGTTTTTCATACTCTACAAAATACGTTTACGGTGAAGAAAAAGAAGTTAAATTAGACAGCGAACTACAACCGCTTATTTGGATTGTGTACAACAGAATTAAACATTAAAGTTTTTTATGGCTTATAACAAAAAACAACACTACCAAGACAATATCAACGCTATCTCCACAGCATTCTACCTTGACGGTCTTAATAAAAAGATAGAAACAGGAGAACTTCAGGAACTTACCGACAATCCAACCTATGAAGCTTGGACAAAAGAAACAAGAGAAAAACTTTCCAAATACAGTGGTTTTGGAGGATTGAAATGTGTGCTGAATGATAGTCTTAATCCGGCAGACTGGGCGGAATACGAACGCAATTTAATACCTTTGCAAAAAGAATTATTCGACTTGCTACAAAAAAACAGCAGTTCGGAAGAAGAGTTTAATACCTATCTGAAAAGTATTCGCAACTCCGTACTTTCTGCATTTTACACACCGCCACAAGTGGTAGAGGCAATTGCAGAAGTGATTGATGAAAGCGGAATCAAAGTTGAATCCATGCTTGAACCCTCTGCCGGAAGTGGTGTTTTTGTTGATGAATTCAATGCAAGATTGCCGATTAAAGAAGGTGTGGCTGTTGAAAAGGATCTTTTGACAGGCAAAATACTCAAACACTTGGAAGAAGGAACTCGTGGGACTTTAACGCAAACTGTACTTGTACAAGGTTTTGAAAACCTACCGAGCAAATACGAAAACCATTTTGACCTTGTTGTTTCTAACATACCCTTTGGCGATATTCAAGTGTTTGATCCAAATCTATTAAATTCTCCACAGCGAAAAGCATCTCCGGCACGAAAAGCGGCAATGAAAACCATACATAACTATTTTTTTGTAAAAGGTTTGGATGCTTGTAAAGAAGGAGGTTTGGTTGCTTTTATCACTTCGCAAGGTTTAGCAAATTCTCCACAAAACAAAATCATAAGGCAGTATCTTATGGACAACGCCGATTTGGTTTCCGCCATTCGTTTGCCACATAACTTATTCGCTGAACACGCTGGAACCGAGGTCGGAACGGATTTGATCGTTTTGAAAAAACATAGTGAAAAAACAGAACTTTCACTTTACGAAAAGTTATTTGTTCAAACAACAAAAGTAGGCAACAGTATCAATGAAAACGCTTATTTTGCCAATAGATTAAATAAAGTTGTTCATACTAATATAAATTTTGACAAAGACATGTACGGCAAACCTGCAGTAATTTACAGTTGGCGTGATGATTTTTCAAAATTAAAAGATGAGTTGAAATCCAAATTGTCGGCAGATTTTTCAAAAAATCTTGGTGTTTCTTCTTCATTGCAACAGCAAACTGTTACAACTGAAACCGAACGCCCAAAATGCAATACCTTTGATGAATTATACATAGCAGATTGGAAAAGAGATGGCGAGAAGATTGAAAAAGACGGCATTTATAATTATATGAGTGCAGAGTACAAAGGCATACAAATAAACTCTATTGCTATTTTCCCCGATTCAGAATTTGAACCTTTACAACACATACACGAAGTAGGTATTTACGGTGCGGAACATAGCCGTTTCCCCGAATACAACGCATTGATAAAGGAAACGAGCGACGCTGTTTCACTAAACGGTCAGTATCATTCCTGCGTAAGATTTAAAAACAATACACCTCTTAAAAAAGTAGTACAGTTTATAGATGATTTCCACAGTAAAAAACTGAGCAGTCTTTTAGACAAAAACGAACTTAAGGTTTTACTTGAACAGCAAGACAAACACCAAGAAGCTATAAATGCTTTAAATATAGAAGCAAAAACTTTCATCTACAAAGATGACGAATTTTTTAGGATTGCAAACTCTGACAAATCCGATGCTTATAGGACTATCGAAGAGGCAAGGTTTGCTGAATTAGAAATTCACAAAACCATCGCTTTTAAAGAACAGTTAGATAGGCTAACCGCTCCAAAAAACAGGACGACACACCAATCAACAAAATTACAGTCAAAAGTCAGCCAAGAAGAGTTCAAAGAAGCGATCCGGACCGATATAGTCCAAATAGAACGAGAAGCAATAGAGGAGAAAGAGCAAACGCCACAAGCGACAATCCCAACCACGTCAAAAAGCGGACAGTTAAATCTGTTTGATTTGTTCGATTTGCCACAACCGGAAGTCTCTGTAGAATCTAAAACGCAGTCGGTAGCAATACCCAAGCAAGAACAAGAAACAGAACAACCAGTCAAACCACTTTATCAAACTTATTCGTTTACCGGCAATATATTTTCGCATCATCGTCCGGGCAGTTTGGCAGTAATGGATATTGAAGGTCATGGGCGTATTTTAGGAACACTTTCGTCTATTGATTGGAATGACAATTCCGCTGTTTTTAATATTATAGACGATAAAAAAACACTCAAACACAAAGCCTTTTTAGAGCATTACATAGAGCTTCGTGATACTTATGAAACATTGTATCAGTATGAAGCCGATACCAAACAAGAGAACGTTTCTTTACGCAAAAAACTCAACGACACCTATGATGATTTTGTCAAAAAGTTTGGAACGATTCAAAAAAACAAAGATATCATCAAAATTGACAGTACTTACCTTGCTGTTCTTTCACTCGAAAAAACAGAAAACGATGAAATAAAGAAAACAGATATTTTTATTGAGCCGACTGCATTTGATAACAAACCACCGGAAGCAGTCGACAGTAGCCAAGATGCTCTTATTCGTTCCCTAAATGAGTTTGGTTTTCCAAACCCGGAATTTATGCAACAGATTTTTCCACAGCAAGAAATTGGCGTAACCATCGATCAACTTGTAGAAAGCAATTTGCTTTATTACGATGTGGCAAATGACAACTATGTGACCAAAGATAAATTTCTTTCCGGAAATATGTACTACAAAGAAGATGAATTTTTGAAGTATTACCAAGAAATGGAAGACGGAATCTTAAAAAATTATGTTCGTAAAGGTCTTGAAGACATCAAAAATATCACTCCGGAACCAATTGCCTTTGAAAATATTGGCATTCTTATTGGCGAACGTTGGCTACCGACAGACCTTTATGAAAGGTTTGCCGAGCAGTTGTTTAACTGTAAATCAGCCTTTGTCAAATACCATAAAACCATTGACCAATTTGTTGTAAAAGTTGACGGGAATGATGATAATTACAAAGTGGCTACAGAATCTCGCCGCTCGGATTTATCGGCACAAGATTTACTGAAACACGCCCTTGAAAGCACACGTCCCGAAATAACCAAAACCGTCCGTAAAAATGGCAAAAATGTAGCTGTACCGGATTACGAAAAACAGCAACTTGCCACTGTGAAAATTGATCAAATCAAAGATGAATTTGAACAGTTCCTTATGCGACTTCCACAGGAGGAAAAAAAACAATTAGAACTCGAATACAACAAACGATTTAACGGCAATGTTCGTCCGGTGTACGACGGCTCGCATCAAACTTTTCCGGGCTTAAGGTTGGACAACCATCCACACGTCAAAGAATTGTACGGCTCGCAAAAAGATGCCATTTGGATGAACAAACAAAACTGCGGAGGAATTATTGATCACGAGGTCGGAGGAGGAAAAACATTGACCATGTGTATTACCGCACAAGAGATGAAACGATTGGGGCTAAGCAAACTGCCAGTTATTTTGGGACTTAAAGCCAACATAAAAGCCATCGCAGATGAATATCGCACCATCTATCCAAATGCAAAAATATGTTTTCCTTCGGAAAAAGATTATGAGCCCAAAAATCGGATGAAGTTTTTTAATCAAATAAAAAACAACAATTGGGATGTTGTAATTATGAGCCACGAAAATTTCAAAGCCATACCACAAGACCCCGAAATTGAACTCGAAATTCTTAAAGAACGTTTAGAAAAACTGGTTGCCGGAGCACATGCACTAAAAGAACAAAGCGGAGGAGGCACATTTTCAAGCCGTGAACGCAAAGGATTGGAACAACGTATTGCAAATACGAAAGCCAAAATTTTAAGACGTCAGTTTGAGATGAACGAGAATAAAGACAATTCTTTGACGTGTAATTTCAACACAATGGGCTTTGACTTTATGCTCATTGACGAATCTCATCATTTTAAGAATTTAGCCTTTGAAACACGACATTCTCGTGTGGCAGGAATTGGAAATCCATTAGGTAGTCAACGAAGCGAAAATCTTTTAACCGCCATTCGTACTATTCAGAAAAAAAGAGGAACAGATTTGGGGGCAGTGCTTCTCAGTGGAACTACAATCGCCAACTCCATGTCGGAACTATATGTTTTGTTTAATTACTTACGCCCAAAGGCAATGGAAAGGCAGGGCATCTCATCGTTTGACAGTTGGGTAGGTACTTACGCAAAAAAAACAAGTGATTTTGAAATTTCAGTTACCAATGAAATAAAAACCAAAGAGCGTTTTCGCCATTTTGTAAAAGTACCGGAACTTGCAACGTTTTACAATGAAATCACAGATTACAAGTCTGCCGAAGACATTGGGATTGACAGACCACAAAAAAACGAAACCCTTGTGATGCTTAAGCCATCAGAAGAACTAAAAGCGTTTAATGAAAAACTGATTGAATTTGCTCATACAGGAAAAGGTGAACTTATCGGAAAAATCAACTATGATAGCCACCAAGACAAGGCAAGAATGCTCATCGCCACCAACGCTGCAAAGAAAGCCTCCTTGGATATGCGTCTTATAGATCCCGATATATACGGCGATAATCCACTAAACAAAGCCACAAAAGTTGCTGAAAAAATTGCGGAACATTACTACAAGTTTGATAGTCAAAAAGGAACGCAGTTTGTTTTTTCAGATCTCTCTACGTGGCAGAACGATAAGGATTGGAATATCTATTCTGAAATCAAACGTAAACTTGTCGAAGATCATGGCATACCCGAAGACGAAATTGCGTTTATTCAAACGGCAAAAACAGATGCTAAAAAAGAAAAAATGAAAGCGGCCATTAACGAAGGAAAAATACGTGTGGTTTTTGGTTCCACACAAACGCTCGGAACCGGTGTTAATGTTCAAAAACGTGCAGTAGCTATTCATCATCTCGACATTCCATGGCGACCCTGCGACCTCGAACAACGAAACGGACGAGCCATTCGAGCAATGAATTGGCTTGCAAAAGAATTTAATGGCAATAAAGTTGATATATTTATTTATGCTATAGAACAAACACTCGATGCTTACAAATTTAATCTTTTGCAAAACAAACAGACGTTCATCGACCAACTTAAAAGTGGCAAAACAGGCAGTCGAACTATTGACGAAGGTGCAATGGATGAAGAATCGGGTATAAATTTCCAAGAATATGTGGCATTGCTTTCAGGTAATACCGACCTTTTGGAAAAAGCAAAATTAGAGCGCAAAATATCCACATTGGAAAGCGAACGTACAATTTTCTATCAAGATGATATGCGAATAAAAAACGAGCTTGGAAAAGAAAAAGAAAACGCAACAAAAAACACAGATACCATAGTTGCTTTGGAAAAAGATTTGGAAAAACTCAAGGTTGGACTTTCGTATTCAAAAACGGATGAAAAAGGGAATGTCATTCCTACTATTGTCTTTGCAGACGGACAAATAACCGATGATGCCAAACTCATTTTTGAAAGAATGCAAAAATATAAATCCGAGACCGATACAAAAGGCGAGAATATCAAAATTGGCGAATTTTGTGGATTTGACATTTTAGTACAAACAGAAACCACCCATGGCACTGATAGTGCAGGTGTTTTTGCCACTGTGAAAGAAAACTTCTTTTCTGTAAAAAGTGTTCATGTACCTGATTATGCACCGAAAAAACCTTTTACATACAAGCATAATCATGGTAGAATAGCCAGTAGTGATCCAAAACTTTGTGCAAATTTTGCACTTAATGCTCTTAATAAAATCCCTGACGAAGTAAAACACCATCAACAAAAACTTGACGTAGCAAAGGAAAGAGTTGATACTCTATCAAAAATCATCGGTGGAATTTGGAAAAAAGAAGACGAATTAAAAAATCTCAAAGACGAAAGAAATCTCTTAGAATTAAAGATTCAAAAGGATATAGAGGCAAAAAAGTCAGAACGTATTTCGGATGATGTTTCCGAAAATGAATCAGATAATAAATATAAGACGAAAAACAATATGAAAAAAGTAACAAACCGTGTGTCGGATAAATTAGATTCTTCCGATATACAAAAAATCTATGATGGAAAACACATTTGGCTCACCTTTGAGACCGAAGGCGAAGTAACAACCGCAGGTTTGACCATATCGGGCGAAGTATCCGAGCAAAGAGCAGACCAAATCGCAAACAAAGTATGTGAACTTTGCGGAATAACAGAAGACGTTTTTAAAGACGAATATGTTGATGACAGAGGTTTTTTCAACTATGAAATCGAAGATGTATGGAACGACCAACAAACAATCGAAATGGTTGGGATTTTTTTAGCAGACAAGGACAAATTGATAAGCAAAACAAAGGATGTTTTATCAACAATCAAAAATCAAGATACTATGGAAACACGAACAAAAACAGCCGATATGGTTATTTTAGATTATTTCAAATCTAAAACCGAGTTAGACAGTGTAATTGAGGCACTCAAACCATCAGACAGTAATGTCGAAACCGTGATATGTAATACGCTCAAAGACTACAAACAAGATTGGGACATGTCAAGTGGAATTGAAGAAAAAAAAGAACGAGAAAAAGAACGCGACACAATCCTAGATCATTGCGTAGAAGACATCTCAAGTTTTATTGGAAGAAACATTATCACCGAAGAACCGCAACCAAGCGAAAAAGTTTGGAAATGGAACGATTTGGTAATTACACGTAGCGAATTAAAAAGTACGGCACTTCATTGGGCTGAAAATTATTGGTACGATAAGTCAAATTTTCAAAGACCAGAGAGTCAAATGCAAGGTTTTTATAATGATTATGGCGAAACCGACCAAGATGAGATGTTGCACGAAGGTTTATTTTTTGAATATTTTCACTGGTGCGAACATTATAAAAGCGATCCGGAAATTCAAAAAAGACATCAAGAGGAACCCGAACTTCAACTTTGCGAACCTCCGGTTGTGTACAAAACACTCAATTTTGAACAAAAAAATCTTTTGGCACAAGGAAAAGAAATCGAAGTCAAAAATGTTGTACGAGATGGAATACGCAGAACTGTTACTGCCAAAATCGTAAAGGGGAAACTCGCAACCGGTTATAGTTACAAAACATTAAAGAAATCGCCCACAGAAAGAAGTAGTGTTCGAAAAACTAAGCAAATTCAATCCAAGAAAAAAAGCATAAAGCTCTAAAACCAAAATACTATGGAAACAAAATTGATAACCGATATTGATAAATATCTACAAACCTATCTGCCTGATTACAGTAAAAATGACCGTGTGGTACAGTTGGATGACTGTGCACGTTTTCTTAACGAAGAATTACATCCCGAAGAAGTCAGAGCAAAAAACTTTCATAAAGTAACCGTTGGAGAAGCATTCAGAGAATACCTCGAAGTGCTGACCGAACTGCTTGATGAGTCCATTAGATCTGTTCTAAACAACGCTTGTGAACTACAAAAAAGAAATTGTCTTGAAAGTTTGGATATATCTTGTGGTGAAGATCTTATGGAGTGGGAAGATTTTAAAGAAGCAATTATGTCTGCGCCACTACCTTCAATCTCTGAAAGCAATACAATACCATACCTAAAAGTAAATGAGATTACCAAAGAAATTGATAATACGTATTGGAAAGGAGATTTTTTATGTGGAAAAGTGGTCGATTTTGGAAAAGGGGACATTCGTGTTGTTGTGAACTTTGACCATAATGAAAAATCTGAAGATTACAAAGACACTGTTATAGAATTTGTCAAAGATAAGATCGATGAACTCGAAGATACAAAATATGCAGTTTATTTCTGCTACAAGGAAGATTCGATTGATGTTTTTATTAAAGAATTAAGAGCAGATGTTGCTTTGAAAATAAACGACGAGTTTAATCGCTTATTTAAAGATGTTAGTTTGGAGCAAATCGTTGGCAGTCCAATACAATCCGTAAAAAACGATGCCGGATTCAATCACATTCCGGAACTTGAAGTATTGTGTTCAAAAATTAAGCCATCAAAAACAGAGTTTATCATCTATCAAGACGATGCCTATATGTCTTTAGAAGATACGGAAAAAATAAAAAAAGAAATACGCGAAGCCATTATTGAGCATTTAGATCTTTGCGAGGAAGACTTAGAAAACAGTCTTAGTCCTGCCATTGCAGATATTGTGAAAAAAGAGATTGTAGCAAGAACAGAACAAGGTTATAGTGATTTTTTTTACGATTATTGCAATGATACAAAAGTCTGTTTAGATAACGACATAGGTCAGCAAATTATTATTCTTAACCCAAAAATCACTTCATGTTCATCTAACGCACAAAAATATAGAAATTTAGGAGAAAACCTCCAAAGCATAATGCTAATGAATAATGGCGATTATGGCTGTGAATATAAATATAACCCCGAAGACGGACATATTTATCGCCATGCAGGAGGCAATGGTTATAGTTATACGGAAACAATTGTAGGTTTGAAAAAAAGTTTTGAAATGGACGATTTTGAACAGGCTGCATACAATCTCAAATCACAAGCGGAGTGGGATGCTGTTATTGAAAAATACACCGAACCAATCGGGCATCATATTGCTGAAATCTATGGCTGGGATCAAGTGCAAAATCAAAGGAAACACACAGAAAACACAATCGTTATAGACAAAAAACTATTTGTACTCTCGCAAAAACAAAAAAAGCGTCTTGACAAGGGCAAGATAACCAAGGTTGGCACGATACGTCATAATGGTAAAAAACATGCTGTTTTTGCCCAAAAGAGAGGCGATGGTGAGCCAAAGGTAGAATACCATCCAATAAAACCAAAACAAGTCCGTAAATCCGCTAATTCTAAATTAAGAAATATCTGATTATAGAATGTAATTAGTAACTAAATAAATAAAATCATGCAACGACCAATTAAATTTAGAGCGTGGAACAATTACTACAAAGAAATGCACAACCACGAAAGTCTATTGGAAAAGTCAGAAACCCGTCCAAGAGAAGAGCATCACACAAAACTATACAAACACATAAAAACAGAAACAACTTGCTTATTCACAGAGTTTTTCAACAGTGAAAAAGTGCAAAAAAGATACGATTTTATGCAGTTTACAGGCTTACACGATAAAAACGGAAAAGAAATTTACGAGGGAGATATTGTAGATTTCATATATTCTCCGGATTTATTAAGACAGAGATTTATTGGAGTTATCGAATTTAACGAACATAATCATTCAAGCGTTCGTGTTGATAATCTTTCAGATAAGTGGGGGAAAGGTAAATTTCACATTGAAAACGCAATCCGTGGCGAAGTCATCGGAAATATTCACGAAAACCCCGAATTACAACACCAAACATTAAGAACCCAAAAAATCTTCGAAGAGTTTCGCAATTTCAAGTTTCCAAAATTCTCAAAAGCAGATTTTTTAGGGGTTGTAGAGGAAAACCATGAAGAAAAAAGAATTGGAAAATATTTATATGCTCACTGGCAACAATCAGATGGTAGTAAATTAGAAGCCTTTTGTTACGAAAAACCGACCGGATACTATTCTCGCTATCAACTTGGATTTACCGATCAAAAAGGTAAATACAAAGTGCTTACATCCGCAGGCGATGAAAATATAAATCAAATTTTTTCAAAAGATAATTTAGCCAAACATACCGAATTTTTAATGCTTGGCGGATGGGGTGGAAAGGTTATAGGAGCTACTATCTATGGCAAAGAGAAAAGGATAATGGATAGTGTTTTCATTGACGGAATCCCCCTCGACTTTGAACAACAAAAACGTTTATTTTCAGGAAAATCCGTAAGGATAGGCAGTGCAATTCATGAAAATAAAAACTGCGTATTGTTTGCGAAAATTGTAAAAGGAGAAGTAAAAAAAACATACAGAACTCCGACTTTGGATAAATGCAGTATTCAAAAAACCAAACGAGTTCAACCAAAAATAAAAAGTATAAAACCGTAATAAATTCATCTCATGGAACAAAACAACACAGCCAAACTACGCCGTTATATCTGCGGTGTCAAACTTACCAAACTTCAGCAGTTACAATATGCAAGTGGAGATCCTGTTTATTTGGAAAATATGCGTAAAATAAATGGTGGAACATTTAGTGCCTATGCGTATAAAGATGAAAATGGCAAGCTGCGTTTTTCAAAAACAAATCTCAAAGAATTTAAGTGGATACCTCCAGAGACTTTACTTAAAATTTTTGGAGGAGTAAATCTCACAGAGTCGCAGCAACTCAACTTTAGAGACGGAAAAACTATTTTTCTAAAAGCCGTAAGAATGAAGAATGAAATGGGAGAAACGGAAGAAAAAGATGTTTTTCTTACAAGACAATCTAACAACGATGTAAAAGTAGTTGAGAGAATAAATGCATCAAAAATTGATGTAGAAGAAATCAAAAAACTATCAATCAAGGACTACCTTTCTTCGCTCGGCTATGTGCCACAAAAACCAAAAGGACATCAAATATGGTACCATTCTCCGTTTCGCGATGAAAAAACACCATCGTTCAAAGTTGACACAAACAAAAATACATTCAAAGATTTTGGGGATGGCGCAGGTGGTTCGATTATTGACTTGGTAATGATTTTACACAATGTCGATTTCA
>Ga0123356_10001782_pt1 | contig 23502 bp, 20 predicted proteins | sample TergutEmb28metaG_2_FD_92546 | JGI IMG/M metagenome (GOLD analysis project Ga0123356, IMG submission 92546) | Embiratermes neotenicus P3 segment gut microbial communities from Petit-Saut dam, French Guiana - Emb289 P3 | ecosystem: Host-associated > Arthropoda: Insects > Digestive system > Gut ...
GCTACGCGTTCTCGCGGACGAAGACGCGCGAGCCGAGCCACATGCACACGATCGCGAGGCCGATCGCGACGCAGACACCCTCGATAACGAGGTTATTCCAGTATTGCCCCAGGTAGAACTGACGCATCGCACCGATGATGTACCGGAAGGGACTGATCAGCGAGATCCCCTGCAGCCACCCCGGTCCGAGCGACAGCGGCAGCATGATGCCCGACAGCAGCATGAGTGGTACCACCACGCTGTTGATCAGCGGCGCGAACGAGTCCTCGCTCTTGAGCAGCAGCGCCACGGCGTAGGACACCGACGCGAGGCCGATCGCGACGCAGACCACGAACGGGAAGGACAGCAGGATGGCGGCGACCGGCGCCCGCAGTCCGAACGCCAGCCCCGCCAGGATCAGCACGGCCGACTGGAGGGTCAGCGCGACCACATCGCGCAGTACCCGCCCGCTCAGGATGGCCAGTCGCGAGATAGGGGTCACCCGGAACCGTTCGATCACCCCGGCCCGCCACTCAGAGATGATCGCGAACCCGACGAACGTCGACCCGAACAAGGCAAGCTGGATCAGCAGCCCCGGCACGAAGAACCGGTACGCATTCGCCGTTCCGCCCTTCCCCGTGCCGCTCGGCAGGGTCCCCGCGGGCAGGTGGGTGAGCAGCGGGGCGAACAGCACCAGGTACAGGATCGGCTGGAGCAGCGCGAAGGTCAGGAATGCGGGCTCTCGCAGGATCAGCCGCACCTGACGCCGGAAGATCAACATGGTGTCACTGAGGAACGCCATCGCTGCTACTCCTTGCTTCCCGGACCTACGGGGCTTCCCGGTCCTACGGGGCTTTCCGCGCCCGATAGTTCCGCTTCTCCGGCATCGGAGTCCGCGCCGTCCCGCGACGGCGAGTCATCTCGCAGCGACCGCCCGGTCAGCGTCAGGAACACATCGTCGAGCGTCGGCCGGGCGAGGCTGATCGCCCGCATCGTGATGCCGGCACCGTCGAGCACCCGAAGCAGCGCGGGCAGTGCCTCCTCGCCGCGCTCCACCGTCAGCCGCAGCTCCTCGTCGGCCACGGTGACCTCGTGGACGATGGGCTGCGCCGCGAGCAGGCCGCGCCCCCGCTCGGTCGCTCCGTTAAGCCGCAATGTCACGACATCCCCGGATATCCGCCGCTTCAGCTCGTCCGGCGTTCCCACCGCCACCGTCACCCCGTTGTCGATGATGAACACCCGGTCGCACAGCGCGTCGGCTTCTTCCAGGTAGTGGGTGGTCAGGAACACCGTGGTGCCCAGATCAGAACGGAGCCGCTTGATGTGCTCCCACATGTTCGACCTGGACTGCGGGTCGAGCCCGGTGGTCGGCTCGTCGAGGAAGACGAGCGGCGGCTGGTGCACCAGGCCCACCGCGATCTCGAGGCGCCGCCGCTGCCCGCCGGACAGCGTCTTCACCAGGCGCTGGTCGAGCCCGCCGAGGTCGAGCTGCTTGATCAGCGCCGCCGCCCGCCGTTCGGTCTCCGCCTTCGGTATCCGGTACGCCGCACCCTGGTCCATCAGCTCCTCGGCAACCAGGCACTGGTCGTCGGTGCCGCCCTGGGTCTGGCCGATCGCCTGCGGCACGAACCCGATCCGCTTGCGCACGGCGAGCGGGTCGCGCAGCAGGTCCGCCCCGACAACCACCGCCGTCCCGGCGGTCGGCCGCAGCAGCGTCGTGAGCATCCGCAGCGTGGTGGTCTTGCCTGCGCCGTTCGGCCCGAGGAAGCCAACGATCTCCCCGTCTTCGACGGTGAGATCCACCCCGCGCACGGCGTGCACGGTCCGCTTCCTGTTCTTGAACGTCCGGGCGAGGCCCCTGGCCTCGATGATCGACATGATCGCTGTTCCCCTCCGCATCGGCCGCCCGTCATGAGCGGCCGGACCTCCGCCATTATCGAGTAATATCTTGAATGATTTCAAGTAGTATCGCGATTTCCTCGCGCGCTGGTCGCCGGATCGGCGGATCGCCGCTCGTTACCGGGGGCTGCATGTCCGGCAGACGCCCCGTCAGCGGGATTCTCATCGGCCGGGAGCCTGGCCAGCCGCTCGTCTAGTTCGTCGTGCCAGCGAACTTCAGCTTCGGTGGCCAGCACGGCGCGCCGCATGATCGCGCCCATCAGTACGTCGATGACCCCTTTGGCGGTCAGCCGTTCCAGGTCGGCGGCTATCTCCGAGGCGCCGATCACCAGCTTGTCGCGTCGCGCGCGCAACATCTGCCGCAGCTCCGCGCGGTCCATGTCGTCGGCGGCGAAGGTGAGGGCCACGCCGAGCGGGTCGGGCCCGGACATCAGCTGCCGGATTGCCTGTTCCCGCAGCATCATCAGCTCGAGCCGGCCAGTGTCAGTGATCTCGTAGACCGTCCTGGCCGGGCGGTTCCCCACCTTCTCGGTGCGTACCGCCTCCACAAGGCCCTCGCGCTCCATGCCTCGCAGCTCGCGGTAGAGCGCCCCGACGGGCACCCCGCCCCATTCACCCACGTTGGTCACGTCGGCGAGCCGGCGGATCTGGTGCCCGTGCTGCGCCCCGTACCGGGACAGGGTGCCGAGCACCATCAGCCGAGTCAGGTTCATGGGATTAGTATCATGAGAGTAATCTCAGGTTGTCAAGTTGGGTTACTCCACCGGAATGGCCCCGGCCACGGCCGCAGCGTTCGCTGCGGCGGCGCGGTCCGGCAGCGGCGGCAGGGTGCCGCCGAAAGCCGGGCACAGCGCCTTGTGCCTGCAAAAGTCGCAGAGCCGCGACGGGCGCGGCCGCCAGTCGCCGGTATCCCGCGCCCGCGAGATAGCGGCCCACAGCGCCTCGAGCTTGCGCTCGGTCGCCCGCAGGTCCGCCTCGTCGGGGGAGTAGCGCAGCACCTCGCCCTCGCCCGACAGGTACATGAGCTGCAGCACGCGCGGGATGACGCCGCGCAGCTTCCACAGCACGAGCGCATAAAACTTCATCTGGAACAGCGCGCTTGCCTCGTAGGCCTCCAGCGGCACCTTCCCGGTCTTGTAGTCCACGATCCGCAGCTCGCCGGCCGGCGAGGCGTCCAGCCGGTCGATGTACCCGCGCAGCTTCAGCCCGGACGCCAGCTCCGCCTCCACGTACCACTCGCGCTCCGCGGGCTCCAGCCGCCGCGGATCCTCCAGCCTGAAGTACCCGGCCAGCGCCGCGTGTGCCTCCGCGACGAAACGGGACCGCGCATCAGCATCGGCGAACAGCTCGGCAAGACCGGCGTCACCTTCGCACATCCGCGCCCACTCCGGCTCGACCAGGTCGGCGGCTGTCGCTGGCGTCCGCTCCCCGGCGGGCCGGTCGAAAATCCGCTCCAGCACCGAGTGCACCAGCGTTCCGCGCGCCGTCGCCGGCGTAGGCGGCTCGGGGATCCGGTCGATCACCCGGAACCTGTAGAGCAGCGGGCACGTCATGAAGTCCGACGCGCGCGACGGCGACAGCGTCGCAGGCGGATCGCCGGCCGGGCCGAAGCCAGCCCCCTCGCCGGCCCCTCCGTCAGCGCTGCCGTCCGCGCCAGGCGGGTTCTCGAGGGCCGCCTTGTTCTCCAGGTCCATGCCGCAACCGTAGAACAGGCGGCCGACATTTCTCTTGTCTTCCGGGCGGCCAGGCGGCCCCGCTGTCCCGCCGCGACCAGCCGGATAGCAGAGACCTTGCCCGCACCGATGCGGCTCAGGTGGGACGACCCCGGTCGGGGCGGCTGGGCGCCAGCCGTGAACCTGGTCTCAGATCGCCGCAGGCAGGCGCTGGGTGACGCGCGATGCCCGCGAATGCACGTAGCATCGGTGTGTGGCAAATGGCCCAGACGAGCAGCCGCAGCCGCCGCGCGGTCAGCATGGATTCGTTGTAGCGCGGCCATTCGGGATCCCCGTCTACGTCTCGCCGTACTGGTTCGTCATCGCCGGCGTATTCATCGTCATCTACGCCAACGACCTGTCCAGCTCGCTGAGCGGCGACATGCGGTACGTGGTCGCTGCCGCCTTCGTGGTGCTGCTCTACCTCTCCGTGCTCGTACACGAGCTCTCGCACTCGGTTGTCGCCCGCGGCTTCGGCCTGCCGGTCCGCCGGATCCTGCTTTACCCGCTCGGCGGCGTCTCGGAGATCGAGCGGGAGGCGCCCACCCCCGGCCGGGAATTCGCCGTCGCCGCCGCCGGTCCCGCCCTGTCCCTCGTCCTCGGCGTGATCGGCTGGCTGCTCGCCCATGTAGTCACCGCCGGCGTGAGCGGTGCCCTCGTCCGCCAGCTGATGTTCGCGAACTTCGTCGTCGGGATCTTCAACCTGCTTCCCGGGCTGCCACTGGACGGCGGCCGGATGCTCCGGGCCGTGATCTGGGCGGTCACGAAGAAGCCGACCAGCGCTACGATCGCTGCTGCCTGGGTCGGTCGAGGCCTTGCTATCGCCCTGCTCTGCATCCCCTTCTTCTCCGGTTCGCTGGCCGGGGGTGACATAGTCTCCACCATCTGGGTCGTGGTGATCGCCGCCTTCATGTGGACCGGCGCCAGCCAGTCGATCCGCGCCACCAGGTTCCGCGAGCGGCTGCCCGCGCTCCAGGCCCGCCGCCTGGCCCGGAAGGCGATCTCCGTCCCGGCGAACACGCCGCTTGCCGAGGCAGTCAGGCGCGCGGATGAGGCTCGGGCTCGCGGCATCGTGATCGTCGACCACGAGAACCGGCCCATTGCCATCGTCAGCGAGTCGGCCGTGATGGCGACCCCGCCGCAGCGCCGCCCGTGGATCGAGGTGGGCTCACTCGCACGCACGATCGAGCCGAACCTGATCCTGTCCGCCGACCTGTCGGGGATGGCGCTGCTCGACGCGCTGCGCCGCGCCCCGTCAAGCGAGTACCTGCTGGTCGAGCCCTCAGGCGAGGTCGTCGGCGTGCTCGCCGCCCGGGACCTGGACCAGGTCTTCGCAGGCGTCTGAGCTGTTATCCAGCGGGGGACGACCCTCCGTACCTCCCGCTGTTCCGGCCGTCAGGCCCGATGGCCGCGCCATCGTGTCGGGCCTGCCCGCCCGGCGACGACGACACTGGCCTGGGCGTCCCGTACCCGCTGGGCGGCTCCGCCGCCGAGTACCCTAACGCGCGTGAAGTCGAGAGTTCAGCGGGGACCGTTCGCGGCCGGCGACCAAGTGCAGCTCACCGACCCCAAGGGGCGCATGCACCAGATAGTCCTGCAGGCGGGCGGCACGTTCCACACGCACCGGGGTTCGCTCAGCCATGACGACCTCATCGGGGCGCCCGAGGGCTCAGTGGTCACCGCGTCGAGCGGCACTGCCTACGTCGCGCTCCGCCCGCTGCTAGCCGACTACACCCTCGCCATGAAGCGCGGCGCCACGATCGTCTACCCGAAGGACGCCGCCCAGATCCTCGCCTACGCCGACGTGTTTCCCGGCGCCCGGGTCCTCGAGGCGGGCGCCGGCTCCGGCGCCCTGTCCTGCTGGCTGTTGCGCGCGACCGGCCCGGACGGCGAGCTAGTTTCGTTCGAGGCACGCCCCGACTTCGCGGAGATCGCCCGGGAGAACGTCAGGAAGTACTTCGGGGAGGTCCCCGGGTGGTGGCGGCTTGTCACCGGCGAACTGTCCGCGCGGGTCGCTCTTGATCCATCGGCCCGAACGGACCGCGCCTACTCCCTCATGCAAGACCGTGTCCGCGACTCCGAACCTGACGAGGAAATGTCGTCCGCCGGGGGCGGGCCCGATCCGATGGCGCCCGCCATCGGGCCCGACGACGGCGGACACCGGGGGGTACCGGGGGTCGTCCCCCCGGAAGACAACAGGACCTTCGACCGGGTGATCCTGGACATGCTCGCGCCGTGGGACAACGTCGCCGACGCCGCCCGCGCTCTCATCCCGGGCGGGCTGATCTGCTGCTACGTGGCGACGACGACGCAGCTGTCCCGGGTGGTCGAAGAGCTGCGTGCGCACGGCGCGTTCTTCGAGCCGACCGCGTGGGAGACGATGTACCGCAGCTGGCACGTCGACGGCCTGGCGGTCCGCCCCGACCACCGGATGATCGGGCATACCGGGTTCCTGGTCACCGCCAGGCGGCTCGCCGACGGGGTGGCCGCGCCGCCGCGCCGCCGCCGTCCGGCGAAGGGCGCGCACCCGGAGCCAGCAGACGAAACGGCGGTGGGTGACACGGGTGTCGGTGACACATCAGTGGAGGACACAGCCGATGACCTGCGTACTTCGATGGAGTGAACAAATACGAGAAGCGATGTAATTGTAACTCTTTGTTGAAAGAGTGCCGTTGGCCTGCGATAACGCGGGCGGAAACGTCCAGCGTGAGCGATCGAATACGCGCTGGGATGTTAGGGATGGCCATCAGATAGGTAGGGTCTAGGTAGTTAGTACTCCCCGGGAGGAGGTGGGGCCGTGGCAGCGAGGGATGAGGGCGGACGAGCTTCGCGGCACGAGGATGAGGTGAGCAGCCTTACCGCGCAGATCTCCTTCCTCGATGAAGAGATCGCGGTGCTGCGTCGCCGGCTCGCAGATTCACCACGCCAGGTCCGACTGCTGGAAGAACGGCTTCGCGAGACCGAGGCCTCGCTGACGTCGGTCACTTCGCAGAATGAGCGGCTCGCGTCAACGCTGCGCGAGGCGCGAGACCAGATCGTCGCGCTCAAGGAGGAGGTCGACCGGCTGGCTCAGCCGCCGTCCGGCTTCGGCATCTTCCTGGCCGCGCGCGAGGACAACACCGCGGACGTCTTCACCGGCGGCCGCAAGATGCGGGTCAATGTCAGCCCCAACGTAGACCTAGAGGCGCTCAAGCCCGGCCAGGAGGTCGTGCTCAACGAGGCGCTCAACATCGTCATTGCCCAGGGATATGAGACCGTCGGCGAGATCGTGATGCTCAAGGAGCTGCTGGCCGACGGTGAGCGGGCCCTGGTCATCTCGCACGCCGACGAGGAGCGGGTGGTCAGGCTCGCCGCGCCGCTGATGGACGCGGTGCTCCGCAGCGGCGACTCGCTGCTGCTCGAGCCGCGATCCGGCTACGTCTACGAGCGGATACCCAAGGCCGAGGTCGAGGAGCTCATCCTCGAAGAGGTCCCGGACATCTCCTACACCGACATCGGCGGCCTCGGCACGCAGATCGAGCAGATCCGCGACGCCATCGAGCTGCCTTACCTGCACGCGGACCTGTACCGCGAACACCAGCTGCGACCGCCGAAGGGCGTGCTGCTCTACGGCCCGCCCGGCTGCGGCAAGACGCTGATCGCCAAGGCGGTGGCGAACTCCCTGGCCAAGCAGGTTCAGGCCAAGGCGGCCGCGGTAGCCGCGGCCGGCGGACCCGACGAGAAGAAGCAAGAGGGCAAGTCCTTCTTCCTCAACATCAAGGGTCCGGAGCTGCTGAACAAGTACGTCGGCGAGACCGAGCGGCACATCAGGCTCGTCTTCCAGCGGGCGCGTGAGAAGGCTTCAGAAGGTATGCCGGTGATCGTGTTCTTCGACGAGATGGACTCGATCTTCCGCACCCGGGGCTCGGGTGTGTCCTCCGACGTGGAGAACACGATCGTGCCCCAGCTGCTGTCGGAGATCGATGGCGTCGAGGGCCTGGAGAACGTCATCGTCATCGGTGCCTCCAACCGCGAGGACATGATCGACCCGGCGATCCTGCGGCCCGGCCGTCTGGACGTCAAGATCAAGATCGAGCGGCCGGACGCCGAGGCGGCCAAGGACATCTTCTCCAAGTACGTGCTGACCGAGCTGCCGCTGCACCCCGACGACATGGCCGAGCACGGCGGGTCGAGGCAGGCGACCGTGGAGATGATGATCCAGCGGACGGTGGAGCGGATGTACTCCGAGTCCGAGGAGAACCGTTTCCTCGAGGTCACCTACGCGAACGGCGACAAGGAGGTCCTGTACTTCAAGGACTTCAACTCCGGCGCCATGATCGAGAACATCGTGGCCCGCGCCAAGCAGATGGCCATCAAGCAGTTCCTCGAGACGGGTCAGAAGGGCATCCGCGTCGCGCATCTCCTGGCTGCCTGCGTGGACGAGTTCAGCGAGAACGAGGACTTGCCCAACACCACCAACCCCGACGACTGGGCGCGCATCTCCGGCAAGAAGGGCGAGCGCATCGTCTACATCCGCACCCTGATCTCCGGCAAGCAGGGCACCGAGGCAGGCCGGTCGATCGACACGGTCGCCAACACGGGCCAGTACCTTTGATCAATACAGCGCCATTGTTCAATCTCGGGCGAAGCGTGCCGGCCGACAAGGACGTCAGCCGGCACTACGCTGAACAACTATGAGTGTGCTGCGGGTCATGAGCACCGAGACCGAGTACGGGATCTCCGTACCGGGCCAGCCGGGTGCCAACGCGATGGTGACCTCATCGCAGATCGTCAACGCCTACCAGGCGGCCACGGCCGCCCGGGCCCGCCGTGCCCGGTGGGACTTCGAGGAGGAGAACCCGCTGCGCGACGCCCGCGGATTCGACCTCGCGCGGGAGGCGGCGGACGCCACGCAGCTCACCGACGAGGATCTTGGCCTGGCGAACGTCATCCTGACGAACGGGGCACGGCTCTACGTCGACCACGCGCACCCGGAGTACTCCGCCCCGGAGTGCACCAACCCGCTGTCGGTCGTCATCTGGGACAAGGCGGGGGAGCGGATCATGGCGGAGGCGGCCGCGAAGGCCGCCACCGTCCCGGGCTCGCACCCGATCCAGCTGTATAAGAACAACACCGACAATAAGGGCGTCTCGTACGGGACGCACGAGAACTACCTGATGCGCCGGTCCACGCCGTTCGCCGACATCGTGAAGAACCTCACCCCGTTCTTCGTCACCCGGCAGGTCTTCTGCGGGGCGGGCCGGGTCGGCATCGGCGCCGACGGCCGGGGCAGCGGCTTCCAGCTCAGCCAGCGGGCGGACTTCTTCGAGGTCGAGGTGGGCCTGGAGACGACGCTCAAGCGGCCGATCATCAACACCCGCGACGAGCCGCACGCCGACCCGGAGAAGTACCGGCGGCTGCACGTGATCATCGGTGATGCCAACCTGAGCGAGGTGGCTACCTATCTCAAGATGGGCACCACCGCGCTCATCCTGGCAATGATCGAGGACAAGTTCTTCAGCGTCGACCTGACCCTGGAGGCACCCGTCTCCGAGCTGCGCGCCGTCTCCCACGACCCGTCACTGCAGTACCTGGTGACGCTCCGGGACGGGCGGAAGATGACCGCGGTCCAGCTGCAGACCGAGTACCTGGAGCTGGCCAGGAAGTACACCGAGGACAGGTACGGTGCCGACGTCGACCCGATGACGGCCGACGTGCTTGACCGCTGGGAATCGGTGCTCGCCCGGCTGGCCGAGGAGCCGATGCAGCTGTCCCGCGAGCTTGACTGGGTGGCCAAACTCGAGCTGCTCGAAGGCTACCGGCGTCGCGACGGCCTGGGCTGGGACGCCCCAAAGCTCCAGCTGGTCGACCTGCAGTACTCCGATGCCCGGCAGGAGAAGGGCCTGTACAACCGGCTGGCGGCGCGCGGCCAGATGGTCCGGCTGACCGATGAGCAGAAGATCGGCTGGGCGGTCGACAACCCGCCCGAGGACACCAGGGCATACTTCCGCGGCCGGTGCCTGCGGCAGTATGCGGACTCGGTGGCGGCCGCGTCCTGGGACTCGGTGATCTTCGACATCCCCGGCCGCGAGTCCCTGCAGCGGGTGCCGACGCTTGAGCCGCTGCGCGGCACCCGGGCACACGTGGGTGAACTGCTTGACCGCTGCCGCACGGCCGCCGACCTTGTCGCCGCGCTCACGGCGCAGGAGTAATGCCCTGTGTCCCGCGTAACGACTTGATGCCGCCGCCGTTTCCCCAAAGATTGCAGGATTGGGCGGGATCGTAGTTGGCGAGGATAGCGTTGGAGCAGTCATAGGGCTCCTGCACGGGACGGAGGAACGCAGATGGCGACGAAGGACACCGGCGGCCAGCGGCAGACGACGCGGCGCACCGAGGAGACCGAGGAGGACCAGGCCGCCGCGGCCGAGGAAGTTAAGGAGCGGCACGAGAAGCTTTCCGACGACGTGGACTCGATCCTCGACGAAATCGACGAGGTGCTCGAGGAAAACGCCGAGGAATTCGTCCGCTCGTACGTCCAGAAGGGCGGCGAGTAAACCCGCTGCTATCAGCCCCGGCGCCTTTCGCGGTAGGCGAAACAGCCGGGGCCGTTGCCCAGTTCAATAGCGGCGCGGACGGGCGGTAGTGTCACCTCAAGTGGATAACGATTGCAGGGGAGGCGGCGTGGGAGGGTTTTCCAACGGCGGCGGGCGAGACCAGATGGCGTTCATGACGGCACGAATCCCGTCGTTCACGCACTTCCTGTCCTCGTATGCGCCAGAACTGCTCCCCGCCAGGGATCTCGGAGGGATGTCCGCCAGCCCGGACGTAGCCGCCGACGTGATCAGGAGCCTTCCGCACGCGACGACGATCGTCGCTGTCGTCTCCGAGCGCGGCGTGGTGATGGCCGGCGACCGGCGTGCCACTGCCGGAAACATGATCTCCAAGCGTGACGTGGAGAAGGTGTTCCGCGCCGACGAGTACTCGGCGATCGGCATGGCGGGCGTCGCGAGTGTCGGGCTTGAGTTCATCCGGCTGTTCGGCGTCGAGCTTGAGCACTACGAGAAGATGGAGGGCCGCACGCTCTCCCTGGAGGGCAAGGCCAACCGGCTTGGCAAGATGATCCGCGACAACCTGATGGCCGCGATGCAGGGTCTCGCGGTGATCCCGCTGTTCGCCGGGTACGACGAGGAGTCCGGGGTGGGCCGGATCTTCAGCTACGACGTGGCGGGCGGCCCGTACGAGGAGCATCGCTTCCACTCGATCGGCTCCGGCTCGGTCTTCGCCAAGTCCGCGCTCAAGAAGTACTACTCCGATGAAATGCCAGTCGCCGACGCGGTGCTGGCCTGCGTGCAGGCACTCTACGACGCGGCCGACGACGACTCGGCCACCGGCGGCCCGGATCTGACCAGGCGGATCTTCCCGGTGATCGCGACGATCACCGACGACGGCTTCAGCCGGCTGTCTGACGAGGAGTCCGCCGACTACGCACAGCAGGTCGTGGACGGGCGGATGCGCTCGCCCGACGGCCCGATCGCCCCGCTGCGCTCAGCGAGCTAGCCGCCAGGCCAAGCCCGCGCTCGTTCCGAACGACTCCGCTTGTGACTTTGATGAGCAAAGGAAGCGCCCCCGGTGTCCATGCCGTTTTACATCTCCCCCGAGCAGACCATGCGCGACAAGGGGGACTACGCGCGCAAGGGCGTGGCTCGCAGCCGCAGCTCAGTGGCCTTGCAGTACGCGGGCGGCATCCTGATGGTGACGCCCAACGTGTCGACCGTGCTGCACAAGATCAGCGAGATCTACGACCGGATCGCCTTCGCGGCGGTCGGCCGGTACAACGAGTACGAGGCGCTGCGCAAGGCTGGCGTCACCTACGCGGACCTGACCGGCTACCAGTTCGACCGCGGCGACGTCACGGCGCGCGGCCTGGCGAACTGGTACGCCCAGGTGCTCGGCGGGAACGCCAGCGAGCCCGCTGGCAAGCCGTACGAGGTCGAGATCGTCGTCACCGAGGTGGGCGTGCAGCCCGACGACGACCAGATCTACCGGATCACCTGGGACGGTGCGGTCACCGACGAGCCCGGCTTCGTCGCCTTCGGCGGTCCGGCCGATCAGGTCTCCGCGGCGCTGAAGGAGCGGTTCTCCGACAACATGTCGCTGACCGAAGCGCTGGGCGCCGCGCTCGACGCCCTCGCGGCCTCCTCGGGGCAGCAGGGACAGGGAAACGGCGGCCAGACTGAGCTGACCGCCAGCAACCTGGAGGTGGCGATCCTTGACCGCGCCCGCGCCCACCGCACCTTCCGCCGCCTGCACGGACCCCGGCTCGCGGAACTGATCGCGGAGTCCCGTGCCGCTAGGGCCCAGTCTGGCCAGTCGGGCGGCTCGGAGGGCGAGCAGCAGCCGCCGGAACCCCCCGACCCGCCGAAGTCTGACGAGCCGCCCATCGGCCCGTCCTCGGCCGGTGACGGCAGCCCTGGCAAGTAACTTCGGAAATCAGCTAACGCCCGCCCGGCATTTCGGATATGCCAGGCGGGCGTTGTGCTGGTCAGGCCCGTTTTACAGCGGGATGTTCTTGTGCTGACCGCGACGGACCGGGGCGGCGGCGAGCGCTGCCACGATCGTGGCAGCCGTCTCGGCCGGGGTGATGACCTCGTCGACGACGCCGACCTCGACCGCCCGGTTCAGGCCGCCGATGGTGGCCTCGTGCTCGGCGGCGAGTTCCGCTTCCACCTCGTGCAGCTTCTCGGCGGGAACGCCGGCCAGCTTGCGCTTGTGCAGGATGCGGATCGCGGCGACCGACCCCATGACGGCGATCTCGGCATCCGGCCAGGCGAAGACCTTCGTGGCGCCCAGCGAGCGGGAGTTCATCGCGATGTAGGCGCCGCCGAAGTTCTTCCTGGTGACCAGCGTGATCCTGGCGACGGTGGCCTCGGCGAACGCGTGCAGCAGCTTGGCGCCGCGGCGCACCACGCCGTCCCATTCCTGGCCGACGCCGGGCAGGTAGCCGGGCACGTCCACGATGACAACGAGCGGCACGCCGAAGGCATCGCAGAACCGGACGAACCGGGCGGCCTTCTCGGCCGACGCCGAGTCCAGGCAGCCGCCGAGCCGCATCGGGTTGTTGGCGATCACGCCGACGGTGCGGCCGCCCAGCCGGCCGAGGATGGTCACGATGTTCGGCGCCCACTTCGGGTGCAATTCGATGCCCGGACCGTCGAGCAGCTTCGATGTCACGCCGTGCACATCGTAGGCGCGCTTGACCGATTCGGGCAGCACGCCGGTGAGGTCGCGGCCGGCGACCGACTCGACGTCGAACTTGCCCTGCTCGGACAGCAGGTTCACCAGCGAACGGGCGTAGCCGAGGGCCTCGCCGTCGTGCGCGGCGACCAGGTGCACGACGCCGGAGCGGCGGCTGTGCACCTCGGGGCCGCCGAGCCGGGCCATGTCCACGTCCTCGCCGGTCACCGAGCGGACCACGTCCGGGCCGGTGACGAAGACCCGGCCGTGCTCGGAAAGGATCACGATGTCGGTCAGCGCGGGGCCGTAGGCAGCGCCGCCAGCCGCCGGGCCGAGCACTACGGAAATCTGCGGCACCACACCAGACGCGGCGGTCATGGCGGCGAACACGGTGCCGACGCCGTGCAGCGAGGCCACGCCCTCGGCGAGTCGCGCACCGCCGGAGTGCCACAGCCCGATGACCGGCACGCCGCGCGCGATCGCCTCGTCATAGGCGGAGACGATGACCGCGCAGCCCTCGACGCCCATCGCCCCGCCCTGGACCCGCGGATCGGAGGCGAACGCGACCGCACCGGAGCCGCCGATCAGGCCGGCCGCGGCGACCGCGCCGGTGCCCTCGTGCGGCACAGTCGCGAGCACCGACATGGTGCCCTCGTCGAACAGCGCCGCAAGGCGGGCGATGGGGTCACGCGGCAGCGACATCTCTACCCTCTCGGCGGCAGGGGACTCGGATACTACGGTCATGACCGTCAGGCCTCCTTGGCGGCGGGGACGTACTCACGGAAGGCGAGCGACACATTGTGCCCGCCGAAGCCGAACGCGTTAGTGAGCGCTGCCATCGGCGTGCCGTCCGCCGCGGGCACCAGCGGACGCGGCGCGGTGGCGACGTCGATGGCCACCGCGTCGTCGAGGTCCTCCAGGTTGATGGTGGGCGGCGCGAGCCGGTCCCGCAGCGCGAGGATCGCGGCGACCGACGCGATCGCGCCCGCCCCGCCGAGCAGGTGCCCGGTCATGGACTTGGTCGCGGACACGACCGGGCCCCGGGAAGCGCCTGAATCGCCGGAACCAGCGCCAAGGGCGTCCACGATCGCGCGCGACTCGGGAATGTCGCCCTCCGGCGTGGAGGTGGCGTGCGCGTTCACGTGCGCGACCTGCGACGGGGCAATCTCGCCGTCCCGCAGCGCGGACTCGATCGCGAACCTGATGCCCTCCCCGTCCGGTGACCCGTGGGAGATGTGGTGGGCGTCGGAGGAGTACCCCGCCCCGGCGGCCACCGCATAGATCCGTGCGTTCCGCGCCTGGGCGTGCTCCAGCGACTCGAGGATGATCACGCCCGCGCCCTCGCCGAGCACGAAACCGTCCCGCCCCTTGTCGAACGGCCGCGAAGCGCGTTCCGGCTCCTCGTTGCGGGTGGACATCGCGCGCATCACGGCGAAGGCGCCGACGTTCAGCGCCATGATCGCGGCCTCGGCACCGCCGGCGATGACCACGTCGGCACGGCCCGAGCGGATCATGTCGATGCCGTAGCCGATCGATTCGGCACCGGACGCGCACGCGCTCACCAGCGCGTGCGCACCGGCCCTGGCGCCGAACTCGATGCTGATCCAGCCGGCGGCGCCGTTGGGCATCAGCATCGGGACGGTGAAGGGCGAGATGCGGTTCCAGCCCTTCTCCCGCAGCGCGTCGTAGGCGGTGAGCGTGGGGCCGATGCCGCCGATGCCACTGGTGACCGCGACGCCGAGCCGGTACGGGTCTACCTGCGGTGCCCCCGCGTCCGCCCAGGCCTCGCGGGCGGCGACGAGCGCGAACTGCTCGCACCTGTCCATCTTCCTGGCCTGCGGCTTGCCGATGACCTCCACCGGGTCGGCGACGGCAGGCGCCGCGATCTTCACCGGCAGCGACTCGACCCACGGCTCGGTCAGACGGCGCACCCCGCTCGTCCCGGCTAGCATCGCCGACCAGGTGGACGCGGCATCACCGCCGAGCGGCGTGGTCGCGCCGAGCCCAGTGACGACGACGCTAACCCGATCGTTGCTGCTCACTGCAACCTCCGCACTACGACTGAAAAGACCCTGACAGCGGGAAAGTGCCGGTCAGGAGTGCTTGGACACGAAGTTGACCACGTCCTGGACGGTCTTCAGGTCCTTGAGCTGCTCGTCCGGGATCTCGACGCCGAACTTGTCCTGCGCGGCGACGGCGATCTCGACCATGGACAGGGAGTCGATGTCGAGGTCGTCCACGAAGTTGGCGTCCGGGGTCACCTCGTCGGCAGGCGTGCCCGCGATCTCCTCGATGATCTCCGCGAGTCCGGACAGGATCTCCTGGTCAGTCACTGTTTCTCCTTGTTTGTGTGGAAAGACTGGGTGGAAAGCGGCCGCCCGGTCGCTGTGGGCCACCCAAGACGGTGCTACCCCGGATAGGGGCCCGGCTAGGGTATCGCGGGCAGGGTTATCACCTGTGACGCGTAGGACAGGCCGGCGCCGAACGCGATCAGCAGCGCAGGCGTCCCTGGCGCCAGGCGCCCCTGCTCGGCCATCCGGGACAGCGCCAGCGGGATGGATGCCGACGAAGTGTTCCCCGCGTGGATGATGTCGTCGGCGACGCGGTCCCGCGGGATTCCCAGCCTCCTGGCGATCGCCTCGATGATCCGGAGGTTCGCCTGGTGCGGGACGAACGCGGAGATTTCCTCCGGCGTCACCCCGGCTCGCTTGCACGCCTCGAGCGCCACCGGCGCCATCGCCGTGGTCGCCCAGCGGAACACCGCCTGCCCGTCCTGGGTCAGCGCGCCGGTCCGCCCGGTGATGGTGATCTTGTGCGCCTGGTCACCCGCGGATCCCCAGACCACCGGCCCGATCCCGGACGGCTCGTCCGGCCCGGTCGGGCCGACCACGCAGGCACCGGCGCCGTCGGCGAAGATGATGCAGGTCGACCGGTCGGTCCAGTCGATCCACGAGCTCATCTTCTCCGCGCCGATGACGAGCACGTTCCGTGCGGACCCGGCGCGCACCGCGTCCGAGGCTGCCCCGAGCGCGTAGCAAAACCCGGCGCAGGCCGCATTCAGGTCATAGGCGCCGGGGGCGGCGATGCCAAGCCGGTAGGCGACGGTGGCGGCCACGTTCGGCAGCGGCACCTCCGGCGAGCAGGTCGCGACGATCACCAGGTCGACCTCGGACGGCTCGAGGCCGGACGCCGCCAGGGCCTTCGCCCCGGCCGCCTCGGCCATGTCCGCCACGGTCTCGTCGTCGCGCGCGATCCGCCGCGACTCGATCCCGACCCGCGACCTGATCCACTCGTCGCTGGTTTCGACGAGCTTGGCGAGGTCGTCGTTGGTGACGACCTGGTCCGGCTGGTACCCGCCGAACCCGAGAATCTTGGTGCCGGGCACTTAGCCCTCCTTAGGTACGAGTCGGACCAGCGGCTGCCCCTCGCTGACCGGGTCGCCGTCCTCAACGAGCCATTCGGCGAGCACCGCGTCGTGCGGGGCGGTCACCGGCTTCTCCCCGCCCCGTGCCGCGACGAACGCGAGCGTGTCCCCGGCGGAGACGGTCGCCCCCGTGCTTACAGGCACTGTGTTTGCGGGCACTGTGTTTACGGGCACTGTGTTTACGGGCACTGCGAGGGCCGTCTCCGCTTCGGTCTGCCCGCCGCCGAGGCGAACCGTGCCCGCGCCCGGAGCCACCACGATCTTCCACTCGGGCCCGGAGCCGGGTGCGGCAGCGTACCCGTTCCGCGAGGCGGCGTGCGCCGCGACAATCGCCCGGGCGGCGTCGAGCTGGTCCGGGGTCTTGATCGCGAGCAGCTCCACCCCGGGGAGCGCGCGCTTGGCTAGGCCGGTCAGCGTGCCGCCGGGCACCAGCTCGATGAGTGCGGTCACGTTGATGTCGGACATGGTGGCCATGCACAGGTCCCAGCGGACCGGGTTGGCGACCTGGTTGACAATCCGGTCCACCCAGGCCGGCCCGGAGGTGACCACCGCGCCGTCCCGGTTGGACAGCAGCGTGATCACCGGGTCCCGGAGGGTGGTACCGGCGGCCGCCGCGGCAAGCGCGTCGACCGCCGGAGCCATGTGTTTCGTGTGGAACGCGCCCGCCACCCGCAGCGGCCGCAGCCGCGCCCCCGCGGGCGGGTTCGCGGCGAACTCCGCGAGCTGCTCGAGCGTCCCGCCTGCCACTATCTGCCCGGCGGTGTTGATGTTCGCCGGGGTGAGCCCGGCGTCGGCGATCGCGGTGAGCACGGCGGACTCCTCGCCGCCGAGCACCGCGGTCATCCCGGTCGGCTCCGCGTCGCAGGCGGCGGCCATCGCCTCGCCGCGAACCCGGGTCAGCCTGATGGCGTCCTCGGCGGTCATGACGCCGGCGATGGCGCCCGCCGCGAGCTCGCCCACGCTGTGCCCCGCGGCCGCGTCGGGCTCGCCGAGCAGCTCGGCGACCGCGAGCGCCGCCGCGACGAGCAGCGGCTGAGCGACGGAGGTGTCTGTGATCTCTTCTGCGCTGCCGGTCGTGCCGAGCCTGACCAGGTCTCGCCCGGCCAGCTCGGACCAGCTGCCGAACTTGTCAGCCATGCCTGGGATCTCAAGCCAGGGGGACAAGAAGCCGGGGGTCTGGGCGCCCTGCCCGGGCGCGGTGAAGATGAGCACGTTGTTAACCATGCCCTGTAGAGACCCGCCACACCGATACCGAAGGTTACGAAGTTCCCCGTCAAAAACTTGTAGATTCTCTCCAAATAACGTTCACCATCTAGTCACCAGCCCGTCACCCGCGGCGCCAGGCAGGCCACTGTCGGCAGCCTTATCCCCGATACCCCTGCTCTTCGAGCAGGTCCAGGTCGAAGGCGCCACCGTCGGCCATGTCGCGCAGTCCGGCGAGGGCCGCGAGGCGCCGTCGGCTCGCGAGCGCGCTACTCAACGCGGCGATGACCATGTCGTCTGTAGTTCTGGTCCCGAACTCTGTCGCCAAGCGGGCCAGAATCTCTGGGCGGGCCATAAGCTTCGACCATTCCCCGCAGGGCTTCTTGGAGGTCGGCCACGGCGTCTTCTGGCGTGGCGCCCTCACCGTTTGCCCCTCCGTGAACTTCGTCCGTAACGAAGGTTGCGTGCGCACAGTACCACCCGGTCTCGTCCTGCTCAACCGTGTACGGAACGTGTACGAACGCCATGAATTCAATGTACAGCGCAGACGACTCTGCGTGCGGGATCTGCTCTCGTACGCCTCAGGTTCGTGTTTGAGCTGCTCGGCTCTCGGCGCGCCCGGCCCAAGCGGCTCTCGGCGCACTCGTGATTCTTGAAACTATGAAGTTCCCAGACCTCGAGCGAAGCCGATGAGCTCGGCGTTGTAGCGGGCGGCGTCGCTGGTGTACAGGCCGTGCCCGGCACTGTCGAAGATGACCAGGCGGGCGTCCGGGACGAGGGCGGCGGCGGGGCGGCCGGTCAGCTCCAGCGGAGCGGACGTGTCGGCGCTGCCATGCATGACGAGCGTCGGCAGCTCGATCTTGGCGAGTTCGGCCCGCAGGTCGGCTCGCGTCAAGGCCCGTTGCGTCTCGAGGAGCACCCGCAGGGGCGTGTCGATGATCTGGCGGCGGGTCCAGTCCCCCAGCGCCGCCGAGACTGTCTTCGTGGCCCCGAAGTACTCGGCGGGCGGAGTGGCGTCGACGAACGCGCCGATGTCCGCTGCCATGGCGGCGCGCCTGGCCTCGAACACTGCCTCGTCGACCCCGGTCGGGTTGTCGGCCCGGCGGAGCAGCGCCGGGCCGACCAGGCCGGAGATGACCAGACCCGCTACCCGCTGGCTCCCGTGCCTGGACAGGTAGCGAATCACCACTGCGGCGCCGAGCGAGTGCCCGACCAGGACGAGGCCGCGCAAGTCAAGCGTTCCGATGACGGCGGCCAGGTCGTCGGCGAGACCGTCCAGGTCGTAGCCTCCCCGGGAGCGGTCCGAGCGGCCGTGGCCACGCTGGTCGTAGCTGACGGGCCGCAGCCCGGCGTCGATCAGCGCCGGCACCTGGGCGCCCCACATGTCGCCGTTGAGCCCCCAGGCGTGAACTAGCACGACAGGGCGGCACGCGGGGTCGCCCCAGTCGGAGACCGCCAGCTGGGTGTTGTCCGTCGCGGTGAACGTAGGCATGAGGTCCTCCTCTGGTTAGCGGTGCATCGGCTGAACCGATCATGTGCCACCGAGGTAGCCCTCTCAATTACCTGGCAGGTAATGCGCTCACCTGGACTGTCAGTCCCGGCGGTCGGCGAGTCGGCCGAGGATGATGGCCGTCCACAAGGTGAAGCCGTCCCGGCCCTCAGCGGGGGTATAGCCGGTGAGCTCGGTGACCCGACGCAGCCGGTAGCGGACCGTGTTCGGGTGCACGAACAGCATCCGCGCCGTGGCCTCAAGAGACGAGCCCTGTTCCAGGTAGGCGGTGAGCGTGTCGAGCAGCGCCGGACCGCCGGACAGCAGCGGCTGGTAGAGCTGCGTCACCAGGACCTGGGTGGCGTCGGTGTCCCCGTCGAGCGCGCGCTCGGGGAGCAGTTCGTCGGAGCTCGCCGGGCGGGGCGCTTCCGGCCACGCGGGCGCCGCGTGCAGCCCGGCGAGGGCGGCCCTGGCCGATACCGACGCGGACTGAAGGTCACGCACGGCCGGGCCGACCACCAGCGGACCGGGTCCGAAAAGCCCGGCGAGCTTCTCCGCGGCGGCCATCGGATCGTCGGCGCCGCCGAGCACGACGATCAGCCGGCCGCCCTGTACGCCTGCCAGCAGGTCGAGCCGCCCTCGTCTGGCGACTACGCGCAGCTCGTCGATGACCGGCTCGGCGTCATCCCCCTCCACCGTGCCGGCGATCACGCAGACCGGCGAGGAAGACCAGTTGAGCGCCGACGCCCACGAGTTCAGCGAGTCGCCTCCCTCGCCGCGTACCAGCGAGTCGACGACCAGCGCCTCGAGCCGGGCGTCCCACTTGCCGCGCGCCTCGGCGGTCCGCGCGTACACCTGGGCCGCGCTGAACGCGATCTCCCGGCCGTAGATGAGCACGGCCTCGCGGAGCTCGGCCTCCCCGCCCGGCACCGCGAGGGCGTCCACCTGCCCCTCGACGACCTCGATGATCACCCGGACCATCTCCACGGCGTGCTGCAGCGACACCGCGCGGGCCAGCTCACGGGGCGCCGTGCCGAACACTTCCGTGGCAGCGGGCCGGGACCTCTCGGGATGCTTGAGCCAGTCGGCGAACGACGCGATGCCGGCCTGGGCGACCAGCGCGAGCCATGAACGGTTCTCCGCGGACATCTTCCTGAACCACGGCAGCCGCTCGTCCATCGCCGCGTTGGCGGCGGTGCCGAGAGCCCCCATTGCTCGCTCGATCCGGAGCACCGTCTCCGGATGGACCCGGCCCGCCTGCTTCCCCTGCATCCCACCAGCCTGCCACGTCGGCCACCTAACTTGCTCATTCAACAGCTGGCCGCCGCCATCGCCTGAACTGGATGGCCGGTGCCGGGCATAGTGAGGTGTGACGACCGACTGGGCATCCCTGAGCGACGGGCAACTGTGGTCCCGCGCGTCCCGACGGCACGGCGGCCGTCTTTCCTGGCGGCAAGTCCACCTGTACCGCCCTTAGCCTGCCTAGCGTCAGCGGCTGAGCTGGTCAGCGGGACTTTCGGGCCTACTGGCGCGGTGCCGGACGCGGTGCACTGACGGTAGGCCCGTGGCCGCTGGCAGGGATCTTCGTGTGAGTATGGCGGTGGTCAGGGTTCCTGCGACAAGAGGATGACTGCATGAGCGCCGACACGGAAGGGGTGGCGGGCGCTCCGGCCCGCACCGCGCTAGTCAACGGCAAGACCTGCCAGCTGACCGGGGATCCGGACCGCCGCCTGCTGGCGTTCCTGAGGTCCGACCTGGGGCTCACGGGGGCCAAGCCGGGCTGCGGCGAGGGAGAGTGCGGCGCCTGCACGGTGCTCGTGGACGGTGCGCCGGTGCTGGCCTGCAGGACGCCGCTTAGTGCGGTAGCCGGCCGGGCGGTCACCACCATCGAGGGTCTGGCGGACGGCGGCCGGATCCACCCCGTCCAGCGAGCCCTGGTGGAGGAGCGGGCCAGCCAGTGCGGCTACTGCACGCCGGGCATGGCGCTGCGCGCGGCAGCGCTGCTCGGCGCCGAGCCGCACCCGGACGGCGGTCGGATCGACGAGGCGCTGCGGCCGAACCTCTGCCGCTGCGGCGGCTACCAGCGGATCAAGCGTGCCGTGCACCGGGCCGCCGAGCTGATGGCGGGTTCCGGCGGGCCGGCCGAACACGATGAGCCTGTTCCGGCGGCGCCGCCCAGCCCGGTGCTTGCCCGCCCGGAGCGGCCATGGGATCTGACCGAGCCCGCCGACCGCGACTGGTTCGGCATCCTGGGCGACGGCCTTGCGGTGGTCTGGCCGCCCGCCGAGGCTGCGCGGGAAAGCTGGGGGGCCGACGGCGGCGCCTGGCTGCACATCGCCCCGTCTGGCCTGGTGACCGCGTTCACCGGCAAGGTTGACATCGGCCAGGACAACCAGACCGCGCTGCGGCTGCTCGTCGCGGAGGAACTGGCCGTCAGCCCCGGCCAGGTCACCCTCGTGCAAGGTGACACGGACCTGTGCCCGTTCGACCGGGGAACGTTCGGCAGCCGGTCCATGCCGGACGCCGGGCGGACCTTGCGGCTGGCCGCCGCGGGGGCCCGCGGGGTGCTCGCCGGGCTTGCCGCGGCGCACTGGGGCACCAGCGCGGCACACCTGGGCCTGCACGACGGCCAGGTGAGCGGCGGACCAGGCGGCGCATGGCTCGGCTACGGCGAACTGGTAGCCGGGCCGCCTCGGATGGTGGTGCTCGCGGAAGAACCAGCGCTCACCGACCCCGGGTCCTGGCGGTTCGTCGGCCGCGAGGGACACGCTGCGCCCCGCCTCGACGTGGTCACCGGCGACCGTCGCTACACCTCTGACCTCCGGCTGCCCGGGATGTTGTACGGTGCGGTGCTCCGGCCGCCGTTCCCTGGCTGCGCGCTGCGCGCGGCGGACACCAGCCGGGCCGCCGCGGTCGGCGGCGTGACCGTGGTGCACGAGGGCGACTTCCTCGGTGTGGCCGCGCCCGACCCCGCGACCGCTCACCGGGCGCTCGCACTGATCGTGGCGGACTGGGACCAGCCGACTGCCGATCCGGAGATGGCCGACATGCCCAGGTACCTGCGCGAGCATCCGGTGACCGGGCAGGGCTGGGCAGGCCCGGTCGACCAGTCCGCCGGAGACGCCGCCGCGGCCCTCGCCGCCGCGCGGGTCACCGTGAACGCCACCTACACCACCGAGTACCTGGCCCACGTGCCGCTCGAGACGTCAGCGGCACTCGCCGACTGGGCAGACTTGGCAGGGAAGGAGCGGCTGACCGTCTGGGTGGGGTGCAACACGCCATTTGCCGTGCGGTCCCGGCTGGCGGCGGAGTTCGGCGTCGACGAGGCCGACGTGCGGGTGATCATGCCGCCGACTGGCGGCGGGTTCGGCGGCAAGCACGGCGACAACGCGGTTGAGGCGGCACGGCTCGCCCGCGCTGTGCGACGCCCGGTTCTCGTGCACTGGACGCGGGCGGAGGAGTTCACCGAGGGCTATCTCCGGCCGATGGCCGTCATGGACGTCCGGGCCGCCGCAACCGCCGACGGCCCCATCACCGCCTGGGAGTTCACCAACATCAACGCCGGTGCCCAGGGCACGGCGTTCCCGTACCACTGCGCCAACTGGCGGGTGCGGTACGCGCCCGCCGCGTCGCCGCTCGCCCAGGGCCCCTACCGGGCGCTGGCAGCGACTGCCAACACCTTCGCCCGCGAGTCGAGCGTCGATGAGCTTGCGTCCGCGGTAGGCGCCGACCCGCTTGCCTTCCGGCTCAGCCACCTGAACGATGAGCGGCTCGCCTCGGTGCTTCGCGCGGCGGCGGTGCACGCGGGCCGGGATACCCGGTACCCGCGGGATTCCACTGGCTCAACCGGGACCCGTCCTGGCGGTGCCGGCTGGGGCTGCGCCGTCGGCATGGAGAAGGGCGGCCGGGTGGCCACCGTCGCCGAGGTGACCGCGACACCCGACGGCGGGATCACCGTGACGAGGATCGTGACGGCCTACGAGTGCGGCGCGATCGTCAACCCTGACACCGTCACCAGCCAGATCGAAGGCGGTACCGTGATGGCGCTCGGCGGCGCGCTGTTCGAGCAGGTCACGCTTGACCACGGCAGGCTGGCCAGTCCCCAGCTGGCCGGATACCGGGTGCCGCGGTTCACCGACATTCCGGCGATCGAGGTGGTCCTCGTGGACCGGCCTGATCTCCCGCCCGCCGGCGCGGGCGAGACCCCGCTGATCGCCGTCGCCCCGGCGATCGCGAACGCGATCTTCGCCGCCACCGGCCGCCGCCTGCGCTCCCTCCCGCTGCTCCCGGACGGCAAGCTCCCGCCCGCCGGATGACCAGCATGGGCACCTGACCTAGTGCCCTGCGAAGGAGAGCCGGTGCTCCGGCCAGCCCAGGCTGGCCGGAGCACCCGCGGCCAAGCAGCAGGCCTACTGCAGCGCCTCCGACACCGGCAGGTCCAGCTTGTACTTGCTGATCGCCTGCACCGGCAGCGAGGCGTCCAGCTCACCAGACCTGGCGAGCTGCGAGAGCACGGCGAGCACGATCGACTCGGCGTCCACGTGGAAGAACCGGCGGGCGGCGGGCCGCGTGTCGGAGAAGCC
>Ga0123356_10001783_pt1 | contig 23489 bp, 19 predicted proteins | sample TergutEmb28metaG_2_FD_92546 | JGI IMG/M metagenome (GOLD analysis project Ga0123356, IMG submission 92546) | Embiratermes neotenicus P3 segment gut microbial communities from Petit-Saut dam, French Guiana - Emb289 P3 | ecosystem: Host-associated > Arthropoda: Insects > Digestive system > Gut ...
CTCGCAAAAGACCGGCGCTGTCGTTGAAAGGATCAAAGAGTCTATTTACAGCAGCGACTATGAAGAAGCCGGTAATTCAGCGTCAGAATATGCCGCTGAGCTTAGTGCAATGTTTGAATCCAAACCGGCAAAAACACGGCTTATAGACCGTGAAGTAGCCGGGCTTGACATTACCAAAGGACTTGAGCGATACGACGGCGAAGAAGAAACATACTTAAAAACCTTACGCTCGTATTTTACAAGCACAGGTTATATGCTGTCTGAGTTACGTAATTTAAGCAGAGAGACGCTAAATGATTACAGGATCAAAGTCCACGGTATCAAAGGGTCAAGCTATGATATCCATGCAAATGAAGTAGGACGCTTCGCAGAAGAGCTTGAGCTGGCTGCTCATTCTGAAGAGTATGAATACATCGTCTCAAAAAACCCGTCATTTATTGAGACAACTCAAAAATTCTTAGACGATATCGACGCTATGCTTGCAGCGATCGCCGCAGAGAATCCAAAACCAAAAAGAAGCAGACCTGACCACAACACACTCCTAAAACTGATCACAGCCTGTGAAAACTACAGTATGGATGAAGTTGATGCGGCAATGTCCGAACTTGAAATGTATCATTATGAAGAAGAAGGTGACCTTGTAGATGATCTGCGCAGAAGTGTTGACATGATGCAGTTTCCGCAGATCGCAAAAATGCTCACCGAACACTTGTCTAATCTGACAAAGTAAGCGTAAAATAAGCGCCATCGAGCCATCGAAAGGAGTCAATATGTCTGACAGAAAAAAAATAATTCTTGTTGACGATGTCAACTATGTCCTGACAACTATCAAAGAGCGACTAAAGAGCAACTATGAGGTTTTTCCCGCACAGACCCCGGAGATACTTTATGAATTGCTGGAAAAAGTCACGCCCGACCTGATAATCATGGATGTCCAAATGCCGGAAGTTAACGGATTCGATTTGCTCCAACAGCTCAAAGCAGATGAAAAATACGCAGAAATACCGATCATATTTATGACCGGTAATAAAACCGACAGAAAAAGTGTATTAAAAGGCATGAGCCTGGGCGCAGCCGATTATATAACAAAACCGGTCAGCAACGAAAAACTTATCGACTGCATCGAAGCGCAGCTCGATCCCGGTAAGCGCAGCGCCAACAAACCGATCATCCTTGCAGTCGACGACAATCCAAGCATACTGCAGACACTCAATCACTTGCTGAGCACTAAATACAAAGTATACACACTCCCGCAGCCTCAAGCGATCAAAGATGTCCTTAGCAGAGTTGAACCCGACCTTTTCATCCTGGACTGCCAAATGCCTGTAATGCACGGATTCGAGCTAGTCCCTCTCATCCGCAGTTATCCCGAGCACGAAGACACACCGATAATCTTCCTGACATCAGAAGGAACGATCGACAACGTCTCCGTAGCAACATCAATAGGAGCAAGCGGCTTTATCGTAAAACCAATAAACGACGCAGTACTACACGAAAAAGTCGCCTCCACCTTAGTTGACTACATCCTGCGAAGACGAATAAGAAGCGCTTTAGCTAAAGAGAGGTACTAACCGTACCTCTCTCGCCATTCGTCCACGAAAAACTAAATTAAGAGTTCTGTTGCATTAAACAGTTCATATAATGCACGATTAGATTCACGACCCCAGTCGTAGAAAGCAATATCGTTTTTGAAAACTCTGCAATCATCAAAAGCTGGATAAATTACTCCGCTTGTACCATCAATACGCAGCATGTAAAGGGTAGGTCCAAAGAAGCATTCCGGTATAACTTCCTCATCGTTCAAACTGATCATTTTTATCGCTGTACCGAAGTTTTCCTCAAGCCACTTTAAATCACTTGGGTCATCGATGCCTGATGACCAATACACTGTATTATATTCAAGTACTAACTCCGCATACACCAAATCATGTATATCTTCAGGTGTAAAATATATGGCTTCTGATTTATTGAGAAGGCTTTCTAAGCCATTCGGGGAAGTGTTTGTTTTGTTTTCTTGTATAAGAGCTTCAATATAAACACTCATGCCTACCGGTAATTCAACTTCTTTATCAAGCTGCTTAATATCTGTTCCGGTTCGTCCGTAATTTAAACTCTTATAGCCACCTGTGATTCTATATAATCCAATAATAAAGCCATCCTCATAGATGACCCACCGTTCAGGCAAACTATCAATAACCTCGTCCGGACGTAGTCTTCTGATTTCATTACTGTTTCTAAAATCATTAAGGTATTTAGCGGTTTTTTCGTCTGTAATGGTAAAAGAATCAAATATATAGTCTCCATCTGAATCGAAATCAGAGTACACCAACGTAATAAATGGAGAGGATATGTTTACAAAGTCATCAAGAGTGATTTTTTCCGATGCATCATTACCGTTAAATGTATCATCTTGCACAACTACAGGTGGTGATACCTCAACAATTTCAACCGGATTGTCAGCGGGTTTGGGGGTACTTGACACTTCGCTTGTACCACTCTTTATCACGTTAACCATTTTATAATCATCCATATTTAACGAGTCGTTTGCGCAAGCAAAAAGCAAAAACATCAAAATTAATGCAAGAACACATATTGTAAGCCTTTTCATAACAAGCCCTTTCTAACCCCCAAGCTCATATGGTACAGTGAGCTTGGGGGTGATGCCGTTAATGACCAGATAGCACTTCTATTTCAAGTATCTCACCCGTTGTCGCATCGATGATAAAGGAATATATAAAGTTCAATGCCGGATCCATTTGCCGCCCCCATGAGGTATCTACCTGTGCCTCAGCTACCCAAATTATATCTCTACTGTGGTTTACTCGTTTTTCGAGAGTATAAAATGTCAGATCATCAAGTGTGTATATATATAACTCAAATAACTTTGAATTCATCTTTTTGTAGAGCTCTTCAATAAAGAGATATTGTTCACTATTGGGCATTTATTTCCACCTATCCACTCCTAATTAAAATATATTATATCACAGAATATTCCTAAATGACTGATAATAATGCCAAAAACGCTTTTCGCTGTTCATCCGTTAATGACGCCCAATAATCTAACAACTCAATTTGGTCATCTGATAAATTCGGCGGAACATAGCTTTCTAAGAAGAACTGATTAAGTGTCATGTCCAAACCAGAGCACAATGCAATTAGTGTCGGTAACGTTGGTGTATTCTCTCGTGAATAAAGACTTCGAATTGTGGTTTGACTAATACCGGATTTTTCTGCGAAATCCCTAATACTTAACCCACTCTTCTCGTGAAGCCTTCTTATCTTGCTAAGTACTTCCACTATGTCAACGCCTCCATTTCCTACGCATATGAGTATTTTATTACACAAAAGCGTTGGATTATACGACGTATAAGAGTAATATTGTACTAATAAGAGTATCTGGGCTTACTAAGTATTAAAAAGCCCCCTCTTTTTATAAAAACAATAAATATCAAACAGAAGATAAATTCTAAATTGTTGTCCCTTTATATCATTTTGATTACATATATAAGTGTAAGGACTTACTAGACATAAAATCACCGGATTACTTATTTCGTTTGAAACTAACTTGTTTAGTTGACAACAAAAGGCTTTCAAAAATAATTAAAGAAAGGTTATAGACTATGAAACGTATTACCAGATTTATTATAGCGATTATACTAATCTTTTCATTCCTTGGAACAGCATCTATTGCAGCAGCGGTAAATATAACGTTCAGAAGACCAAATAACACAGCTGTTACATACAGTTCCACATATCGAAATAATTGGGTAGGTTATGGAGAAAGAAATCAGAAAATATATGTTCGAATTGTTCAAGCTGCAAATAACACATTACCCGGACAATTACCGCTTATTATTGATGGACTTCACGGACCAAAAACAGATACTGAAATCAGGGTTTTCCAAGTTAGACAAGGACTGAGCTCTGATGGTACTGTAGGTACAAATACATGGGGCAGATATCATACTCTACGAGGCTGCAGTTCAGGTCATCGTATAAACTTTTAGGTTTATGCGTATCTTCTGGCTTACTAAGAATGAGTACGATACAATTTTATCTTCTTCTTACCGAATAATTCCAGAGGATGAATAGCCTTTATGATGCGCATTAGGCTATTGAAGTGGAGTGTCAGGTAACTGACACTCCCTACTTTACAATTATTAAACAAACAATAAGTGACTGACAATACGCCTAAGGTAATGTTATACTATACAGAAGAAAAGGTGGTAAGTGATGAAAAAGGCAACAATAAAGACGCAATTCTCAATCTTGAGAGCATGCATATTGGTTTTATGCGTGGGATTTGTTCTTCTCGTGAGCTGTAATAACAATACTGATAATAATGATAGCATAACGAGTAGCGAAATATCTGCAGGTAATGATATAAACCCTCGTCCTATTAATGATGCCAAACGTCCGGAAAGACCGCAAGACTTATTTACAGAGTTACTTCATGTCCATCGTACAGTTGTACAGCATGAGGACGGTTTTTATGTGTTTGCCACAACGCTCTCTGAGCCTGATGATTATCAGTTTTACTTCTGTAATATTACCGATGAAAGTGTAACGCTGTTTAGTCAAACACTCACAGACGAGCTTTATGTGTCGACGTTTCAGGCAATGTCTGATGGGTCACTATTAGTAGCTGGTTGGTCGATTGAAAAGACTTTGGATGCCAGCGACTTCCGTATAGACGATAGTAGCATTCGGGTTTATCAGGTGAAAAACAAAGAAGCAACACTTTTAACGCAACTCTCGGATGTTGGTGTGTGGAGTATCGCTGTGGACGAACAAAAAGGTCAAATGTATGTCCAGGTTATAAGACGCGGTGAAGATTCAATATTTGTTTACTCGCTAACGGGTGTTTTTCTTTATGAAACTGCATTCACAACACCGATCAGTAGCATTATTTTCTCCGAACAAGACCGCAAATTATATATAATGCAGTCATCCGGCTCGGACATGAGCATACTGTATTTGGATGAGTCCAATAAGCAGCTTCAAGAGGTTGCAATATTACCAGACGGAGCGGCGGGTGTTATGTTTTTTCATGGTAGAACACATTCATTTTATGCTGTTCATGGGTTAATAGTATTTGGATATGACTCGGACTCCGGACAGTTTACCCGTTTATTTGACCTGACAAGACATGGCATTTCAGGGTGGGTGCCATTTATAATGGAGTATGATAGTCAATATCTCGTGTGTGCTGTTGATATGATGACCGGTGAAACGAGAATTTCATTACTTACTATGACCGATGAGTACGAGGGACCTGTAGAAACATTAAGATTAGGTAAATTCGAACTCGGACGCGACTATTTTATTGAAGAATTGATATCGAATTTCAATTTTACTTATCCACAGTACATAATTGAAATAGTGGATTACTCTGTCTTTGATAATGAAGCAACGACACGGTTGCATCTGGATATTATCATGGGAAATGCTCCTGATATTTTTCTTTTATCAGGAACTCTGTATGGTGAAGACCTCATGCCAGTTCATTACTATCTGCCAATACACCAATACATCGCAAGCGGGATTCTTGTTGACTTAGCACCATATATGCACAGGGATTTAGACTTCAATGATTATTTGGAAAATGCAATGCAAGCATTGTATATTAACGACACTTCTTACTTTGCTGTGCCATCATTTTCATTATATACAATAACCGGAAAAAGTGAAGTGATGGATACGCTTAATAATATAGACTTCAGTGAGTTGTTAGAGTTGCTAAAAAACGACTTTGAAAGCGGGAATAACAAGTTTATCTCAAACTTAACACAATCAGATTTTGTCAAAGATATAGTGTTGACTAACATTAATCAGTTTGTTGATTACAGAACAGGGGAAGCGTATTTTAACACAGAGAAATTTATTTTACTGCTTGAAACGGCAAACTTATATAAAGCATCATATGATTGGGATAAAGTAGCTTTAGCGCGTGGTTTAGGTCAGTTTACCTTTTCATGGATCAATTATATCTCTGATATTGAGCTTCTTGAAGTTATTTATAATGGTGACTTGCAAGCGTCAGGATTTCCCGGCACTCCACCGGGAACAGTAATGGTTCCTGCACAAATGTTTGGTATTTCAAGCACTACTCAGAATATCGAGGGAGCATGGGCTTTTATAAGAGAGATGTACGAATACAGGGATATGCATAATTTATATAGAAGTCACATTCCGATGAACAAATATTCGTTTATGCTAAGTCTGGAAAAATATATAAAAAGTACGACTGAAATTATCACATTACTTAACGAGGAAGGTGAAGAATATGGACATCTACTCGCTTATTATGAAGATGACGGCACGGATTTATCAGTATATCTTCCAACTTTAACTATTGATCAAGTCGATGTAATAGCACGTCTAGCTAAAGATATTATTGAGCAAATAGATCGTATATATATTATTGACAATGCCCTTATAAACATTATAAAAGAAGAGCTTCCGGCATTTTTTATCGGTAATCGCACCGCATCAGACACAGCTCGAGTCATACAAAGCAGAACCCAGATTTATTTATCAGAAATGGTACGATAAAATAAAAAAGTGCGTTAAACATGGGGAAAGGCTGTTGCATTTTAATATGCTCCAGCCTTTTTTACGCATTTGAGTATTTCAATACACAAAATCATTGGATTACACAGCGCATAAGAGAAAGAGGACTTCTTGAGGACTTGTACCCATTTATTGATGATGATGAGAGTTTGTTTCGCGAAGATTTAGTTGCAGATGCTTTTCGTGCTGTTGAAATCGACAGTAAGCTCTATCGTCTATTTCCTTTCTTTTCGATAAACACAATAGTTGGGAGTCCCGCTGTTTTGGGTAAAGACCCCGGGTGGACTGTTAATGAACTAATAGAAGTTATTAATGCAAATCCTCAGGCTGATATACCTATGGGGCAATGGGGAAGTAGAGAGGAGTTTCTTGACGCAATTATTTCACAAAACTTGGAGGAGTACATAGACTGGGATTCAGGAAATGCACATTTCAACAAAAGCGAGTTTATTGATTTAATGGAGTTTATACGCCTATTCCCAACAGACGCTGAACTGCACAGCGGTCATAACGGAATGTTTCCGGATTGGGTGCAAGCTATTTCTGAAGGGAGACAAATCCTGATGGTGACACGTGTAGGACTTCGCAGCTTCCGCGAAGTCCAAAACTACATATCAGTTTTTGGTGGTGAAGTTGTATATAAAGGTTTTCCCTCGGAAAACAGAGAAGGAAACTCGATCTTTACTAATTATAGTCTGGCGATGACAACAACGAGTTCAGATAAGCATGGAGCATGGTCGTTTTTGCGCATGTTCCTTAATGAAGAATGGCAACGAGAATACCAAGATGATAATGGCAGTTTTCCAACAAACCAAGTCGTCTTCAATGAGTTATTAAGCGAAGCCATGAGTGATTTAGAGTTAAGAGATGGAAGCACATCAACTATCCCAAGAAACCCGCTCTCACAATACGAGGCTGATCAGATACTTGACCTGCTTGCATCTGCCATCATTGCCTCATATAGAAGCGAACCCTTAGCAAACATCATAAGAGAGGGAGTTTTTGACTACTTACAAGGTCGAACTTCAGCAGAAGACTCCGCTCGAGTCATTCAAAGCCGAGTGCAAATATACCTTGATGAGAGATGACAAGAAAGTGACAGTTCTGTTGTGCCTTTAAAGAACATAATAGAACCGTCCCTTTGTGTTATATTTTTTAGTTTCCTTTAGAACTTTTAGTTTCTTTTAGAACTTTTAGTTTCCTTTAGAACTTTTTAGTTTCTTTTAGTTTTCATAATTGCAACATGCTATTACTGTAAATACAAGGTGCAGATATCGACTTCCCTGTTAGGTAGATAAAAATGTAATGTGCTCATTTTGAGCACATTACATTTTTTATGTCATTTTCGGTTACCCTGATGATCAAAATTCTTTCTCAGCGCTGACTCTGTGAGAACTATCGTTCCTACCACCATTAACGCATGTACAATAATGATGATTATCCCGACCACACGTATTGTTGTATCAGCAGCATTCATCACCGCAAAGAGTGCGATCAATGAACCGACAAGCAAAACGACCCCCGTACGCCACATATATCTCCCTGCATAAATATTCCCGAACTTCCAGGTATCAAGATTCTTCATAGACATCGGCGTCCTATAGCCCATAACATAGTTGATCTTCTTAGGCCCCACAACAGAAAAATATAGCCCAAACCCAATCATAACCCCGGACATAACACAAACCACAACAAGAATAATCCCCCAAATACCCATAATATGCATCCTCCAATTAAATAATAGTTTAACAATTTATCTTCTTTCAACGTATGCCGGGATCATCGCTTATATAACCGGGGTCCCAGTAGCCTTTAGGATGTACTTTCGTGCGATAGCGGTTACGAGGTGCCGGTAACGGGTCACATGCCCGCAGCATCATCATTGCTAAAACCGCAAGCATATGTGCTTTACTATCCAGATGCGCTTCGTCGTCCCATAGATTAATGGTTTCAAACGGATCTGTCTTAAGATTGTATAAATAGCCATTGCCCATCATATCGATTTGGACTTTGTAATCACCCTGTCTGACCATACGCACTTGTCCGCATTGCGTCCACGTGTTTAATTCATCAAAGGTGCATACATCATTTAATGCTCCTTCGACTGACGGAGCCAACCCGTCTTCCTGCGTCCAGTACAAGCCTGAGTAGCCACTCTCAGAGTATGCAGCAGTAAACTCGTCAGCGGGTATCTCTCCACCCTTGAGGATCGGTAAAAGGCTTTTTCCCTGACATCCAAACGGAGTCTCCAAACCCAGATAGTCGCAAATCGTGGGAAATATATCGACGGTGTTAACAAAGACATCGTTTTTTATTCCTGCAGTTGCAATATCCGGACCGTGCCAAAGCATTGGTATTTTTGATAATACATCAGGCAGATCGGGTCCTTTTCTAATAAGCCCATACTCTCCTGCAAAATCACCGTGATCTGACAGAAATACGATCAATGTGTCATCGTAAACTCCACGTTCTTCAAGACCGTCTATCAGTCGTTTAAACTGGTCGTCAATGAGACGCATCATCCCCAGATAGTTTGACCTTGAACGTAGTATGCGTTTTTCAATATCGTCCCCCAGCACCTTTTCCCACATTTTGCGGATCCATGGATACCGGTGACCTTTTGATGACAGGTCTATATTTGATGTGCTTATAGGCGGCAATGCTTCGGGAGGAAACATATCATAGTACGGCATAGGTACTTGATAAGGATTATGAGGCTCCGCAAATGATACCCAAAGGAAAAACGGATCCTTTTCTTTTATGGAATCAATAAACTCAAATGCATCCGATACATTCCGGTATGGGTGCTGCACCTCGATACCTCCCGGAGAAGGTTCATGGGTTTCCATATGGCTGGTAGCTGATAAATACTCGCCAAACGCGATCTCCTCAGGTGTCTTATCCTCACCGTCCTCATTTCCCAGATGCCCGTTGAGGCGGTAAAAATCGAAGTCTCCGGGACTGTGATGCGTGTGGTTTTTTCCGCAAATAGCTGTCTTATAGCCCTGTTCACTTAATAACTCCAGTAAATCTTTTGAGTAAACAGCATCAGCTGCATTGTGGTTGGTGCGGACTTTGTGTGCCTCCGGGTATCTTCCGGTAAACATACTGACCCTTGCTGCTATGCAGGTAGGGTTTGGTGTATAAGCACAGTCAAAATCTACTCCGGTATTCCCCCAACTGTCCAAAAAAGGCATTGTATCAAGCGGATATCCGCGGCTTTTTCGTAAATCTGCTCTTTGCTGGTCTGTCATAACGATGATGATATTTGGCTTCACACTTATACCTCCCGATGAGTTGCCTCTTCTAAGCCTACGTCCCCTTGACGTGGGCTTTTACGCTTGATAGTACAAAGTCTTTTACGCCGCCGGGGTTTTGGATCGTTATTGCCGCAAAAGCCATCTCCGGTGTTATTGTTTTTGTTGAATAAACAAAATACCCGGGAGCCCAGACTGTCGGGCTGTACTTTTCTTTAGCCAGATGCAGGTCTTTAAAGCCATAAAAGCTGTTACACTTTTCATAGATAAAATCTAAAAGCTTCACTGTGGCGTCTTCTTTTTGACCCTCTTCACGTACATTCGCAAGAGTCGCCATTCCCATGTTGCCCCATTCTGCGCCTTCTTCATGAAGGGACATAAACCCGTCGAATATAAGCTTCTCGGTCACACCGCCCGGTGCATGTGGTATCCTGCGTGTTACATCAGCCAGATAGCCTTTTTTATTGTCATAAGGCAAAAATACGTTAAACGCAACGATCTTGCCTTCTTCGTTCGTTGCATAGAAGTATCGCCTGTCCATCGGGTCTTCGAGCCCCACACCACCGACAGAAAAACCGAGTTGTCCGCTCTTTTTACCCTCAAGCCAGGCATTTGAAACTGCATCGATCCCTTTTTCGATCTCCTCGTCCTTATTATCGACCGGTTTATATTCGTGAGTCGTCACCTCTTTATTTGCATGGTTTATCTGTGCACGCAGCTTTGCCATCTTACCGCCTGCCAGCTGGTACTCTTCCAGATGAAATCTCGCTTCTTCACCTGCTTTGACATGGTTGTATCCAAGCATTTCGTATTGCTTTATAAAAACATCTGTCGTACCAAGAAATATACATTCATAAGAGCACTCTGCACAAAACGCTTTAAACTCCGCCAGAAACTGCACAAACTCCTCAGGAGCGCAAATCGGGTCACCGCAGACTGTAACAACATTTCCAACCACACCATATGCAACCACACCGTCGACCTCTTTACCGAAGAAAAGGATCTTATCATCTTCCAGTGCAAGGTATGAGCTAGAATTTTGACCGTATTTGACGACAATATCCCGAGCTAACTGCTTTTTCTTATCTGATAAATTCCCCGCTCGTGAAAATCTGTGAAATGGTCTGCGAAAATCGTTGTAACATATGAGAAGCGCAACAAGCGCAAAAGCTTCACATATGATTATAAAGATCCCGATCGGGTGGTTATGCAAAACAAAATGCAAAACAAGACTCGCCGATAACGTAACAATACAAATCGTCCACGCAAGTCTTTTACGCTGATAAAGATGCCATGCGATAAGCAATAAAATCACAGAAACCGCCCATTGAATATAACGGTTTATATTAACAAAGTTAAAAACCAAATCATGAAATCGCTGCAAATGAAAAAAAGCTGCCACAAAAATAACGACAGCAACAACAAACACGACCCCAATCGCCGTATTTGCCAGATTCCTTCTAAAAATCTCTTTTTTCATACTCTCCCCACCATTCTCCCGTCATCGCGAGCCAGACTGTAGTGGACGCACACCCGGGCGTCCAGTCCCTTATCCCCCAATAAACACCTTTATTATATCATACAACTTCTCACTGTCAGAGTCAAAGACATAACTTGTATGACTCTCACCACTGAGTATTCTCAGCTCGCAGTTCGGTATGTTTGCGGCAATATTTCGTGTATGTTCTTCTTTTATAAGATCGCGCTTGCCCGCAAGAACAAGAGTTGGTACCGTGATGGTGTTGAGCTGTGCGTTTGTTATATTCGGCTGAGTCAGCATCAGTTTCAATTTTTTACTTCTTGTGAAGAAAAACACAGTTTTTACAAGCAATAACGAGCTTCGTTTTATCCCGTCGGGATATGTATTTGCGCCGCTGATGATAAGCTTTGACAGCCTGTCGGGATAATAAATCGCCAAAAGAAGCCCGATAATACCACCGTCGCTGAATCCGTAAACGATTGGTTTATCAAGCCCAAGCTGCTCTATAAATGCAGCGACATCCTCCATTTTTGAATGATAATCAAGAAACTTGACCCTGCTGCTCTGCCCATGATCCCGGCTGTCAATGCCATAAACAGTAAAATCAGCAGACAGTTTCTTTGTTATAGACTTAAAGACAGTGTGATCTTGCCCGTTACCATGCAATAAGATAATAGGCTCACCCTGTCCGCTTACATTATAAAACAATTCAACACTGTTAACGTGTATTTTCACACATGATCACCCGGTTAAACTGTATCAAATATTATCAGCAAATACAATCTCAACTTCAAACATATCACCGGAAACACGTATTTCAAAGGTGCAACCCATTAACTCAACAAGACTTTTTGCTATGTAGAGACCGAGTCCGCTTCCTTCACTCTCGCGCGCACGGTCACCGCGTATGAACTGCTCTGCAAGCGAATCTGTCGATACGTCGATTGGTGTGTTCGATGTGTTTTTCAATGTAAATACAACAACACTTTCATCGCGACGTGGACAACGCTCCAACTCAGCAAATACACGAGTACCGGGAAGGCTGTACTTAACAGTATTTGTGAATAAATTCTCCAGCACACGCCATAGATGGCGGTTATCGCTCCGCACAATGACGGGATCGTCTGTTCCGCGTAGGACAAGCGTAAGGTCGTGCGCTGTAAACTGCTCATCAAACTCACCTGCGATTTGACCGACAAGCTCAGCGAGATCGACTTCCTGTAAATCGACATGCACATTACCCGTACCAGCTTTGGACGCATCCATCAAGTCATCGATCAGCGTTTTGAGCCGTCCGGACTTCTTTTCAAGCACGTCAACATACTCCTTTGCATCGCCTTCAAGAGTCTCAGCTTTAAGCAAATCGACATAATTGATGATCGAAGTCAGCGGAGTCCTTATGTCATGTGAGACATTGGTGATAAGCCCACTCTTAAAGCGCTCAGCGCGTACCTGATCAGCATTTGCTCTGGCAAACCGAGCCTCGACTCCTTGTAAAAATACTATGAAGTAAGTCTGTGCCGCAAGTGTAATTATCGAAAAAATCAACAAAACCGTGTCGAAATCCACACCGCCCCGCTCCCAAAGCCTTCCATGCACAACCGAGATCCTTATAAGAGCAGAATAGCCGCGAAAACCGATCACCACTCCAAGTCCGGGCGTAAACATCAATAGAAGAAACAGGTTTCCAACCACCAGCAGAGCAAAAAGAAATCCGAGCGGTCTCCATATCGGGTGTGTCCGGAAAAAATTCACCCAGTACAGCGTACGGCTGAAGTCGCCGTCACGCAGACGCGCGGCTATTTCTACAGCCGCAATGCAGAGCACTGTATAGGCAAGAAACGGTAATATGATAACTCCAAGTCCGGTCCAGTTCCTGTAAGCAGAAGACAATAAATAAAGTGCACTGTAAACCGCGATCACCGAAAGCATGACCCCGTCTAAGTTGCGCCATAAACGAAAGAATGTCTCCTTGTGGACCTTGGGTTCTGTTTTCCAAACCGCATAAAGCAGAAGAAACATGGATATAGAAAAAACAACCAAGCCCGGTACAAACCCGAAGCGCATCCAGTCATTGAGCCAATCCGTAGAAGACCGGAATACCGCTTCAAAAGTAACACTGCTCGCACGCAGCATCGAAGCGGCACCAAGAAACCCGGTCAAGAAAAACAGTAGCTTTGTTATGGGAAAACAGAGAGCTTTAGTCATGTCTTACCACCTTATACCCCAAGCCATAGACCACCTTAAGATAATGTGGTTCTTTTGGATTTATTTCTATTTTTTCTCGAATGTGCCTGATATGCACGGACACAGTCTTTGACACATGAAACGCAGGCTCGTCCCAAACTGCTTCATATATCTGATTCGATGAAAACACCCTGTCCAAACTGGAAATAAGCAGCTTTAGAATGTTGTATTCCAGCGCAGTCAGTGTAACTTCTTCCCCATCCACACTTATCTGCTTTTTATTATCATCCAGCACCAGTCCGCCGGTCCTGTAAACATTCTCAAATGAAGCGGATCCACTGCTTTTCAGACCTCCGAGCCGTGCATACCGACGCAGTGCCGCTTTGACACGCGCCATCAGCTCGACCGGATTAAACGGCTTTGTAATGTAATCATCACCGCCCATATTAAGTCCCAAAACACGGTCGGTCTCTTCACTCTTAGCAGAAAGAAACAAGATAGGCACATTGCTGGTTTCACGGATTTTTACCGCTGCAAAAATACCGTCCATCTCGGGCATCATAACATCGAGTAAAATCAGGTGAATATTCTCCCTCTGTTCAGCTTGGACTGCCTCCAACCCGTTTGCGGCATGAAGAACATTATACCCCTCCTGCCCTAAATAGATAGCAAGCGCATTGCGAATATCTTTATCATCATCACAAACTAATATATTATATTGCACATGCAGCACCCCATTTCGCTACATGCATATTATCACTATCCTGCCGCTGCTGCAATGCGATTGACGCGTATTTTGCAGTTCTTAATAATATCTTAGTAATTTCGACAATTTTCTTAGTAATAACTTAATGACCAAGGTAGACAGAATGTAATAATCCACCATTACACTAAATGTGAAAGGTGGGATATGCTGATGAAACGTTTACAAGAATATGATGGAATCGACTTGACCCGGCTGGTTTTAGCTTTTCTGGTTATTGCCGCACACACCTATCCGCTGTCTTCCATAAGCGAGGATCTCAATTTTCTGCTCGTCCATGTGATCGCAAGAGTTGCGGTCCCCTTCTTTATGATGACGACCGGTTACTTCCTGCTGCCACGATTTTTCGATCAAAAATACCAAAGCACAGAACCTATCATCTGCTTTATCAAAAAAACAGGGCTTCTCTATATCGGTGCAACACTACTGTATCTGCCCGTCAGTATTTATGCAGGATTTTACTCTAACGGCAATATCTTACGCATCTTTATACGTAATCTTTTACTTGATGGCACGTTTTACCATCTATGGTATCTTCCGGCGGTCATGCTCGGAGTCCTGCTTGTCTTTGCACTATCCCGCAAATGTTCTTTGTATACGACATTTGGGATAACAATATTCTTGTACCTCGTTGGATTGCTCGGTGATAATTATTATTCCATGACAGCGAATATACCTTTTCTACAGGCAGCCTACGAGTCAGGATTCAACATCTTTTCCTATACACGAAACGGTTTGTTCTATGCCCCCATTTTTCTCACCATGGGAGCAATGATGGAAAAAGAAAAGCAGCCGTTGTCAAAACCTGCCAACACAGTAGGACTTATTATCTCTATGCTACTGATGATAACAGAAGGCATGTTATTAAAATACACTGCGACTCCTCGCCACACCAGTATGTATATCTCTCTTTTGTTCTGCTCATACTTCCTTTTTGGTCTGATAAAGAACCATCACGGCAAACGCTCACCTTTCATGCGCGACACCTCAATGTGGATCTTCATACTGCACCCGCTACTGATCGTTGCCATAAGAGGAGCCGCGAAAATAACAGGACTGACAAGCCTACTCGTCGCCAACAATCTGGTTTTCTATCTCCTCGTCTCAGCACTCTCCTTGACCACAGCTATCCTGATAGGTAAACGCCACCAACTCACATCCTTCACTGTACGAAAAATGCAACGAAAACTGCAGCGAAAACTGCATTAACGTTTCTATTTGATTCTTAATTGATAGCTGTGCTATACTTAGCATAGCTATCGATTTTTTATCGACAAAAGGATGGAGTAATGGATAACAGTATAATTGATGATATAACTGTCATAAATCTCGCAGATGAGCCTGAGCATATTGAACAGGTCTCTGCATGGGTGTGGGAAGAATGGTCAAAAGCAAGCGGAGTACCACTTGAAACGATCATCTACAGGACAAAACACGCAATATACAAGGACAGGATACCACAGACTATCATAGCTAAATACAAGGACGAACCGGTCGGGACCGTATCCCTTTGGTATAACGACCTAACCAGCAGACAAGACCTTTACCCTTGGCTTGCTTCACTATTTATAAAAAAGGAATTTAGAGGAAAAGGCATAGGGACGCTACTGCAGGAAAAATGCATAGAAGCTGCCAAACAACTCGGGTTCAGCGAAATTTACTTAATAACCGATCACGAAAACTACTACGAAAGAAGTGGTTGGAAGTTTATTGAGATGGCGCCGATAAGAGACTCACAAACACGTGTTTATGAATATGTGATCAAGTAAGAAGGTGAATAAATGCTTTGGGTGAAAGATAGTATCAGCGAAGTTTTAGAAAAACTCAGTGTCGACCCTGAGGTCGGGCTTAGTAACGATGAAGTTGAAACCCGGCTTAATGAATACGGGTCAAACGAATTTGAAGCAGAAAAGAAAGAAACCCTTTTCCAAAAAATACTGCATCATCTGACTGAAATACCCACTCTTATACTTATTGCAGCCGCTATTATCGCAACGATCGCCGCAGTAATGAACGCACAGAGCGGATATGAATACGGCGTCAGTGCCGGTGATCTGGCAAAGGTCGCAGTCATACTTATTATCATTATTATAAATATCGTCCTCGGGTTATATCAGGAAAACAAAGCAGAACAAGCACTTGAAGCACTCAAAAAAATGAACAGCTTCAAAACCACAGTTATTCGCAGCGGTACGAAGCAAATAATCGAAGCCAACCAGCTCGTTCCCGGCGACATCATCGAGCTCAATGCCGGCGACGTCATAACAGCCGATGCCCGCCTCATCGAATCGAGCAGTTTACAGGTCGAAGAAGCCGCTCTCACAGGCGAAAGTCAACCCTCTGATAAAGACGCTGAAGCCGTGATCGAAGATACCGTACCGCTCGGTGATAGGATCAACATGGTCTACTCCGGCTGCCTGGTAACAGCAGGAAGAGCAAAAGCCGTCGTTGTAGAAACCGCAATGGAAACAGAAATGGGCAAAATCGCCCGCCTTCTTAACGACACCAAAAAACTTCTCACACCACTGCAGCTCAGACTCAAGCAACTGGCAAAACGTATATCTGTGATTGCTCTGGTATCAGGTGTCGGAATGTTTGTTGTAGGGTTTGTCGTATGGGGCAACGAAGCAATAGAAATGCTGCTGCTTGCAACCGCACTGGGCGTCGCAGCAGTACCGGAAACTCTACCCATCATCGTTACGATGATCCTCTCATACGGCGTATTCAACATGGTCAGAAAAAAGACCATAATCCGAAGGATCCCCGCAATCGAGACCATTGGCAACACATCCGTAATATGCTCAGACAAAACCGGCACACTCACACTGAATAAAATGAAGATCCAAAAGGTATGGCATGTCGACTATGAACCTATCTCTGCAACTGCCGATTTCGACGACGATCATATCCATCTTGTAGAAATGTTTGCATCCTGCAGCAACGCAACAATAGAAATAATCCACGACGAGCATCGTTTACACGATGAAGACGAACACGTTGTTGGTGACCCGACAGAAATAGCCATCATCCGTCTGTTGCACGACAAAGGCATGACAAGAGTCGACGCAGAACGTCAATACCCGAGAGTGCACGAACTGCCATTTGATTCAGGACGTAAAAGAATGACCACAGTACACCATGTCGATGACGGTTATCTGGTCGTTACCAAGGGAGCTTTTGACAGACTGCCTATTGCATGGGATGACGCTCTTCATAAAAAGGCGATAGAAGTCCATGACTCTTTTGCGGACAAGGCTCTAAGAGTGCTGGCTGTCGGATATAAACACTATAAAGAACTACCCGAAGATCTAAGCGAAGAATCGCTTGAAAAAGACCAGATATTCCTTGGAATGATCGGCATGATAGACCCGCCGCGACCGGAGAGTAAAGACGCTGTCGCAAGAGCAAAAGCCGCCGGGATCAAAACAGTCATGATAACCGGTGACCACATCGGCACAGCAGTTGCGATCGCAAAAGAGATCGGCATCATGGAAGAGGGTGACAGAGCGATCACAGGTGCAGAGCTTTCTGCCATGAGTGATGTTGATTTGATCGCACAGGTACGCGGCATCTCCGTCTACGCACGCGTGAGTCCCGAAGATAAACTCCGGATAGTCCACGCATGGGCAGACCATAACGAAGTTATCGCGATGACCGGCGACGGAGTAAACGACGCCCCCGCCCTAAAAGCAGCTGACGTCGGTGCAGCAATGGGTATCACAGGCACAGAAGTATCAAAGAGTGCCGCCGACATGATAATCACAGACGACAACTTTGCCACAATAGTCGACGCGATAGCAGAAGGCCGTACATCATATGACAATATCCGTAAGACGATACAGTTCCTGCTTGGCGTCAACTTTGCAGAAATATTCGTTCTGCTCATGGGAATGCTTGTACTCGGACGCACGGTCATAACAGCACTCCAAATACTTATCATAAACGTAGTTTACGATGGCATCCCCGGATTCTTCCTTGCCTTTGAAAGACCTGAACCGGGAGTCATGAGCCGGAAACCGCTCCCGAAAGGAGCAGGGGTATTCGCCCAAAATGTCGGCGTCTTCATTACCTTCCGCGCTGTAACTTTTTCTATATTAACACTTGCAGCATTTATCATCGGCTCATTCGTGCAAGTCGTACCTGCCTCCCCCGGTGATCTACTATACATCCCCTGGGACGGCTCATGGACGATCGAAGCATTCAGATACGGAGGAAACTTCGCTGTAGGCATCACGATGGCGTTTATGGTCCTAAGCTGGGCATCCACGATAGACACATTCAACACACGCACACAACAATCCATCTTCAAAGCAGGATTCCTTTCAAACAAAGGCGTATTCTTTGCAGTAATAGGCGCACTGGCATTTTCAGTAGTCGTAGCTCTGACACCACCGCTCATGTCGATTTTTAACGTAGTCTACGTAAGCGGAAGACACTGGATAATAATGGCGATCCTCGCCCTCATGCAACTATGCAGCGTAGAAATCCTAAAACTGATCCTCCGCCGCCGCACCCCCACACCGTAGGGGACGCACACCCGGGCGTCCCGTCCACCGTCTCCCGTAACCCCCACACCGTAGGAAATGCACACCCGGGCGTCCCGTCCAACTATTGTGTTGCACCACACTTCATCCCAAAAAACAAACCAACCAACACCCCCGTCAAAACAAAACAACAACCTAAAATAACACCGAAATACCATAGGGTAGACGCAAATATGCACAAGCGTAGCATATGAGCATCTACCCTATTGACCCTTGTGTCGCCCAATGGTTTATCATGATACTCATTTAAAAAAGCAACCAAAGGAAGGACACAAACATGAAATCTGCAACCGCTATCAGCTACGAACTTGATAACATCGCATTCGCAGCATACGACTTAGTCACCCAGATCCGGGATAAACTCACACTTAAAAAGCACACAGCCGCTATTCTTTTTGCTCAGCCTGACATGGAAGTAGATGAGCTTTCATCAATAATAAACCTGGAATTGTGCTGCCATGTAATAGGAGGCACCACAGCAGCAGGAGCCTTGCTTACAAACGAAGGATACCACGAGCTTGCGATCGTTTTGCATGTCATTACCGATGACGAGTGTATATTCACTGCCGCCATAAGCGATCCTATGGAAACCGACCCTGAACAGAAAATCACAGACGCCTATCAAAGAGCATACGATTATCTCAAGGAGCAGGATGCCGATGCCGAACCAAAAATGATTATCTGTGCGGCTACGATAGTACAAAGCATAGCATCCGATAAAATCCTGGAAACACTATCAAACCTGAGCGATCATCTGCCTGTTTTTGGCTTCAACGCAGGAGATGACTTCGATTTTTCAAAACAACAAGTCTATCTTGACGGAGTGACCGGCGGAGACAGGTTTGCACTTATGCTCTTATCAGGTAACGTCCGACCGATATTCCAGACAGCTAATCTGGCAGGGAAAAAAGCTCTCGAAAAAAGACTTGTCACTAAATCGCGTGACAATATCATCTGTGAAATCGAAGGCAAACCGGCATTTGAATATATCAAGGAATTTCCATTTATCAATGAACAGACAACATCACTATTCAATTATCAGTTCTTTGTTGAAATGCACAACGACGAATATAACGACGGAGTCCCCGTGTCCCGTGCGCTAAACACATATGACAAAGAAACAGGCGAAGTGACCTGTTTTGCCAATGTTCCCGAAAACTCCTATATAGGGCTTCTTTATTGCGACGGAAATGATGTTGCAACCACAAGCGAGTCCGGCATCAGCGAATTTTTGGATAAAATAAAATCTGATGACAGCGGATATGAATACTCGACTGCACTTATCGCTACATGCAGCCTGCGCAATATGTTCCTCGCGGACATGAAAGAAACAGAAGGCATTCTTGTAACGACCATGTTTCCGCAATCGCTGACGGTCTCGGGACTATATGCATTTGGCGAAATCGCACCAACAAGTATCCATGACGGAAAAGCAGTCAACAATTTCCACAACGCCACATTTACGATTTGTGCCTTTTAGACTATGGAAGGATCAGTAGTACAAAACGAGTTAAAAATGCTCAAGCGCAAGCATGCAAGACTCCAAAAGGATTATGAAAACATTACGCATTTATACAGACAGGCTGCGGCGCTGCGCGATTTTAACGGAAGAGAAAAAGAAATACAACTCAGGTACAACCAGATGTTGCGTGATAACATCCCCGACCAAATATTCCTGTTGGATACACAGTTGGACATATTACTCTGCACATCTTCGATTAAGCAAATAACGGGTCGAGATGTTATAGGGGAATCCTTTCTGCCGGTCATGGAATGCTGTTACGGATATGACTTCACCGATAAGTTGGAAGACGCAGTACGCGAAGTGTTCCTGTTCGGTGAAAGCCGCTCAATAGAAGCGATCCTTGGTGAACAAAACGGAAATACCGACGGAGCACAGCAGAAGCTTTATTCATTCAGGATCACACCCGCACTTTACAAGGGTGAACTGACCGGAATGGTCGTGCTCGCCCATGACAACACCGAAATACACAACGCAAACATCCGGGCAGAAGCGGCTGCCCGCGCAAAAAGCAGTTTTCTTGCAAACATGAGCCACGAAATACGTACCCCGCTCAACGCCATAGTCGGAATGACGGACATCGGTAAGTCCGCTGTCGATATGGAACGAATGATCTATTGCTTCGGCAAAATCGAGGACGCATCAAAGCATCTTATGGGTGTCATCAACGATATATTGGATATATCAAAAATCGAGTCAGGCAAATTTGAACTATCACCCATTGAATTCAACTTTGAAAAAATGCTGCAAAGAGCAGTTGATGTAGTCAACTTCCGTGTAGACGCAAAGAGCCAGAAGCTCACTGTCTCAATCGACAAAAGGATACCCAAACACCTAACAGGGGACAACCAGCGATTGACACAGGTCATTACAAACCTTCTCTCAAACGCTGTAAAATTCACACCCATTGACGGTTCAATAACCTTAAAAACAAAACTCCAGAGCATAAAAAACGACGAATATACGATCCAAATCAGTGTATCTGATACAGGTATCGGGATCAGCCCTGAGCAGCAGGCAAAATTGTTTTCCTCCTTCCAGCAGGCTGAAAATGACACAACACGAAAGTTCGGCGGAACAGGGCTCGGGCTTGCCATCTCAAAGAGTATCGTAGAAATGATGGGAGGAAAGATATGGATTGAGTCGAAACTTGGAGAAGGCTCGACTTTTTCCTTTACATTCCAAAGCGAACCTGCAGAAGTAAAAAAGGAATTTATTCCTGACTGGAACAGAGCCCGCGTCCTCGTTGTAGATGATAATCCTGACATCCTCGAGTTCTTTAAAGAGATCATTGAGTTATACGGTGCACAATGCGACACGGCAGCCAGTGGCGAAGATGCACTCAAACTTATCGGTCAAAGCACCAACTATGATCTGTGCTTTATCGACTACAAAATGCCGGGGATCGACGGGTTAGAGCTTATTCAAACTCTAAAGCAAGAAATCGAAGGAAACTCTTATGTTGCTTTGATCACTGGAGCCGAGAGGGATGAATTTGAAAAAAGAGCGATAGAAGCAGGTGTTGACAACATCCTGCTCAAACCTATATTCCCGTCTGATATAGTAAACGAAGTAAACTCATTTCTCGGTATTGAGCCGCAAAAATGCGTCGAAATAAAAGAAAGCCCTGCAAGCATGAGCCGGTTCGACGGACGCCGGATACTGCTTGCAGAGGATATCGAAATCAATCGCGAAATCGTACTGGCACTATTACAGCCAACAATGCTTAAAATCGACTGCGCAGAAAACGGCATGCAAGCAGTCCGGATGTTCGGCGACAACCCCGAATGGTACGATATGATCCTGATGGACGTACAAATGCCCGAACTTGACGGCTATCAGGCAACCAGATGCATCCGCGCACTCCGCACACCAAAAGCAGCCACAGTCCCGATCATCGCCATGACCGCAAACGTCTACAAAGACGACGTCGAAAAATGCCTCACCTCAGGCATGAACGCCCACATCGGCAAACCCCTGGACATAAACGAAGTCCTACGAGTCCTAAAAGAATACCTCTAGCAGGTAACGCACACCCGAGCGTCCCATCCCCACGTTGTAGGGGACGCACACCCGAGCATCCCATCCCCACGTTGTAGGGGACGCACACCCGGGCGTCCCGCCCCTCGTCCCCTAATTTATCACCACTATCTTTCGCCCACTAATAACCTCAATCGACGCCTCAACCCCATATACATCATATATCGCCTCAGGCGTCACTATCGTTTCATCCCCATACCCATAAACCTCGCCGTCCTTTATAAACAAAAACCTGTCACAATATCGGAGCGCCAAGCTTAAGTCATGAAGAACAATGATAGAGCTAATACCGCGTTCTATTGTCAAATCACGCACGAGTGCCATCATCTCATATTGATTCTTCGGGTCCAGATTACTTGTCGGCTCATCCAAAAGCATCAGCTTAGGCTGCTGCACCAGCGCCCTCGCAAGCATGACCTTCTGCAGTTCTCCCCCCGAAAGCTCATCGATATACCTCATCTTAAATGCTGAAATTCCTACCTTCTCGATAATCTCATCACAAATATCAATATCTTCCTGGGACACCGCCCACTTTATATACGGCTTTCGACCAAGCAACACAGAATCAAACACAGTAACCTGATTCATTTCATTCTTCTGTGCAACGTATGAAACCCGCCGGGCAGTCTCCAAACGACTCATTGCATGAACATCATGCTTGTCGATAAATACGCTCCCAGTCAACGGTGTGCGTATTTTATTTATACAAGTTATAAGAGTACTCTTACCCGACCCGTTATTACCCAAAATCCCAACACACTCACCGGCCTGCACATCAAAACTGACGTCCTTTACCGCCTCAAGCCTCCCATATGAAAACGAAATATTCCTGATCTCAATCATAAACTACTACTTCCGCTTCCCCTGTTTGATTATCAAATATAAAAACAACGGCGCACCCAAAAACGAAGTAAGCGCACCTATCGGCAAAATCGCAGGCGAAGCTATCATCCTCGACGCAATATCCGCTGCAAGCATCACGATCGCCCCCATCAAAGCCGAGCATGGTATCAAAAAACGATAATCATTACCGATAAACCTGCGCACGATATGCGGAGCAATGAGTCCAATAAAACTGATCGTCCCGACAAATGCTATAGCCGTCGCAGATATCAAAGTCGCA
>Ga0123356_10001784_pt1 | contig 23484 bp, 22 predicted proteins | sample TergutEmb28metaG_2_FD_92546 | JGI IMG/M metagenome (GOLD analysis project Ga0123356, IMG submission 92546) | Embiratermes neotenicus P3 segment gut microbial communities from Petit-Saut dam, French Guiana - Emb289 P3 | ecosystem: Host-associated > Arthropoda: Insects > Digestive system > Gut ...
GCCACCCCCTCGAACTAGCCGTCGACACCAGCCGCATGCACTTCTTCGACCCCGCCAGCGGCGCCTCCATCGGCCACCCCGCCACCATCCCCGCCAACGCCTAACCCGCCACCCGGCACCCGCATCCGCAACCCGCGCCAGGCCACGATCTCCCCGGGCGCGGGTTGTGGGCTGCCCCGCATCGCGCACCGGCCCATTGCACCCCGGTCGCTTATCGGCGAGTCTCGAAAGGAGCAGGGCCGGCGCGCTCGCGCGGGTCCGCCTTGATGCGAAGGAGCATGGCGTGAGCGGACTGCCCGACCTGTCTGGGAAAGTCGCCGTGGTGACCGGCGGGGCCTCCGGGATCGGGAAGGGGATCGCCACCAAGCTCGCCGCCGAAGGCGCGCAGGTCGTGATCGCCGATATCCAGCGCGATGCCCTCGACGCCACCGCGGCCGAGCTTGGCGTGGCCGGCGTGCCGGTCGACGTGAGCGACGCGGCCAGCGTCGCCGCCCTCGCGCAGACCGTCGTCGACCGCTACGGCACGGTGCACGTGGTCTGCAACAACGCCGGCATCGGGCCGATGGCGCCGATCGCGGACCTGACGCTGGACGACTGGCACTGGATCCTCGGCGTGAACCTGTGGGGCGTCATCCACGGGGTACACGAGTTCCTGCCCATCCTGAAGCGCAACACCGACGGCGGGCACATCGTGAACACGGCCTCGATGGCCGGGCTCGTCGCACCCACCCGGATCGGTTCTTACGCGGTCGCCAAGTACGGAGTGGTAGCGCTCACCGAGGTGCTGGCGATGGAGCTTGCCGAGGAGGGGTCCCGGGTCGGGGCCTCCGTGCTCTGCCCTGGCACCGTGCACACCAACATCGGCACGTCATCAAGGAACCGGCCCGACGACCTGCCAGAGGCGGGACTCAAGGACGTTGTCCTCGAGCTTGAGGACAACCCGCGGCACCGCTGGATCAACCCGGAAGAGGCGGGCGAGGTGGTGGTCCGGGCGATCAAGCGCGGGTACCTCTACGCGCTCACCCACCCCGACTGGTACCCCCAGGTCGAGGCGCGGCATGCGGCGATCGCCGAGGCCTTCCGCCAGCAGGCCCGCCCCCAGGAATCCGACGGCGCCGTCGGGCTCGGCTGACCCGCTCCCCGGAGGTGACCCGCGTGCACGCCACGATCGCCTACTACGACCCGCCGCGGCGGCCCGCGGCCGGCGTCCGACCGGACTTCACCGCGCTGCCGCTGGCCGGCATGCCGGTGACCGTCTCCGACATGCGGTCCGGCGCGGGGTTCTCGCTCGACCGCGAGGGGTTCACGCTGGTCACCGCGCCCACGTCGGTCAGGGATTTCTACGATCGCGACGAGCTGCTCACCAGGTACGTCAGCGAGGCGCGCGAGCTGGTCGGCTCGCTGACCGGTTGCGCCACGACCGCGCTGCTCAACAGCCCGGTCGTCCGGGTGAGTGGCCGGGTCGGCCAGCGCCCGGCCGGAACCACGTTCACCGGGGACTTCGCGCACGCGGACTTCAGCGCCGCCGCGGCGCGGTACATGCTGGAGCGGAACCTGCCGGAGACCGAGGTGGCCGGCCGGCTGCGGCACCGCTATGCGGTGTACAACGTCTGGCGGGCGTTCTCCGGGCCGCCGCAGGACGTGCCGCTCGCATTGTGCGACACCAGGTCGGTCGTCCCGGGCGATAAGCAGTACTGCGAGATCACCATGCGGTCCGCCAGCGGCGACGTGCTCAGCTGGGAGAACATCACCTACTTCCACAGCCCCGCGCACCGCTGGTGGTACTGCTCAGACATGACCCGCGACGAGGCCTACGTCTTCCGGTCATTCGACTCCGACCCCGAACGGGCCGAGCAGGTCCCGCACAGCGCGTTCGCCGACCCGTCCTGCCCAGCGGGAGCGCCGCCGCGTGCCTCCGTCGAAGTCCGCGTCTTCGCGTTCTACGAGGACTGAGCGCCAGGCCCGGAGTGCAGCCCTCAGGCCTGCCGCGGGCGGTGGAGCCGCAGGCTCCCGGCGTTGCCTACGTCCCTGCGCGCCGCAATGGCGGCCTGGCGGTTCGTCTCGAAGTCGCTCCAGGCCGCTTCTTCACGCCGCACGGATTGCTGGTAGTCCATGGCGACCTTGGCGACCTGCTCGACGTGGTGCTGACAGAGCCAGTCCGCGTAGCCATCCGCGTACTCCCACTTTTGCCAGCCAGTTTTCTCGGGCGCCTCCTCCGCCGTGGAGAACAGGCAGAGCGGGAAGCTGCACTTGATCGCGGCGCTCATCGTTGGACTGCCCGTGCTGGCTCGGCCATGGGCCAAGGCCTGGCAGCTGGCTTGGGCGGCGAACTGGCTTGGGGGCGGCTTGGATTACCGTGACCTGTGGGGCCAGCCACTCGTCACCCTCCTTCGGGCCTCGCTTATGGCGACCAGGACGTCGAACACCCCATGTCGGGCAGCTCGGCAAGCTCGTCGGCCGTGCGGGCAACTCGTCCGATATACGTTCCTGGAATAGTACCTTTACGGACGTAGTGGCCGTAAACGGTCATATTGGCCCGTCGGATACGACCGTCCGGATGCGGGCCGCCCGTCAGCCGCCCAGGGCGGCTCGGGCGGCCGCAGTCAGCTGAGCGGCGTAGCCGGCGCCGAAGAGGCAGACGTGGACCAGGAGAGGGTGCAGCTGGTGGAGGGGGACACGGGCGAGCCAGCCGTCGGCCAGCGGGCTGGTTTCCGTGTAACCGCGCAGGATCTCGTCCAGGTGCGGGGCGCCGAACAGGGCGAGCATCGCCAGGTCGGTTTCCCGGTGCCCGCCGTGCGCGGCCGGGTCGATCAGCCAGCCGCGCCCGCCTGACCAGAGGACGTTCCCCGCCCAGAGGTCGCCGTGGATGCGGTTCGGCCGCTCAGCCGGGCCCGCTAGCTCCCCGATCCGGGCGATCACCGCCTGCACCAGGCGTACGTCCGAGCGAGACAGCGCACCCCCATCACGCGCGCGCCGCAGATAGGGAACGATCCGTCGCTCCGCGTACCAGGCACCCCACTCCGCCCCCGGAGCGTTGTCGAGCGGCAGAGAGGCGATGAACCCGGCCCATGGCGCGCCGAAGGCGGGCGCGCCCGCCGCGTGCGTCCGGGCTAGGGCCGCGCCGAACTCGCGTGCCGCCTGCGGTGACGGCCGCCCCGGCGGCAGCAGTTCGATGACAAGCAGACTTTCGTCAACGCCGAGCACCCCGGGCACCGCGGCCGCCGCCGGTGAGCCGGCCGCGGCCAGCCAGCGCAGCCCGTTCGCCTCGGCGGCGAAAGCCGCGGCGGCCTGCACAGCCTGCTCGTCGCCGCCCGGGGACGCGGCCTTGACGAATGCCTCGCGCCCGTCGGCGAGTTCCGCGGTCAGGTGCCGGTAGCCATGCTGCGCGCCCGCCGCACGGAGGCTGGTGACGGGAACGCCGAGGAGCGCGCCGATCCGCGCCGAGAGGTCAGCGGTCATGGCAGTGTCTGATTGTAAAGGCCCGCCCTGTGGGCACAGCCGGCCATGAGCTAGGTTGCCCACGGGGTCGTTACCCAGGGGAGGTGCTCGCATGAGTGATGACGCGATGGCCACGGGCCGGGCGTGATGCGGGCACGCCTGCGACGCGGTAAGCACTTGCGGGTGCTGGTGATCGGCGGGGCACGTTCGGGAAAGTCGGTCACGGCCGAACGCATGCTGGAGGGCCGCGACCGGGTGGACTACGTGGCGTGCGGGCTGCCGGCGGACGACACCGACCCGTCCTGGGCCGAACGGGTGCGGCTGCACCAGGCACGGCGCCCGGCACACTGGACGACGCTGGAGACCCTTGACATCGCCTCCGTGCTTGCCGACGAGCGGCCAGGTGTCCCCGTTCTGGTCGACTGCCTGTCCACCTGGCTGGCCGGCGTCATGGACGAATGCGGGCTCTGGACCGGAACGGCCGGCGCGGACAAGGAACTCGCCGCGCGCACCGATGAGTTGCTTGACGCCTGGCGGTCCACCAGGCGGCGGGTGATCGCCGTCAGTAACGAGGTCGGCTCTGGCGTCGTCCCCGGCACTGCTTCCGGGCTCCGGTACCGCGACGAGCTCGGAGTGCTCAACGCTCGGGTTGCCGCGGAGTGCGAGCAGGTCTGGCACTGCGTCGCAGGCATCGCCCGGCGCATCCGGTGAGCCGCCCGCCCTGGCGAACCGCGCTGAGCCTGTTCACCGCGATCCCTGTCGGGGGCGATGCCCAACTCCGCAAGGAAGACGCCGCGCGTGCGGTCCGCTGGCTGCCGGCGGTCGGGCTGCTGCTCGGCGGCATCGGCAGCTGTGTGCTGCTCGGCGCGGGCGGTGCGTCCGAGTCGCGGCGGCTCCTCGGCGCGGCGCTCGCGGTCGCCGCTATCGCCCTGCTGACCGGCGGCCTGCATCTCGACGGCCTCGCCGACACCGCGGACGGGCTCGGCAGCCGCCGCCCCGCGGCCGAGGCACTTGACATCATGCGCCGCTCCGATATCGGCCCGATGGGCGTGGCCGCGCTGGTTCTGGTGCTGCTTGTCCAGGTGACCGCGCTCGCCGCGATACCGCGCCCGCCTCAGGCCGCCGCGGCCCTGGTGCTCGCCGAGGTGACCGGCCGGGTCTCGGTCGTTATCGCCACCGGGTCCCCCGCCGCCCGGCCTGGCGGCTTCGGCGCCCTGGTCGCAGGCGGCACGTCCACCAGGCAGCGCGCGGCAACCGTCGCGCTGCTCGGCTGTGCCGTCGGCTTGGGCGGCCTGGCGGCGGGCGGTGCGGCGCTCGCTGAGCGCGGACTGGCCGCCACGATAGCCGGACTGCTCGCGGGCTGGTTTGTCCTGGCGACGGCGCAACGGCGGCTCGGCGGCACCACCGGCGACGTCTTCGGCGCGATCGTGTCGCTCAGCGCCACGGCAGTACTCGTGACCGCCGCGCTCGTCAGCTAGCACCCGACGGCCCTGACTGGGTCCGCGGGCCCGGGACCGAGCCCGCGGACGTCTAGGCCAGGCCCCGGCTGTTAGCCGCCAGCCGTTATGCACCGGCTTTATCAGATTAGCTCAGAAGTCAACCATTCCACTCAATGGTTAAGATCTTCCTCAGTCGAGCCCCCTCGTCATCCACGCCGACGGGGCGGCTGTCGGCGTGAACACGAGCAGCACCCGGTCGTCGGCGATAAGCTCAGCGGCCAGCTGGTCGTCCGGCGCGACCGCGCGGCCGTACTTCTCCCGGATGGCGCGGAACAGCGAGATGTTGCCCGGCACGTCCTCGCGGATCTCCACCGTGACGGGGATCTCGACGTAGCGATATCCCGTCGCATCATCGACAACCAGCTCGGCCCGGGGATCACGGCGGAAGATCGTGTACTTGGCCCGCTTGCGGGTCGTGGAGACGTAGAACTTCGCGCCGTCCCACAAGAACCAGTTCGGGGAGAGGTGCGGCCGGCCATCCTTGCGGATGCCGGCGACGATCACATTGCGGGGTTCGGCCAGGAACGCCGCGACGGCCGTAGGTGATGACATGGCAGCACTTTAACCAGCAAGCACCGGTCGTTCGGGATAATCGGATTCGTGAGCTTTCGCATCACGCGCGACGGGTACGGAGTGCCGCACGTGCGAGCAGAGACAGCGTCAGACGCGTGGTCCGGGATGGGTTACGCGTGTGCGCAGGACCGGTTGTTCCAGCTCGACTACGACCGGCGCCGGGCCTGCGGGCAGTGGGCCGAGATCGCCGGGGTCGCCGCAGTCGGCTCAGACGTGCTCGCCCGGCGGCTCGGGCTCGCAACAGCAGCGCGGCGGGATATCGAGGTGATGTCACCGCCGGTGCGGGCCGCGTTCCAGGCCTACGCCGACGGGATCAACCAGGCCATCGCGGAGGGGGCACTGCCGCTGCCCGGACGGTACCGCGTCGAACGGTGGCAGGCCTGGCACTCGGTGGCGGCGTACCTGATCCGGCACGTGCTCATGGGCCAGTGGCAGCACAAGCTCACCAACGCGGTGCTGCTCGCCCGGATCGGCCCGGAGGCGTTCGCCCGGCTCGAGACGCGGCCGCCGCTGGGCTCGCCGATCGCCGTACCGCCCGACGGACGGCTGGCCCGGCCCGTCTCGCGGCTGCTTGAGGTAGCGCGCGGCGACGTGGCGGGGCACCTCGGGTTCCTCGCCGAGGTCGAGCCCGGGTCGAACGCCTGGGCGGTCAGCGGGCGGCGCACGGCGCACGGCGGGGCGGTGCTCTGCAACGACTCGCACCGGGCGCTGGACACGCCGAACGTGTACTGGCAGTGCCGGGTGACCTGCCCGGAGTTCGACGTCAGCGGGGCGACGTTCCCCGGGATTCCCGGTTACCCGCACTTCGGGTTCAACGGGTCGGTCGCGTGGGCGATCACCCACGCCGACGCCGACTCGCAGGACCTGTACCTGGAGCGGTTCGAGGGGACCAGGTACCTGACGCCGGGCGGCTGGGTCGAGGCGGAGGCTCGGCAGGAGCGGATCGGAGTCCGCGACGGCTCATCGGTGACGGTGCCGGCCTGGACAACCGAGCATGGTCCTGTCGTGCACGGGCACCCCGCCGACGGAATGGCACTGGCGCTCAAGTGGACAGGGATCTACCAGCCCAACCGAGGCTTCGAGTGCCTGCCGTCGATGCTGACCGCCCGCTCGGCCGCGGAACTCGCCGGGACGCAGGACGGCTGGGTGGAACCGGTCAACAACCTGGTCTGCGCCGATGTGGACGGCAAAATCGCCTACCAGTGCCGGGGAGAGGTCCCGGTCAGGTCGTCGGACGCCGGGCGGCTGCTGCCCGCGCCTGGCTGGGACGGCTCGTGTGAGTGGACGGGGACCGTTCCGTTCGCCGCGCTCCCCCGCGCCATCGACCCCGACGCCGGTTTCGTGATGACCGCCAACAACGCGATCGTCGACGGGGACGAGCCGTATCTTTCCTACACGTTCGCACAGCCCTACCGGGCCGAGCGGCTGCGCACGCTGCTCTCGGGTCCCGGCGCGCTGAGCGTCGATGCGCTGGCCGGGATGCAGGCCGACACCGTCTCCTGGCAGGCGCAAGCGTGGGGACGGCTGCTCACGGAGGCCGGCCCCTTCATGGTCGACGGCGACCACGGCGGCGCAGTCGTCGATTACGACGCCGCTGAATCCGCCCGGAAGTTGCTCGCGGGGTTCGACGGGAACCTGGCCGCCGGTTCGGCGGCCGCGCTGCTGTACGCGTGCTTCATCCGGGCGCTCGCCGAGACGCTGTACCGGCCGGTGCTGGGCGCGCAGACGTGGGCGTGGATCGCGTCGGGGCCGCTGCCGCCCACCATGTCCATGATCCGGCGGTGGCTCGGCAACGACACCTGGGAACTGCTCGGGGCGCCCGTGCCACCCGTCCGCGGGGAGGATCCGGCGGGCGTGAACGCCACCGCGCGAGCCGAGCGGCGGGAGCGGGTACTCGCCGCGCTGCCTGCCGCGCTATCGCTGGCGTGGTCGGCGGCGGTGCACGCCGGCGGACCTGACCCTCGACGGTGGCGGTGGGGCGCGGTTCACCGGGCGGCTCGCGTGCATCCCCTCGCACTGGCCAGCCACGACGCCACGGCAGGGGCTCCGGCCGCCGCCACGGTCGGCGACGGGCGCGCCGTCGGCCCGTTTCCGGCGGTGCCAATGGGCGGTGACGCCGACACCATCCAGGCCGCCGGCTACGGCTGGCGGGTGGGGAGTCCGTTCACCGTGACCACCCTGTCGGTGTACCGCCAGGTGATCGATCTCGCCGCGCCCGAGTCAGCGAGCTACGTCATCCCCGGCGGCAGCTCGGGTGACCCGGATAGCCCGCACTTCGCCGACCAGCTCGCCGAATGGGAGGCCCACCGGCGTATTCCGATGTAGCCGCGCTGGCCAGCGCACTTCGGGAAGATCCTCGTCTTTCCAACGCGCCGCAGGCGCTTCGCGGGTTACCGCGGTACGCGCGGGCTCGCCTGGCGCGAGCCCGCTCTGGAAGGCCGCGGCGGCTGCGAGATTCAGATGACCGGCTCTGGCCACCAGTCGCCAGACCGGACCTCGGTCAGCGTGGGCGGGTCCGCACCCGGCCGGGCGCAGGTCAGCGCCGCGACCGCAGCGGCGGTGCGGAGCGCGTCGCTGACCATGGCGGGCCACCTGAGGTCGGCCCGGGAAAGCCCGCGCGCCGTCCACCAGGCGAGAAAGGCCGCGCCGAAGGCGTCCCCGGCGCCGATGGTATCCGCGACCTTCACCTTAGGGACGTCAGCGGCCAGCACCGTGTCGGGCAGGAACGCCCTCGCCAGGTGCGGCCCGTCGGTAACCACGGTGACCGCTGCGCCGAGCGCAAGCAGCGTGGCCGCCGCCTTCGCGGGCGACTTGCCCGGGTAGAGGTAGGCGAGATCTGCCACGCTCGCCTTGACGATGTCCGCGCGGCGTGCGATCGCTTCGATGCGCCGGAGGTAGGCCGCCTTGTCGGCAACCGCGCCCGGGCGGCAGTTGGGGTCAAAGAGAACGAGTGCGTTCTCCGGCACGTCCGCCAGAACCAGCTGCTCGATCGCTGACCCGACCGGCTCCATCACCAGACCGAGGGTGCCGACGTGGACGGCGGTGACGCCGTCGGGAAGAGCCGCCCGCAGCGTCGGGTAGTCCAGGTCGCCGGCAGCCGTGCCTGTCAGGTAGAAGCAGTAGCTCGCGACGCCCGTCTGGTCCACCTCCGCTACCGCCAGCGTGCTGGGCGCGGCGGACGGCTCGGACACGCCGATGGCGACGCCTTCCGCGACGAGCCCGTCGCGCAGCAGCCGGCCAAAGCCATCGTCGGCGAGGCGACCGAGAAAGGTGACCGGCGCGCCGAGCCTGGCAAGCGCCCGGGCGGCGTTGTACGGGCCACCCCCCGGCCGTGCGTCGGCTCGTCCGCCGTCGCTCACGACCAAGTCGATCAGCGCCTCACCGGCAACCGCGATCATCGCACCTCGCTCCTCGTGACCCCGAAGCCGACACCTGAGGATTCTGTCGTACTTTCCACGGACCGGCAGCAGGGGTCCTGCCCTTCCGTCTGAAGACATATACAGCCGGTGGCGCTGAGCGGACAATGAAGTCATGGGCAGCGTGGTCCCCATGACGGACCGGGGCGCCGGCACAGCGGAGCGACCAGCGCCGGATAAGTCCTGGGGCGGCACTTTGGCGCCGGTCCCGGGTCCTCCCGTCCTGACCCTTGACCGGGAGACCCTCCGGCGGTTCCCGCGCCGGCTGCTGCGAGAGCCCTTTACCCGCCGCTTCTGGATGGAGCGCTGGTACGCGAGCTTTGGCTTCCTGCTAGCCGTCCCGAGTTTCGCGTTCATTGTCCTCGCCGTGAGCCTTGGCCTGGGACTGTCGTTCAGTTTCGCGGGCATGCTCGTCGGGGCGCCGTTGCTGGCGGTGTCCTTGCTGGCCGCCCGGCGGCTGGGCGGGGCCTGCCGCGCACTGGCCAGCCGGATGCTCGGGGTGCAGGTCGTCGCGCCGCTGCCGGTGCGCCGCCGGCCGGGCATCGTCGGCTGGGTCCGCGCGGGGGTGACCGACCGTGATGCCTGGCGGGCCTGCGCCTACCTGGTGGTCAAGCTGCCGGTGTCGCTGCTCGCCGCTGTGTTCGCGAGCTTCCTGTGGCTGTACGCGGTGCCGTACCTGACCTTCCCGCTGTGGTGGGAGATCGTCCGCGGGCAGGGTATCCGGATACCTTCCTGGCTTTCCTGGTGGCGGCCGGACCCGCTGCTGGTGGCCCAGGAGGTGCGGACGTTGCCCGCCGCCATCGCCCTGGTTCCGGTTGGCGCGCTGATCCTGCTGTCGACCCCCTGGCTGACCAGGGCGGTCGTCGGCTGGGACACGGCGCTGATCGCCCGGCTGCTGGGCCCGGTCTCACTGCCGGAGCGGGTCCGGGAACTGGAGCTGGCGCGGGCCCGCGCGGTCGATGACTCGGCCGCCAGGCTCCGCCAGATCGAGCGGGACCTGCACGACGGCGCGCAGGCTCAGATGGTCGCCGTCGCCATGAAGCTGGGCCTGGCTAAGGTGAAGCTCGCCGGGACCGGCGAGACAGCGCAGGTCGACCTCGAGCGGGCCCGGGAGCTGGTCAACGCCGCGCACCGCGGCGCCAAGGAGGCCATCACCGAGCTGCGTGAACTAGCTCGCGGCATCCACCCGGCAGTACTTGACCAGGGCTTGGAGCAGGCGCTGGCAACCCTCGCGGCCAGCAGCGCACTGCCCGTCGCGCTGCGCGCCGACCTGCCTGAGCGCCCGTCACCCGCGATCGAGACCATCGCCTACTTCTGCGTGGCCGAACTACTGGCTAACACGGCCAAGCACAGCGGCGCCGGGCATGCCACGCTGGAGGCCGTGCACTCCCCCGGGCTGCTCACGGTACGGGTCACCGATGACGGGACCGGAGGCGCCCGGATGGAGCACGGCGGCGGGCTGGCCGGGCTCGCCGACCGGGTCGCCACCGTCGACGGCACGATGCGGATCGTCAGCCCGTCCGGCGGCCCGACAGTGGTCACCGTGCAACTCCCGTCGCACGCATGAAGCCGGGAGCGCCGATGCGGATCGTCATCGCCGAGGACTCCGCGGTGGTCCGGGCCGGCCTGGCGGAGATCCTCGCCGATCGCGGCCATGAGGTCGCCGCGGCCGTCGGGGACGCCGAGGAGTTGCGAGCCGCGGTCGCCATGCACCGGCCGGACGTCACGGTGGTGGACGTGCGGATGCCGCCTGGCTACACCGACGAGGGCCTGCGCGCTGCGACTGCCATCCGCCGCGAGTACCCCGGCACTGCTGTGCTGGTGTTCTCGCAGTACATCGAGACCCGGCACGCCGCCGACCTGCTCGGCGCGGCCGGCGGCGGCGCGGCCGGCGTCGGGTACCTGCTCAAGGACCGGGTCGTCGACGTCGAGGAATTCGTCGACGCACTCAGCCGGGTGGCGGCGGGCGGCACCGCGCTCGATCCGCAGGTCGTGACCCAGATGCTCCGGGTCAGCAGGCGCGCCGAGGGACTCGCTGCGCTCACCCCCAGGGAACTTGACGTACTCGCGCTGATGGCCGAGGGCCGCTCGAACGGCGGCATCGCCGAGGTCCTCGTCATCTCCGAGCGAGCCGTGGAAAAGTACGTGTCTAACATTTTCAGCAAGCTCGGCCTGGCTCCGTCCGACGCCGATCACCGCCGGGTCCTGGCCGTCCTGCGCTACCTCGAATCCTGACTGTCCGGAAGCACCGTGCTAGCCGTACCCCGGAATTGGGGGGGAGGCACGCTATTTCGCATGCCCTCCGAGCGCGAGCATCGAGATACAAAGACCCGCCATCCAGGCAGGTCGCGCGGTCCGCGGAACATGCGGCGTCGGAAAGGCAGGCGCGATCATGACTCAATACGGCACATGGGTCAGCTACGGCGGCACCGCCAGGCTGGTTCTCGCCCTGATTCTGGTGGCCGCGGCGGCCGCCGTGGTTTACGCCGGCATCCGGTTCCGCCATCCCGTCCGCATCCCACGGCCGGGCCGGCGACTCACAGTCGGCATTCTGGCTACCTGGATCCTCTCGATCGCAGCGCTACTGGCCGGCGTGGCCGCTTACGCGGTGCAAGAGCGTCACGATGGCATCGCCAAAGTCCCGCCAGCCGACCCCATCACGGTGCTGACGATGATGTCGGTGCTCGTCCTGTTCCTCGTCGTCTTCACCGCCACCCCGCGCGACCTGCGGGGGCGGCTATCAAGCGGGGTCGTGGCAGCGATAGCCGCACCGTGGATCTTCGAGGTGCCTTTCGATCTCATCATCATGAGCAGGACCTATCCGGCAGTTCCGCCTGACCCGGCGTTGTACCGGGCGCTGTTCTTCGCGCCGCTCATCCTGGTCGGGCTCACCACGCTGTCGCTGCTCACCGTGCGCGCCACGGTGAAGCTGTCCAGGCCCGCCTGCTGCTGCCTGGCCCTGATGCTCCTCGTGTTCGCGGCCTGGGCACTGGCGGCCGGACTCGGCTATCCGTCCACCGCCGTTCCGTTCGTCATGAACACGGTGTCGAAGATCCTGGCGTTCGTCACGACGCTCAGCCTCTTCTTCCCCGAATGGTTCACCCCGTGGCGGAGTAACCACCCGGATCGCGACACCGAGCAGGTTCCGGACCTCCGGGAACTTCAGCCGCACGCTGCGTAGCGCAGAACCCGGAACGCGCCCGGTCACCGATCGGGCGCGTTCCCGTCCTCCCGATCTGCCACGCCTGGGCCGGAAGCGCCGCTCTCGGGGCCACTGGAGGCAGGTCAACGGAACACGTGAAACACGGGCCGTTAGGGATAAAGGGAAATGAACTCAGCGGGTCGCGGCGTCGAGCAGGTGGTAGGTGCGCTTGCCCTTGCGGAGCAGGAGCCAGCGGTCATACAGCAGGTCCGACTCGGCCAGCGGGCGGTCCTCGCGGACCACCTCGCCGTTGATGGAGGCGGCGCCCTGGCTGAGGGTGCGGCGGGCGTCGGACAGCGACGACGCCAGCGGGGTCGCGGCGAGCGCGGCCGCCAGCGTCACGCCGGGAACGAACGGGGACGTGGGTACCTCGCTGGCGAGGAACCCCAGGGCCTGCGCCGAGGCGCCGGCCGGCGAGCCGCCGAACAGGATCGCGCTCGCCTCCTGGGCCGCCTCGGTCGCCTCCGGGCCGTGCACGATCGTGGTGACTTCCCGGGCGAGACGGCGCTGGCCCGCACGCTTGTGCGGGGCCTGCGCGTGCTCGGCGGCCACCGCCTGGCACTCCTCGACCGGCAGCAGGGTGAGCTGGAGCAGGAACCGCTCGATGTCCGCGTCCGGGACGTTCATCCAGTACTGGAAGAACTGGTACGGCGAAGTCCGGTCGGCGGCCAGCCAGACCGCTTCGCCTTCAGACTTGCTGAACTTCTTGCCATCGGAGCGGAGCATCAGCGGCCAGGTGAGCGCGTGCGCGTGCTTGCCATCGGCCCGGCGGATCAGGTCAACGCCCGCCAGCAGGTTCCCCCACTGGTCCGAGCCGCCGATCTGGATCTCCACGCCGTGGTGCCTGCACAGCTGCAAGTAGTCGTTGGCCTGCAGGAGCTGGTAGCTGAATTCGGTGAACGAGATACCGTTCTCGCTCTCCAGCCGGGCCTTAACGGACTCGCGGGCGATCATCTGGTTGACCGACGCGTGCTTGCCGATGTCGCGCAGGAAGTCGAGCAGGGTCAGCTGACCGGTCCAGGCGAGGTTGTTCACCAGCGAGACGCGGGAAATGCGCTCGAGCTGGCCGGCGATCCGCTTGGTGTTGCGCGCCAGGGTCTCGGCGTCTAGCAGGTTCCGCTCCTTGGACCGGCCGCCAGGATCGCCGATCATCCCGGTCGCGCCGCCTGCCAGGGCGATCGCGTTGTGGCCGGCGTCCGCAAACCGGCGCAGCACAAGCAGCCCGATCAGGTTGCCGATCTGGAGTGAGTCGTTGGACGGGTCGCAGCCGTAGTACACGCCGACCGGGCCAGCCTGGATCCGGGCGCGCAGCGCGCCGGGGTCGGTGCTGTCCTGAACGAGGCCACGCGCCTCGAGGTCGGCGAGAAGATCCATGTCGGTAATGATCCCACATGCGGGATAGCGGTCCGACTGCTTATCCGGGGGCTGACCCCGGGCTTGGGGAGACCGTGGCCGCGAGGAGGTGCTCGATGAGGCGGACGAGCACTGCGGTCGCCGAATGCCCCTCCCTCGCGTCGCACAGCACCACAGGCACGTGCGGTTTGAGGTCTAGCGCTGCGCTCACCTCTTCCGGCCCGTAGCTGAAGGCCCCGTCGAACTCGTTCACCGCGACCACGAACCGGATGCCACGGCTTTCGAAGAAGTCCACCGCCCCGAAGCACGCGTCCAGGCGACGGGTGTCGGCGAGAACGACGGCGCCAAGCGCGCCCATCGATAGCTCGTCCCACATGAACCAGAAGCGGTCCTGGCCGGGCGTCCCGAACAGGTAGAGCATGAGCTCGGTGCTGAGGCTGATGCGGCCGAAGTCGAAGGCCACCGTGGTGGTGGTCTTGCCCGGCACGCCTTCCAGGCTGTCGACGCCGACGCTCGCCTCGGTGATGATCTCTTCCGTGGTCAGCGGCTCGATCTCGCTGACCACGCCGATGAAGGTGGTCTTGCCGACACCGAAACCGCCCGCCACCAGCAGCTTAACCGCGGTCGGCAGCGGGTTAGAGACGTCGTTGCAGGCCATCGAGCAGGCGCTCCAGGAGATCTCGGTTGGACATGTCGGCAGCCGCCTGTGGTGGCTCGGCCCGCACCGCGCCGCACTCGATGAGATCCGAAAGCAGGACCTTGGCGATCACTGCGGGCAGCCGGAGCCGAGCCGCGACCTCGGCGACGGTGGTCGGCTGCAGGCAGAGTCCTAGCGCCTGGGTATGGTCGGGCTCCAGGCTGGCGTAATCGCCGCTGCCGGTCGCCACGACCATCGACATCAGGTCGAGTTTCGAGCTGGCGGAGGTCCGGCCGTTAGTCACCGCGTACGGGCGGATGAGCCGGCCCGAGTCTCCGTCAAGCCAGCCTTCGTTTCCTGGAACGCTCATCAGAGTGCCCCTGTCGTCGCGTTCATGCCGCGCTCGGCCCGTCACCTGACCCGTTCCTCGGCAGTGTCGTCAGGAACGGACGGACGCTCTTGACCAGCTGGGACATTTCGTAGCCGAGCACGCCGGCATCGGCCTCGCGATCGGCGAGCACCGTGAGCACCGACCCGAAGCCCGCCGAGGAGACGAACAGCAGTGAGTCGTCGAGTTCTGCCACCACCTGCCGGACGCCGTCGCTCCTGCCGAACCGCACGGCGGCGGAACGTGCGAGCGCCAGCAGCCCGGCGGCTATGGCCGACAGCTGGTCGGCCGCGTCCGGCCCAAGGCCGTGAAATGCGATCGCGAGGCCATCCGCGGACAGCAGGACGGCGCTGCGCGTGCGCGGGACGCGCTCGACTAGCCCGCGGAGCAGCCAGTCAAGGTCTGCTTCACGGCCTGAGGTGACATCGCTCACCATGTGGATGGATTCTCCTTTGAGGGCGCCCAGTCGACGGTGCCGATCGCGGCTGTGTTGTCAGTCCCCTGCGGGGGAATCGTTATCTTCTTCCTCGTTTTCCGCCCGGCTAACGCCCTGGAGGAAGTTGGCCATGAGACCAGCCATCTGCTCGGCGGGCGGCTCGGTGCTTGAGGTCTTGGTTCCGCTGCTGCGCGAGTTGGCAGTGCCAGGCGGTTGCGCGTCGTCAAGCGGGCGCCGGACGTAGCTGGCCTGCGGCTGGCGCTTCGGCAGCGGCGGACGCGGCGGCGCATCCGTCTCCGCGCTGGTGCCGACCGCCCGCTGACTGCCGGTGGCCCGCTGACGCGTCCGGCCGCCGCCTTTACCGGCCGACGATTTGCGCTTCGGCAACGGAGCTGGGGCCGGCTCGCCGTCCGCCGGCGCGTCTGTGCCGCCGCCTTTACCGGCCGACGATTTGCGCTTCGGCAACGGAGCTGGGGCCGGCTCGCTGCCAGCCGGCGCGTCCGTGCCGCCGTCTGCCCCGGCGCTGCCGCCGCCGGAGGCCGGCACCAGCTCAAGACTGGGCCGCGGCGCCCTTTCCCTGGCGGTGTCCCCGCTGGGGACCTTGCCCTTGGCAGTGTTCCCGCTGGGGTTCTTGCCCGCGTCCAGGTAGGGCGGATGGTCGCGCTCGGCCGGCTCAAGGAGCTGCTTGGGCAGTACCACGACCGCCTGCGTACCGCCGTAGATGTTGTTCTGCATCCGGACGCGGATGCCGTGCCGCCGCGCCAGCGTGGCGACCACGTAGAGCCCGATGCGCCCGTCCCGTAGCAATTCGTCGACGTCTATCCCGGAAGGGTCCGCGAGCAGGTCGTTCATCCGCTGCTGGTCGGAGGCGAGCATGCCAAGGCCGCGGTCCTCGATCTCGATCGCGACGCCGGCGGACACGTGCTGGGCGCGCAGCAGCGCGGTTGTGTGCGGCGCGGAGAACTTGGTGGCGTTCTCTACCAGTTCGGCGATCAGATGGATCACGTCGGTCACCGCAGCACCGCGCAGCACGCCCTCGACCGGCGGCACCACCTTGACCCGGGAGTACTGCTCGACTTCGGCGACAGCCGCGCGCAGCACTTCGTGCATGGTCACCTGCCTGGCCCACTGCCGCCGCGACGCGGAGCCGCCGAGCACCGCCAGGGACTCCGACTGACGGCGCAGCCGGGTGGCCAGGTGGTCCACGGTGAACAGCCCCTTGAGCAGCTCGGGGTCCTCGACCTTGCTCTCCAGGTCGTCGAGGAGCTCGATCTCACGGTGGACGAGAGACTGCATCCGCCGGGCCACGTTGACGAAGATCTCCACGCGGTGGTCGGAACGGCCGCCGAACACCTTGTCGGCAACCCGCAGCACCGCCTGCCCGGCGTGATACTGCGCCTGCTCAAGGTCCATCGTCAGCTCGGTGAAGGGGTCGCCGTCGGCGGCCCGGGCTGGGGCGGGCACGAGCGGGGCCGGCTGTTCACCGCGCATCAGCCGGTCCACCATCTGCTGCAGCTCGACCTGGCCGCGCTGGGTGACCAGCCTGGCCGTCTGGACCTGGTCCGCCACCCGGCGGCTGCTGGCCCGCGATGCCAGCACCGCGATCGCCAGGATCAGCGCGATGCCGCAGGTCACTCCGGCGAGAACCTCCCGCACGGTGTCCACCGACGGGTTAATGATCAGCGTGATCAAGGCGACAACTACGCAGGCCACAGCGATCACCACGACGGGAAGCCCACCGCTCCGGGGGGAAGGGGCGGGCGCCGGTGGCATCGCGAATGCGGATCGGGCACCTAGGCCCCGCTCGTCCCGGCCCGTCAGCGGGTTTAGTCCTGACATTGGCGTCCTTGAGTCGCGCGTGCATAAGACCACGTTGCTAACCCTAGTGAGGGGAGTTATGGCTCTGCCGATAAATCAAGAAGAACCAGGCATGCAATTGCGTAAAGTGCAGTTCGACTACTTCAGTGACTATTGTGGTTACATATACCCATTGATATCCATTCCTAATCCCGCGTTCGGCGTCGCCTGCCACGTCCCGCGCTCGGCGTCGGCCCGCCACCGCGGAGCCGCGCCCGGCAGGGACCTATGGGCCTGTGGCGAGGCGCCATGGGCTGGCATGATGCTGGTCTATGGAAACACCGCTGTCTCCGCTTGAGTTCGCCCGCCGGACCCGCCGCCTGCACGGCGCCCGCGAGGCCGTCGTCGACGGCGACCTCCGGCTGACCTACGAGCAGTTCTTTGACCGCTGCGACCGCTGGTCGGCCGCACTGCAGGGCCTCGGTGTGCGGCAGGGGGACCGGGTCGCGACCATCGCGCCGAATACGCACGCGCAGCTTGAGTCGTTCTACGCCGTGCCGCAGATCGGCGGCGTCCTGGTACCGATGAACTACCGGCTGACCCCCGATGACTTCGTCTACATGGTCAACCACTCGGGGAGCACCGTCCTGTGCGTGCACAGCGACTACCTGGAAGCGCTGGACCGCGTTCGCGACCAGATGCCGGGTGTCCGGCACTTCGTCGCGTTCGAAGGTGCGCGAGATGGCTGGGTGGACTTTGAGGCGCTGATCGACGCCTTCGAGCCCCGGTTCACCAGGCCGGAGATCGGCGAGCGCGACTTGCTGACGATCAACTACACAAGCGGGACGACCTCACGGCCCAAGGGCGTGATGATCACTCACCGGAACGCCGCGATGAACACCATCGGCACCCTGCTCCATCTGCCGCTCGGGGTTGGCGCGCGGTACCTGTGGACGCTGCCGATGTTCCACGCCAACGGATGGACCTACACCTGGACGGTCACCGCCGCCGCGGGCACCCATGTCTGCCTGCGCAAGGTCGACCCGGCGCTGGTCTTCCAGCTGATCCGCGACGAGCGGATCGGCTGGATGTGCGCGGCGCCGACCGTGCTTATCGCGCTGGCCAACGCCCCGGCGGCGGCCCGCGGCGAGGTGCCGGCCGGAGTCCGTGTTGTCACCGCGGGAGCACCGCCCGCGGCGGCCACCATCGAGCGGCTCGAGGGCGGCTTCGGCTGGGACATCACCCAGGTCTACGGGCTTACCGAGACCGCGCCGTTCATCACGGTGTGCGCGCCGCTGCCGGAGCACGAGCCGCTGTCGCCCACCGACCGCGCCGTGGTCAAGGCCCGGCAGGGTGTGGAGCTGCTGACCTCAGGCGAACTGCGTGTGGTGGATGAGTCCGGTGCCGAGGTGCCGGCCGACGGCGCCACGCTCGGCGAGATCACGGTCCGCGGCAACGTAGTCATGGACGGGTACTACAAGGACCCGGAGGCGACTAAGAAGGCCATGGGCGACGGCTGGTTCCGCACCGGCGACGCGGCCGTTGTCCACCCCGACGGGTACGTCGAGATCCGCGACCGGATCAAGGACGTCATCATCAGCGGCGGCGAGAACATCTCGTCCGTCGAAGTCGAGGGCGTGCTGCTCCGTCACCCGTCCGTCGGCGAGGCGGCCGTCGTGGGGCTGCCGAGCGAGCAGTGGGGCGAGACACCGCACGCCTTTGTCGTGCTGCTGCCCGGCCAGTCGGCGACAGAGGAAGAGCTGATCTCCTTCGTGCGGGCGAGGATGGCGCACTACAAGGCTCCGCGAGGCATCACGTTCACCGCGGACCTGCCCAAGACGGCGACTGGCAAGATCCAGAAATACGTGCTCCGCGGCGGCGCGAACCTTTCCCGGCAGTTATCGACGCCCTGTCTTGGATCGCATCGGAGGCCGATCGGTCTGGGAGGAGTCTGCCGTGCCGGGGTACGGTTAATAGAGAATCGGCTATTTTCGCCGAGGCGGCTCAGGCTGTGCTGGCTCAAGCATTGGCAGGGTGTCGGGAATGGACGGTGCGGACGCGTCCCTGGCGCGACAGGGGAAGGGCGCTGAACGCCGCGCGGCCACCGATGTTGACAGCGCCACGGTCGTCATAGACCCGCAGCTTCCCCTGGATATGCGGAATGAGCTGGCGAACGCCGCCGGGAAACTGGTGCCATATCAGGGGCCGGTGCCCGTCCCGGAATCGCCGCGGAACGGGGCCGGCGGGTGCCTGGTCGTCGCGGGGATCTTCTTCTTCGTGGCGACCCTCGGGTTCGTGAACGGCGCCACCGGGGGCGGGTACACCATGCTCGCGGTTGGCGGCATCGCGACCCTGTTCGCGCTGCTGGCCCGGCCAGGCGCCAGGGACGTGGCGGCGGCACACGCGCCGGTCACGCTGCACCGCCGGTACGTGCTGCCCGCCACTGACATCGACGCCGAGCACTGGCAGCTGTGGAAGCGCGCGGTGGACGCGCGCAACCGGATCGTCCGCGCCGAGGTGGTAGACGCGGGGCAGATCGACTCGGTGCAGGTCGCTGAGGTGCTGCCACAGCGGCTGTGGGAGATCGCGGAGCGGCTCGCACGGCTGTCTGAGGTGCGTGCCCGCCAGCAGGAGATCCTCGGCAGCGTCCCGCCAGATGATCCGGACGTCGCGCCCGCCGTATCCCGGCAACGACGGGCGCAGCAGATCGCCGCCGCCGATATCGCGCGGCGGGTCAGCAACCTGGAGGTCTTCGCCGACCTGGTCGAGCGTGCCGACACCGCGACCCGCAAGGAGTCGATCCTGCGGGACCTGCATGCCCTTGACGACCAGCACGCGGACCTGATCGCCGCGGTTGGCGACACTGTCGCGGACGCGGACGTCACACGGCGGCTGGCCGACGACGTAACGGCCGTCCTGGCGCAGGTAAGGGACGCTATCAGGCAGGCCAACGATGCCGCCCGAAGCCTCGCCCTGCCTGACGACGAGGGAATTGACGGCATAGCCGACGACCCAGCCGAGTCGTTACCCGCTTGGGTCCGGGAACAGCCCACTCGGGGCTGTTCCGGCACCGCGCCTTTTTAGCGGAGGGCGCGTTGACCAGGCGGAACACCCGTCTTCGGTTAGCTCCTCGGCCGCCGGGGCTTCCGGGCGGGCCGTATCGGGTAAGTAAGGGAGTGATGTAGCGAAAAGCGTTTAACGCGCAGGCGGAGGGAAGTGTCGCCTATAGAGGTCATCCTTTAACAGATGGCATCTAGGGACCCGTGTTAATTAAATACGGTCCTGCTATTGGCGGTGATGTTCTGACATGTCCGGATACAACACGGGCGTGCACGGAAGCCAACCTCCGTACACCGGCATCGGAAGCAGCGGTAGCGTGCCCGATGGCGGCGATTCCCCCGGGGCCCGCGGGGCCAGAGACGAATTCGACGCTACCGCGATCGCAATCGACCCGCAGCTTTGCGGGCCAGTCCGGCATGAGCTGCGCGGACCTCACGTGTCAATGCTGCAGGGCACAGTGCGGGTCCCCGAGCTCGTCCGGTTCCGCGACCCCCGTCCGGCGGTCCCCAGGCCGCCGCGGTCCAAGGTGCCCGCTGCCGTCCTGCTGACCGTCGCAGGCGCGCTCCTCATCGCGTCGATCGTGGCGGGCATCGCGGTCAGCCCGACCCTGTTCGGTGTTCTCGCCGCGCTCGGGCTCGCCGTCGGCGGCGTCGGGCTGGCCGCCCGGCATGCGGCCGCGGACGGTCGCCCGGCCATCCTCGGCGGGCTGCTGTGGCTACCGGAGACTGCCGATCTCACCGGCTACCAGGTGGCCAACGCCGGGACGCTCTTCCACCGGCGGTACGTCCAGCCGAGCATCGATCTGGACGAAGCCGCGCAGACCGCCTGGCAGCGAGCAGTGGACGCCGCGAACCGGGTCTACCGGTCAGAGTCGCTGCGCGACCGGGCGATCGACGCCGACCGGGCCACCACCGAGGTACCTGAGCTGCTTTGGCGGATCGCCGAGGGCCTCGCGAAAATCTCCGACGCCCGATTCGACCTGCGGCGGATCGCGCCTGAAACGGATCGGTCCCACCCGGCCGTTGAGTCGAAGGTGCGGGATCAGGAACGCCTGCTCGCCCGCGGCGTCGGCCAGGTCGACCGCCGGATCGGCAGGCTTGAGACCCTCGCCGCCCGGCTCGACGCAGCCGACGCGGCGCGGCAGGGCGAGGCAGTGCTCCGGGAGCTGCTCCAGGTCGACCCCAAGATCCGGGACGTGCTGGCGAGCACCGACGAGAACACCGGCGACAGCGAGCTGGCCGCGAGCGTTCAGCTGGACGTCGAAGCCGTCATCGAAATGGCGAACCAGGCGATCAGGGAACTTTCCGTGGCCGACGACCAGCCTGCCGGCGGGCACCCGACCTTAGCGCCGCGCCCCCGGCCTGGGCATGGTTCGGGTCGCATGAAGGCAGACGAAGGGTCATAGAGCTAGGCGGCGGGATAGGTCGGAGGCCAGCACGCCGTCGGGGTCTAGCTCAGCGCGAAGCTTGCGGAACTCGGAGAGCCGTGGATACATCTGCTCAAGTGCCGCGGCCGGGACACGGGAGTCCTTGGCCAGGTAGACGCGGCCGCCGTGGGCGACCACGAGCTTGTCTAGCTCGTCCATGAGCGGGCCGAGGCCGGGGGTCCGGGTGGGGAAGTCGAGCGCCAGCGTCCAGCCTGGCGCAGGGAAGGACAGCAGGCCGGGGTCGGCTTGGCCGAAGCGCTTGAGGACGGTTACGAAACTCGGGGCCGGGTGCGCGCTGACCAGCTCGAAGCTCCGGCGGACGGCTGCCTCGGCGCCGAACGGGATGACGTACTGGTACTGGCGGAATCCGCCTGGGCCGTAGACGCGGTTCCAGTTCCTGATCCCGTCGAGCGGGTGAAAGAACTGGCTGATGGTCTGCAGCTCGCCCCCGCGGTGCTTCGGCGCCTTCTGGTACCAGATCTCGTTGGCGAGCCTGATCGAATAACGGTTCATCAGGCCGGGCGGGAAGATGTCCGGTACGCCGGCCCTGGCGCGCGGGTGGAAGGCAAACGGGTGGCCGCGCTTGGCCGGCGGCAGGTCAGCCAGCGCCGCGAAGTCGCCGCTCGTTACGATCGACCGGCCGAGGCTCTTGCCGGTTGCGAGGTCGTCGGTCCAGGCCACCGTGTAGCCGTACTTCTTGTCGTGCTCGGCGAGCACCGTCATTGTCTCGTCGATGTCCCTGGTCTTGACCGTCTCAACCCTGACAAGCGACGACTCGACGCGCTTGAGCCTGATCGTCGCGCGGGTGATAAGGCCGGTGAGGCCCATGCCGCCAGCGGTGGCCCAGAAGAGCTCCGCGTCGGTCTCCCGGGTGACTATGACGGACTGATCCGCATTCGGGAACAACAGCTCGAAGCTCGCGACATGGCTGGCGAAGGAGCCAGCCACGTGGTGATTCTTGCCATGCACGTCCGCGGCGATCGCGCCGCCGATCGTCACCTGCCGGGTGCCTGGGGAGACGGGAACAAACCAGCCGTGCGGCAGGCCCGCGACCATCAGCTGCTCCAGGGAGACGCCCGCCTCGGCGACCACGACGCCGGTGCCGGGGTCAAGGCTGATGATCTTGTTCAGCTTGGCGGTGGACAGCACCAGACCGCCCGCGGACTGCGCCGCGTTGTTGTAGCTGCGGCCGAGGCCACGCGGGATCGCGGCGCCCGCCCGGCCGCGCTGGCCGGCGACGTGGCGAAGCAGGCCGGCGGCCTCCGCGGTGCTCGCGGGCTCGGCGAGCTGGGCCGTCGTCGGCGCGATCCTGCCCCAGCCGGTCAGGGTGACGATCCGCGGGGACGCGGGAACGGACGACATGGCACGCATCCTACTGTGACCCGTTGCCGGGACACCCGGGGCATTAGGTCAGGCAAGCGGCGCCGAAAGCCCGGGAAAAAGGGCGTATTACTTCATATGGCTGTCATGACGCGCGTTTAGAGTGCTGTGCGTGCGCCGGGTAGTCCCTTTCTTCCGCGCCGGCTTTCCGCCGCGCGTAAGCACGGTCGTGGCCGTTGTGTGCCTGGCTGCTGCGACTCTGGCTGCGTGCACCCCGTCCATCGCCGGCACCGCTGACCCGGCCAGCAGCGCTGCGGCAGCTACCTCAGTCCCCGGCAGATCTAACCTCGGCACATCGAACGCAGGCGCCTCGGCGGTGCCGACGCAGCCGCCCGCCACGCAGCCTGCCAGCAGGCACTCCGCCACGCCGTCCCCGCCGGCACAGCCCGTCCCTCAGGTGGTGCTCTCCAGAGTGCGAACCACCGACGGTGCGCTGGTCACGGTCGCCGTCTTCCGCGGACCGGTCACGTTCGTGCTGCACAACGGCAGCACCGATCCGGGCACGGCGGCATCCTCGCTTGGCGTCAGGGCCGGGCCGGCGATCGCGGCCGCTGAGCGGCGACACGTGCTCGCCGCGTTCAACGGCGGGTTCAAGCTGGCGGCGGGCGCCGGCGGCTACGAACAGGAGGGCAAGGTAGTCAGCCGGCTGCTCAAGGGGTACGCCAGCCTGATCATCGACCGGTCGGGCAGGGCGCACATCGCCGTCTGGGGGTACGGGGCACCCGCGCCCGGCGAGCAGGTCTACAGCGTCCGGCAGAACCTCGGCCTGCTCCTCGAACACGGCAAGCCGGTGCCTACCGCGGCCGCCTGGTGGGACTGGGGCGCGACGATCGGCGGCGCCGAGTACGTGGCGCGCAGCGCGATCGGCGAGAACGCGGC
>Ga0123356_10001785_pt1 | contig 23465 bp, 23 predicted proteins | sample TergutEmb28metaG_2_FD_92546 | JGI IMG/M metagenome (GOLD analysis project Ga0123356, IMG submission 92546) | Embiratermes neotenicus P3 segment gut microbial communities from Petit-Saut dam, French Guiana - Emb289 P3 | ecosystem: Host-associated > Arthropoda: Insects > Digestive system > Gut ...
ACGCGTAGGACGCCATGCAGCGGGTCAGCTCGATCGGGCCGAGCTTCTTGATCACGTCCATCCCCTGCAGCGGGTACTCGAGGAACTTGTCGTTCCAGTAGATCCGGCTCTTCCGCGGGCGCTTGAGGAACTCGTCCTTCATGATCTCGTGCCAGAGGTCGTCGACCTCCTTGACCTTGGTGAAGAAGCGGTGCCCCCCGAGGTCGAACCGGTAGCCGTCGCGGACCTGCGTGCGCGCGATTCCGCCGACCTGGTCGGAGGACTCGAGCACGATCACGGGCTTACCCTGCCTGGCCAGCAGGTAGCCGGCGGTCAGCCCGGCGGGGCCGGCGCCCAGCACCACCACCGGGTGCTCGTGGGTGATCTCGTCGCCGCGGGCGGGCGTCGGCGCTGCGGGTTCAGACACTTGCGGGCCTAGTGTTCGGTTTCGTAGGTACGGCGACACAAAGAGTGGTCACCGTCGGATGCATGGCGAGGACGCAGGATCCGACGTGTAGCAGCGCTACACGAGGATCCGAGGACGAAGCCAGGCGCCGACGGGGGCTGCTCGACTGTCGTCGTATCTGCGAAAGCGGGCACCTTTTAGATCTTCTTGTAGAGGAGGGCGTAGTCGCCGACGTCGACGGCGCCGTGGTAGTTGTGCGGCGCCCAGTACTCGAACTGCAGCTGCTTGTCGTGGTGGATGATCGCCTCCCATCGGGCCGTCTGCAGCCTGATCTCAGACGTCCACGGCGCCACCCAGTTGAGGACGCCCTCGGTCAACGGATTGATCAGGAGGAGCTGCTGACCCGGCTTGAGGCTGTTCACAAGCGGCGGGACCATCTTCCACGGATCGGTCTTCTTGTAGCGGTCGAGCGAATTGACCCAGTCCATGTAGGTCGGATCCTTGTCGATGCCCTGCATCGTGTTGGCGAATCTGAGCCCGCCGGGGAGGTAGTAATAGGCGAGCGGCGTCTGCTCGGGCTGTCCGACGATCACCAGATCCCCGCTGTGCATCAGGGGTCCCATCTCGGCGGCGATGTCCTGCATGTCGCTCTTGTAGCCCGGCGCGGCCGCGCCCGGGTTGTACCCGAGGAACAGCACCGACAGGAACAGCGCGATCGCGCCGATGATCCCGGCGCGCGCCGCTCCCATGCAGGCGAGCAGGATCACCGGCGCGAGGATCGGCGCGAAGTACCGCGGCACCCACGCCGGGGTGATCTGGGAGGCCAGCCAGGCGATGAAGAGCGTCACGGCCGGGATCGCGATCAGCGCCCACATCGTCCGCGCCTCGATCGTGCGCCGTCCGCGCCTGACGACGAAGTCGGCAAGCCCGATCCCGGCCGCGATCGCCAGGACGGCGAAGATCGGGTCGCCGCCGATCAGGTTCCGTGAGATCTGCACCGGCGCGCCGAACCGGGGCGACGAGTCCCAGGGCGCCGCCGTGTGGATCGACTGGTAGATGAAGTTCGGAAGCCACGGCAGGAACAGGATGCCGGCGCCAACGTAGGCGTAGATGCCGTCTCGGATCAGGTTCTGCCGATGCTGCTCGTCGGCGAGGCGGTAGACGATCACCAGCGCGACCAGCGAGCCGGCGCCGAAGAACAGTGCCCACGCGTGCGTGTACAGCATCAGCGCCTGGGAGACGGCGAACAGCGCCACGTACTTTCGTCGCCGGTAGATGAAGCCGTGGACGAATCCGGCCGTCGCGAGCAGGCCCAGGAGCGCCATCAGCGTGTACATCCGCGTCTCCTGCGCGTACTGGGTGAGGAACGGGTTGAGCGTGAAGATCGTCGCCGTCATCAGCCCGGCGCGCCTGCCGAAGATCGAATCAGCCATCCAGAAGGAGACCGGGATCGTCAGCGTCGCGAACAGCAGCGACAGCGAGTGGGTCGCCGCCTCGCCGTTGCCGAACGCCTGGATCCAGAAGTGCAGCAGGAAGTAGTAGAGCGGCGGCGAGCCGTCCTGCCGCAGGATGCCGGGGATCTCGCTGAGCGGGTGCGACGCGATTCCGACCGTGATCGCCTCGTCCATCCAGTACTGGCCGCCGAGCAGCTCCGACCGGAAGGCGACCGAGGCGGCCATAAGAATGAACAGGAAGACGCCGACCCGGAGCCACTCGGGCCAGCGCCGGACCGGGCCGGGCAGCCACAGTTTGAAATCCCGGACGAGCCGCGTCGGCGCGTACTGCAGGTCCTCGCCCGTGGGCTCCGGTACCGGGGTGGTGATCGTCATCGTTTCCGCGTCCGCTGTCGTCATCGGCGCACCGAGGTTACTTGTCTATGGCCGTTCACGGCGCGTCAACCCGTGCAATCCACGTACAGCGACATCGCTTTTTGGTGCCGCACGGTGTACCGCGCGCCCTGCGCCTCCCAGCCTTGGATCGTTCGCGTCTGCGGTTCGAGCGGGCTTCCGGGCGTCGCCTGATCCTGGAAGATGACCGCCGGCCACTTGCCGGCCGGGACCGGAGCGAGGCCGTACCGATTGACCGCCGGTTCCTCCGACACCGACGTGAACGGAAGGCTCAGGTACCAGGCGGTCATCGGCACCTGGAACCGCTCGGTCGTCACCGGGCCGCAGGCGGCGAGCCGCCCGGTGCCGCCAGCCTGTGTGACGAGCGCGGCCATGTCCTCTCGCAGTTGCGACTGGTAGCTCATGTCCTGGCGGACCGCAGCGGGGCTGACGAGCGTGGTGCCGACCCAGTTGGGGACGAACAGGAACACCGCGGTGAAAACGGCGGCGCCGGTCAGCGCCAACCCAGCGGGTCCGGTTCGCGCCGCCAGCCACGGCGCCGCGCGCCGCGTGTATCTCCCGAGGGCGGTGGCCGCCCAGCCGACACCGCCGCCGCCGCAGATGAACAGGAGCGCCGAGCCGAGCACCAGGTAGCGGTCGTTGCCGGAGAACCCGAACTCGGTCTCGACCCCGACGATCACCCACCACAGGTACCCGAGCAGGCCGAACGCCAGCAGAGCCGCGACGCCGCGCTCATGAGAAGTCTCGAACCGCAGCGCTCCGCGCGCGCGCCACAGCCGCCAGACCAGGACCGTGCCGACGAGGATCGTGAGGAGGTTGGCGATCTTGATCCGGAACGGCATCAGCGGCCAGGCGTGGTCGGCGATCTCCGAGCAGATCGGGCACGACGCGCTCGCGGCGCTCGGGCCGGTGGGCGTCAGATCGTGGTTGGCGGCCTGGGTCAGCGCGACCCCGCCGAGCCGTTGCGGCACGAACCACAGCAGCAGCGTGAGGGTTCCCAGGCCGACCACCAGTGTGCGGCTGCCGGGGTCCTTCCACATCAACCAAAGTCCGTAGGGTCCCCACAGCACCCAGAACTCGGGCCGATCGAGCGCGGCGATCATCCCCAGGGCGAACGCCTGGCGAGGATGGCCGTCGATGTGTCGCTCGATCGCGACCAGGGTTCCGGCGACCATCAGCCCCTCCGAGTAGCCGAGGATGCTGGTGCTGAGGAAGTCGCCGGACAGGACCAGCCCGACCATCGCGACCGAACCGGCGAGCACGGCCGGCGCGAGGCTGGCGAGCTCGCCGGCGCGACTGCGCGGTCGGGCGTCGACGTCGCTGTCGCGCAGCCACCAGGTGAACCGCGCCGCCAGCCAGAAGGTCATCAGCGAGGCGAGCGTCGCGCCGCCGCGGGCGACGACCAGCCACAGATCCGGCGCCGCCTGACCGAACAGCCCGAAGACGGTCGTGAAGACCACCGGCAGCGGCTTCCAGCTGGGTCCGTTCTGGAGGTGCAGCGAGCCGTGGACGATCTCGCGGCCCCAGATGATCCACGACCACGGGTCGTAGCTGGGGGTCGACGGGAACACCAGCGAGACGGCCCCGATCGTGAACGAGGCGACGATCAGGCCGATCAGCAGGCGTTCGGTGGCCCGCTGGCCACCGAACGCGCCCAGCCTCGCCGCGACGCGATTGTCGATGACCAGGCGGGGTGGGTGCGAGGTTGAAACCGACATTGCTGCTAGTGGGGACGAGTTGAGGCTACGGGGCGCCCCCGCGGAACCGGTCCGAGGGGTGACTTTGACGGCCACGTGGCCGTCAAAGTTGGGCCCCCAGGGAGTGTCCCTGGGGCGGGACCACTAGCCCGGTACTCCTTGGTCGATGCAGTTGACGACCTTTTCAGCGATCTTGCCGGTGGCGCGGTTCGGGTAAACCAGCGCCGAACCGATCAGGATCGAGCCCTGCGCCTGACCCTCGATCTTCGACTGGATGTTCGACACCGGATAGAAGTAGACAGTCGGACCGGCCGGGAGCCTGCCGACCTGGATCGCCGGGATCTTCGAGGCGCCGGCGCGGAATTCGCGGATTCCGAGGCCGATCTGACGCAGACACTTCTTGTGGACCGTGCGCGGGTCGTCGAAGATGGCGTGGTTGCCGGGGGCGCTGTTGATGTGGGGCGTGCCGGCCAGCGGCTTCTTCGTGATGCCGCAGGCGCTGAGCGCGAGCACCACGAGCGCGCCCGCGAGCGCGAGCTTCGCGAGAGACGTGCCCGGCTTCGCGAGGGACATGGGCGGGAGAGTACAAGGCCTGGGGGCCCGACGACGGCGGCCAGACGGCGGCGGCCATGTGGCCCCCACCGCCACCCCTGGGGGCTTACCCTCTTCCCGTGATCACGTTCGCGGTGCTGTCCGGTCCGCTGCCGAAGCTGGGGGTGATCGCCGTGGCGCTGCTCGCGGCTGTGGTGATGCTCGCCCGCGACGACGGCACCCGGGCGTGGGCGATGCTGGGGGCACTGATCCTCTCACCGGTGCTGTTGCTCGCGCAGATCTGGCATTCGCCGCAGCTGGGCGTGATCCATCGGCATCCGCTGGAGGCGGTCGTCGCGGCAGCTTTCGCGCTCGCCGCGCTCGCGGGGGTGGCGGTGCTGCTGTTCCGCCGGCCGCGGCTGCTGGCGCCGCTGGCGGTCGCGGTGGTGCCGTTCCGGATCCCGATCCAGGCGGGAGGCGCCACCGGCTCCTCGAACCTGCTGGTGCCGCTGTACTTCGTCGTCGCCGCGGCGGCGCTCGCCTGGCTGGTGCCGGTGCTGTGGGAGCGTCGCGACGGCGGTGCCCCCGGCGCGAGCGAGGCGAGCGCCCCCGAGCGATTCCCGTTCGAGCGGCTGCTGGCGGCGTCGGTCGTCCTGTACGCGTTGCAGGCGATCTACTCGACGGACTTCCAGACGGCGCTGGACAACACGGTCTTCTTCTACGTCCCATTCGCGCTGCTGTTCGCACGGCTGCGCGAGCTCGAGTGGGATCGCGAGCTCGTCACCTGGTCGCTGGCGGTGACGGCCGTTCTGGCGGTCGCGGTGGCCTGCATCGGCTTCTACGAGGAAGCGACCAAGACGACGCTGTTCAGCTCGAAGCTGGCCCAGGTCAACGACATCCACTCCTACTTCACCGCCAACTCGGTGTTCTACGACTCGAACATCTTCGGGCGGTACATGGCGATAGTGATGGTGCTGCTGGTGGCGCTGTTGCTGTACGACCGCAGACCCCGGATGCAGATTGCGGTGACCGTGACGCTGGCGGTCGTCTGGGGCGGGCTCGTGCTCGCCCTGTCGCGGTCGAGCCTGGCCGCGCTGCTCGTCGGCATGGGGACCCTGGCCGCGGTCCGCTGGCGGGCGACCAAGCCGGTGCTTGGGGTAGCGGCCGCGGTGGTCGTGATCGGCGTGATCGCGGTGGCGGTGTCGCCCAACACCTTCGGCCTCAACCAGGGTCTCAACGGCGCGTCCAGCGGGCGAGCGAATCTGGTGACCGGCGGCGTCTCGTTGTTCGGGAGCCGGCCGGTCTGGGGATACGGCTCCGGGTCGTTCGTGAAGGAGTACCAGAGCCGGTATCCGGGGAGCGTGAACACGGTCTCGGCCTCGCACACAATCCCGATCACGGTCGCCGCCGAGCAGGGGCTGATCGGGCTGGTGGTCTACCTGGCGCTGGTGATCAGCGCGCTGCTGGCGCTGTTCAGAGAGGTTCGCGCCGACCCGATCCGGCTGGCCGTGGCCGCGGCGTTCCTGGCGCTGATCGTGCACACGATGCTGTACGCCGACTTCCTCGAGGACCCGATCACGTGGACGCTGCTGGGGATCGGGTCGGCGCTGCTGACTGCGTCTCGGACCGGGCGGACCGCGGCGCAGCGCGAGGCGGAGCGGGCGCGGCGCGCGGCGCGCGCCGCGCCCGCTCCGGTGGCCAGAGCGCAGTAGCGCCCCGGATCGGCGGTGTCGGCGGGCTGGCTTTCGGTAGGCTGCAGGCCATGTCCGTGACAGTTGTCGGCTCAATCGCATTCGACGCGGTCAAGACTCCGTTCGGCGAGCGCCCGAGGATGCTCGGCGGGGCGGCGGTGCACTTCTCGCTGGCCGCTTCGTTCTTCGAGACGGTCCGGGTGGTCGGTCCGGTCGGCGACGACTTCGGCGAAGCCGAGTTCGCGGTCCTGCGCGGGCGGGGGGTCGAGACCGACGACATCGAGCGGGTGCCGGGCGGGAAGACGTTCTTCTGGAGCTGCGTCTACGGCTGGGATCTGAACGATCGCGAGACGCTCGACACCCAGCTGAACGTGTTCGCCGAGTTCGAGCCGAAGCTGTCGCCGGCCTCGCGCGACTGCGATGTCCTGTTCCTCGCCAATATCCAGCCGGACCTGCAGCGCCACGTGCGCGCCCAGTGCCAGAATGCCCGGTTCGTCGCGCTCGACTCGATGAACCTGTGGATCGAGATCGCCAAGGACTCGCTGGTCGCCGCGATCTCCGAGGTCGACTGCGTGATCCTCAACGACGCCGAGCTGCGCCAGCTGACGGGTGCGCCGAACCTGGTCCGGGCGGCGCGGAACGTGCTCGAGTGGGGCCCGCGAGTGGTGGTCGCGAAGCAGGGCGAGTACGGCGCCGCGCTGATCACCGAGGACTCGTTCTTCTCGCTGCCCGCCTACCCGCTGGAGGACGTCTACGACCCGACCGGCGCCGGGGACACGTTCGCCGGCGGGTTCGTCGGCTACGTCGCCGCTCACCTCGACGAACCGCTGGGAGACGAGCTGCTGCGAGGGGCGATGGCGTACGGGACGGCGCTGGCCTCCTACAACGTCGAGGAGTTCGGGACCGAGCGAGTCGCGCGGCTGCGGCCCGACGAGATCGGCGAGCGGGTGGCGGAACTGGGCCGCATCACCCAGTTCGTCGACAAGCCGCTGGCGCTGCGCGACTGACGCCACGGCGGCTCCGGTGTTGGGGGCATGATCATCAGCGACCTTAGTCTCCGCCGTCGGCTCGTCGCGCTCGGCGCGACCGCCCTGGTGTTGCTCGCGCTCGCCGGGTGCGGCGGCTCCTCGCCGCCTCACCGGACGACGCCGGCGATCAACGCCGCGGCGGACGGGCGGATCGCCCGCGAGGCCCAGCTGAAGCTGAGCGACCTCCCGTCGGGCTGGCAGCAGCTGGACAGCGGTCAGGCCAACTCAGAAGCGGGCTGCGAAGGGATCGACGCGGCCAGGGCGGCCGTCTCGGCCCGCCAGAAATCACCTGACTTCGCCAGCGGGAACGGCAATACCAAGGCTCAGGGCTTCGTGTACATGTACGCCGACGTGTCGCGCGCGACACATGCCTACGCCCAGCTCAGCAGCCAGAGCACGCGGAGGTGTGTCGCGGACGCGCTCGGCAGGGCTCTTGCGGCACAAAAGCACGCGGGGGCCACGGTCGGCACGATCACAAGTGGGCAGGTCGCGATGTCGCCGATCGGAGATGAGCGCGCGGAGGGTCGATTCACCATCCCGATCAGCGCGAGCGGCCTCACCATCAGCATTTACGTAGACCTGGTCTTCGTCCGCACCGGCCGCGCCGTCGCCGGCCTCACCCTGGAGAGCGTGCTGATTCCCTTCGACGAGACCCTCCGTGACCGTCTCACGACGACCGTCGTCGATCGCCTCAAGGCTGGGCTGGGGCACGCCGCGTGACCGGTGGACGTGACGACATCACCGGGTCGGCGTGCGGCTGAAGCCCCGCCCGCGGGCCGCCGTCGCCGTCGTCGTGTGCGCGGTCGCGGCTGCGAGCGCGACAGTCGCGGGCGCGTCCAGTTCGTCGTCGGGCGTCGTGGCGCGGCTCACGCTCAGCCAGTTGGCCGGCCAGCGAATCATCTATGCGTATTCGGGCCTGAACCCGCCGCAATCGCTGCTGGCCCGGATCCGCGCTGGAGAGGCGGCGGGCGTGATCTTCTTCGGCGGGAATATCTCGAGTCCGGCACAGCTGCGGGCCACGGTTGGCGAACTGCAGCGAGCGAACGCCGCCAGCCCGGTGCATGCGCCGCTGCTGATGATGATGGACCAGGAGGGCGGACTGGTGAACCGGCTCCCTGGCGCGCCGTTGCTGTCGGAGAAAGCGATCGGGGCGAACCCGAACGGCCAGACGCTGGCCGCGCAGGCCGGCGCGGGCGCGGGCGCAAATCTGATCGCCGCCGGGATCACCGTCGACCTCGCCCCCGTGCTCGACGTGTTCCGTCAATCCGGGAACTTCATCGACCAGGCGCAACGCTCCTACAGCATGAACCCAGCCACCGTCGCGCGACTGAGCCGGGCGTTCATTAGCCATCTTCAGCAGGCCGGGGTCGCCGCCACCGCGAAACACTTCCCCGGGCTCGGGGCCGCAACGACGGACCAGGACACCGACGCCCGACCCGTCGAACTCGGTGTGCCGCTGCGCCAACTCCGGCAGGTTGACGAGGAGCCCTATCGCAGCGCGATTGCGGCCGGGGTCAAACTCGTGATGGTCTCGTGGGCGGTCTACCCGGCATTGGACCCGCGAATGCCCGCCGGCCTGTCGCCCAAAGTGATCGGCGGCGAGCTGCGCACACGCCTGGGGTTCCGGGGCGTCACGATCACCGACAGCCTCGGCGCCGGCGCGCTGACCCCGTTCGGCAGCTACGCGCAGCGTGGAATCCTCGCCGCGCGAGCCGGGGCCGATCTGATCCTGTGCGCGACAACCGCCCCCGGTGGGAACACTCCCACCGAAGGCGTCCAGGTGTTGACGCGCCTGACGAGCGCCCTGGCCACCCACGCCCTCAGCCGCATCGCGGCCGAACAAGCCGCAGCGCGGGTGATCGCTCTCAGAGCACACCCATAGACAACCCGGCGAACCGTTTCGCCCGGTAGGGTGCCGCGCAAGCATGCCGAAACGCGAGATCCGCTCCTACCTGATGGATATGGACGGCGTGCTGGTTCGGGAGGAGCACGCGATTCAGGGTGCCGCCGAGTTCGTCGAGCGCCTGCGGGAACGCGAGATCCCGTTCCTGGTGCTGACCAACAACTCGATCTACACGCCGCGAGACCTGTCCGCCCGGCTGCGGGCGCACGAGATCGACATCCGTGAGGACGACCTGTGGACATCGGCGCTCGCGACGGCGCGGTTCCTCGACGACCAGCGGCCCGGCGGCTCAGCGTTCGTGATCGGCGAGGCCGGCCTGACGACGGCGCTGCACAGCGCCGGCTACACGCTGACCGAGGCCGAGCCCGACTACGTCGTGCTCGGCGAAACCCGGACCTACAGCTTCGAGCGGATCACCCAGGCGATCCGGCTGATCGAGTCGGGCGCGCGGTTCATCGCGACCAACCCCGACGCGACCGGGCCGTCGCTGCGCGGGCCGACCCCGGCGACCGGTTCGGTGGCGGCGCTGATCACCCGCGCGACCGGCGTCGAGCCGTATTTCGTCGGCAAGCCGAACCCGCTGATGATGCGCTCGGCGCTGAACGCGATCGACGCCCACTCCGAGACCTCGGCGATGATCGGCGATCGGATGGACACCGACATCGTCTCCGGGCTGGAGGCCGGGATGCAGACGATCCTCGTCCTCACCGGCGTCACCACCCAGGAGCAGGCCGAGCGCCGGCCCTATCGGGCCTCGCGAGTCGTTGCGTCGGTGGCCGACCTGATCGCCGATCTGGGGTGAGGCGGGGCGGCAAAGGAGCCCGGATCAGTGCCCGGGCTCCTGACAGTCCCTGGGGGCCCGACTTTGGCGGCCACGTGGCCGCCAAAGTCACCCCCTAGAACCGCCGCCGCCCCGGACCCCGCAACTGCTCGTCGAGCGCCGCCTGACGGGTTTCCTCCGCCCGTGCCTGGACCTGGCCGTGGGCGATCGTCGCGGCGGCGTCACCGGAGAACGGGTGGATCTGGCCGGACAGCGGCGGACTCGGTCGTGGGTCTCGACCCCGGAGGTGCACCGACCACCGGCGCCACCAGGTGGCGCCCCGGGATTCCAGCGGGCGAGACCGCAGCTGGATGGATCGGATTTGCATGGTTGCTTTCTGTTCGTTGTCGGTCGTTTGCCTGGAGCGATCGCCCAGGGGTAATCGCTGCGGTCACCGACGGGTGTCCACAGTGGTGACTGACTGGTCACCGCACAGGTGTCAGCGCGACTCTGACGCGGGTGCGAGAGTCACACTTGAACAGGTGAAACGCGAGTCATGCGGTCCGCCGTTGCAGGCGCCGAGCGCGAAGGTCCCGGACCGGCGTCGACGGATCGGTCAGTGCTGAGAATCTGCGGTCATCGGTGTTCTCCTTCGGTGGCGAGTCGGGTGTGAGGACAAAAAAAGGGCGGGCCCGATCGGGCCCGCCCTCGCGGGAGTCGCTTGTCCAGGCCTGGTCTCAGCCTGTGCGCCTCTCAGCGAGGGGGTGGTTCCGGCCGGTGGCAAAGCTGATGGTCGTGAGGCCGCGCAGCGTTCCCGTCATTGCGCGCGACGACACGACACCCGCAGCGGGTGCCGCGGAATTCAGCTTGGTCGTGTGTTGGAGGGCGCAGGACATAGGAAACCTCGGAGCTGGTTCGTGAACAGAGTAACGAGCGCGGTGACGGTTTGCAAGGGGTAGGAGTGACATCTTTGTGAAGCGAAACAGTTACCTGCTCCACGCAGGGTGGCGGTCGCCGGCTGGGTCGGGACAAGCGGTCGGCGAGCTGCGGCGAGACCGCGGGTGGGCTCGCGGCGCCGCCCCGACCGGCGAGCGCGTGACTTTCAGATTCCTTAAGATTAGGATCTGAGGTCGATGCTTCAGACGATCTGGACAGCGCTGACGATGAAGCTTCCGCTGGTCGTGCTCGTCCTTGCCGTGTGGTGGGCGATCCACGAGGAGCCCGACGAGCCCGGCAAGCAGGATGACGACGGCGGCGGCGTCCGCCGCCCGGGTCAGCGCAGCCATCCGCGGAGGCCGTACCCACGGCCGCCTCGCCGCGGACCACACGGCGAGCCGGCGCCGCCGTCGCCGCCCCGGATCCGGACGGTCAACGCCCGCGCTCGCACCTACGGGCGTTGAGCACGCGCCCAGCCTGACCTGCACCAGTCCGTCGGCGCTGGCAGACTCCGCGAGGATGACGCCGGCGCCGATCTCGGTCCTGTCCGACGGGACGATCCTGGAGCTGGTCGAGCAGGGCCGGATCACGATCGACCCGTGGGATCCGGAGATGGTCCAGCCCGCCAGCGTCGACCTACGGCTCGGAGACTCGTTCCGTGTCTTCCACAACCACCGTGCGTCGGCGATCGATCTTCGCAAGCCGCCGGACAACCTGACCGAAGAGGTGGTCATCCCGGCCGACGAGGCGTTCGTGATCCACCCCGGAGAGTTCTGTCTGGGGCGGACGCTGGAGTGGATCGAGTTACCCGACGACGTCGTAGCCAGGATCGAGGGCAAAAGCTCGCTAGGACGCCTCGGCCTGATCGTCCACGCGACCGCGGGGTTCTGTGACCCCGGCTGGAAGGGCACGCTGACGCTGGAGCTGAACAACCTCACGCGGGTCCCGATCCGGCTGTACCCGCGGCTTCCGATCGCGCAGCTGTCGTTCATGACGCTGGATCGGCCCGCCCGGCGCCCCTACGGAAGCGCGGGGCTTGGAAGCCACTACCAGGGACAGCGGGCGGCGACCGAGAGCCGCTATGAGGGCGGCCCGTCGCAGCCGTAGTGGGGGGCGGGCGGGCAGGCCAGATGCGCCGCCGCGATCACGTCGGTACTAATCTCCGCAGGACCCGCTCGAGAGGAAAGCGTATGACCACAGAGACTGCTCAGACCCGCGATGGCGCTGGGGTAGCGGCGCCGGCGACGCTGACGATCACGGACAACCGGACCGGCAGGACGTACGAAGTCCCGATCGAGGACGGCACGATCCGCGCGACGGAGCTCCGCAAGATCAAGGTCGACGACGACGACTTCGGGATCATGACCTATGACCCGGCCTACATGAACACGGCCTCGTGTCGGTCGGCGATCACGTACATCGACGGTGACAGGGGCGTCCTCGAGTACCGCGGCTACCCGATCGAGCAGCTGGCCGAGAAGTCCAACTATTTAGAGGTCGCCTACCTCCTGATCCACGGCTCGCTGCCGACCACTGCGCAGCTGGCGGAGTGGGAGCACGAGATCACGATCCACACGTTCGTGCACGAGAACGTCAAGGAGTTCATCCAGGGCTTCCGCTACGACGCCCACCCGATGGGAATGCTGCTGGCGTCGGTCGGCGCGCTGTCGACCTTCTACCCCGAGGCGGCGGCGATCAAGGACCCGGACTCGCGCTACATCCAGGTGATCCGGCTGCTCGCGAAGATGCCGACGCTGGCTGCGTTCGCCTATCGCCACAACCGCGGAATGCCCTACGTGTATCCCGACAACGACCTCAGCTACGCCGGCAACTTCCTGTCGATGATCTACAAGATCGCGGAGCTGAAGTACGCGCCGGACCCGCGGCTCGAGCACGCCCTCGACGTCCTCTTCATCCTGCACGCCGATCACGAGCAGAACTGCTCGACGAGCGCGGTTCGCAGCGTCGGCTCCTCGCAGGTCGACCCCTACTCGGCGATCACGGCCGGCGTCGCGGCGCTGTACGGCCCCCTGCACGGAGGCGCCAACGAGGCGGTCCTGCGAATGCTGCGCCGGATCGCGACCAAGGACAACGTCCCCGGCTTCATCGAGGGCGTGAAGAACGGCAACGAGCGGCTGATGGGCTTCGGCCACCGCGTCTACAAGAACTTCGACCCGCGCGCGACGATCATCAAGCGGGCCTGCGAGGAAGTGTTCGAGGTGACGGGCAAGAACCCGCTGATCGACATCGCCACCGAGCTCGAGAAGATCGCGCTGGAGGACGAGTACTTCATCAGCCGCAAGCTGTATCCGAACGTCGACTTCTACTCGGGGCTGATCTACGAGGCGCTGGGGATGCCGGTCGAGATGTTCCCGGTCCTGTTCGCGATCGGCCGGACCAGCGGCTGGATCGCCCAGTGGCTCGAGATGATCGACGACCCCGAGCAGAAGATCGCGCGGCCGCGTCAGATCTATACGGGCGGGCGCGGGCTCGACTACGTCCCGATCGACGCGCGCTGACGATGCGGGACGACGTCAGCCGGGCCGACCTCGACGCCGAGCTGGAAGACCGGTTTGTCCGACTGCGGTCCCCGCTCGGCGTGACCTCGTTCGGGATCAACAAGATCGTCTTCGCCCCGGGGCAGCGCAACCGGATCCATCGCCACCGCAACCAGGAGGAGGTCTACCTGGTGCTCGAGGGGACGCTGACGCTGATGGTCGAGGGTGAGCCCGTGGAGCTGGAACGGGGTGAGCTGATCCGGGTCGGCCCGGACGTCCGCCGTCAGCTCGTCAACCGCGGCCCCGGGCAGCTGTCGCTGCTCGCGCTGGGCGGCATGGTCGAGCACGAGCACGTGCCGCGTGACGGCGAGGTGTTCACCGCCTGGGAGGACGCGACCGCGCGCTCCCCGCAGGAGGTGCCGCTGCCGGACGACCTCCCCGCCGACGAGCTACGGTGAAACCCCGTGGGGGCCCAACTTTGTCGGCCACGTGGCCGACAAAGTCACCCCTGGCTCAGAGCACAAGCGTGGCGCCGTTGCGCCGCAGCCACGCAACCTGCTCGCGGTACCCGGGGCAGCGCTCCGCCAGCAGCGCCCAGAAGCGCGGCGAATGGTCCGCCACCTCCAGGTGGCAGACCTCGTGCCAGACGACGTAGTCGAGAACCGCCTCTGGGGCCAGCAGCAGACGCCAGTTGAAGCTCATCGCCCCCGACCGCGAGCAGCTCGCCCACCGGGTCCGCTGTCCGCGGATCGACAGGCCCGTGTAGCTGACCCCGACCTGCAGGCAGGCGCGGTCCAGCCGGGCGGCGACCTCGGCCCGGGCGGCGCGCCGATACCAGCCCTCGAGCGCCGGTTGGCGAGCGGCGCCGGCCGGCACCAGCAGCACGTCGGCGCGGCGGTTCACGCGCCGGCGTCGTGGCTGCTCGACGACCCGGAGCGCGGCTCCGAGATAGGGCAGGGTGTCGCCTCGCGCTCGCACGGCTGCGCGCTGGCGCTCGATCTCCGACTGGCGCCGCGCGATCCACGGCCGCAGCTCCCGCACGGCCGCGGCGGCGTCGCCGTCCGCCGCGCGAGCCGGGAGCACGACCTCGACCCCGCGCTCCGCGTCGACCGTGACCCGCACCCGGCGCGCGCGCTGCGAGCGCCGGATCGCGTAGCTGATCTCCGGCTCGGGGTCGGCGGCGGCGGTCGGCGGCTCCAAGACAGGTTCCAAGGCGCGAAAAGATACGGTGCGGCCACGACATGCCGAGGGGTCACGCAGAATTAGTGGCAGGATTTGACGAGTGACTGGGCGTGCCTGAGGGGAGGCCGTGACACAAGTCGTACTGGTGGTACGGCGGTGTCACGGCCTCCCCCTGAGGTGCGTCCAGACGCCGTCAAAGACGTCAATAATTCTGACGTGAGCCCGCAGATCCCGGAACTGCGCGAGCGCCTCAGCGACGGCGAAGTCGAGCTGCGGACCTCGACCGAGTGGGATATCCCCGACATCCTGATCGCGCATCAGGACGACGACGAGCTGTATCGGCGGATCGGTCTGTCGCGTCCGCCGACCGGGGCCGAGCTCGGCAGCGCCGCGGAGCGCGAGCCGGCCGAGCGCGCCGCCGGGACGGCGGTCAAGCTGACGATCGTCGAGCCCGACAGCGACGACTGCCGCGGCCGGGTCGAGGTTCGCGAGATCGACTGGGAGCACGGGGCCGCGGAGCTCGGGGTCTGGGTGGCGCCGCAGCTGCGGGGCCGGGGCGTCGCGCGCCGGGCGCTGCGACTTGCCGCCGGCTGGCTGTTCGGAACGGTCGGACTGCGGCGCTTGACACTGCGCACCGACGCGGACAACGTCGCGCTGCGCCGGGCCGCTGCGGCGGCCGGATTCGAGCTGGTCAGCGACGAACCGACGGTCGTGATGGCGCTCGAGTCCGATGACGCCGAGCACCACGCGTAGACTGGCCCCTCCAGATGGCCTCGAGCGCAGAAATCGCACGCCGGCACATCGACGCCCTGCGCCGGCGCGACTTCGACGCGGCGGCCGCCTGCTGGATCCAGGGCGGCACCGACCGGCTCGTCGGCCAGCTCGAGGTGACCGCCCCCGAGGGGGTCGTGCAGTACTTCCAGGAGCTGTTCGCGGCGTTCCCCGACCTCGACTTCGAGGTGGTCGACACGACCACCTACCGCGACCGCTGCGCCGTGCGCTGGCGCGCCCACGGGACCTTCGCCGGGCCCGGGCGGTTCCAGGGGTTCGTCGCCAACGGCGCCAAGGTCGTGATCGAGGGATGCGACGTGATGACCGTCGCGAACGACCTGATCGTCAGCAACGAGGCGTACATGAACACCGGCGACGTCGCCCGCCAGCTTGGCCTGTTGCCGCCGATCGGTTCGACCGCGGAGCTCCGCCTGACGCGCCTGCAGAACGCGCGCACGCGGATCCAGAACGCCCTCGGCGGCGCGGCGCCAGAGGCGATCGCGAGCGGCGTCTGGGTTGTCCGCGGCGGCCGTCCACGGGCGATGAACGTGTTCCTGCTCGAGGACGACGGCGGGGTGACGCTGTTCGATGCCGGCGCCGCCGGGATGACGACGGCGCTGGGCGCCGCCGCTGCTCGGCTCGGTGGGATCCGGCGGGTGGTGCTGGGTCATGCCGACGCCGACCATCGCGGCGCCGCGCCGGGTCTCGGAGTCCCCGTCTACTGCCACCCGGCGGAGCGGCTCGCCGCCGAGTCGCCGTCGAGCTTCCGCGACTACTGGGATATCGCCAAGCTCTCTGGCTGGGCGCGCCCGGTCCTGCCGAAGCTCCTGCGGTACTGGGACGGCGGGCCGGTCGAGATCGCCGGGACGATCGAGGAGGGCGACGAGGTGGCCGGCTTCACCGTCGTCGGGCTGCCCGGGCACGCGCCCGGCCAGATCGGGCTGTTCCGGGAGTCCGATCGGCTCGCGCTGGTCTCCGATTGCTTCTACACGCTCGACGTCCAGACCGGGATCAGGCACGCGGCCGCGGCCCCGCACCCCGCCTTCAGTGAGGACTCGGAACAGGCCCGCGAGTCGATCCGCAAGCTCGCGGCGCTCGACCCCGCAGCGGCCTGGCCGGGCCATGCCCGGCCGGTCGCCGGGCCCGACGTCCAGGAGCAGCTGAGACGGGCCGCGGGTGGGGTGCTTTAAGCCTTGGGCAAGCGCAGCCGTCAGCGCGCCCGAGAAGCTCCCGGGGACGCCCAGCCCGAGCCGCTGTCGGCTCCCACCAGCCCGTACACCGACCCCGAGGGAAACCAGCTCGAGCTGCGCGGCGCGCTGACGCCGAAGGCGCGCGCCGAGTACACGCGCACGCTGTCGGGCGGGCGCCACCAGGAGGACGCGTGGCAGCGCGCGACCGAGCTGCTGTTCGAGCGTCTCGCCGTTTCGTGGACGATCAGCGGCCTGCGGATCGAGCAGCAGCGCGAGCTGCTCGGCCGCTACCGGATGGCGAGCACCGACGAGCGCCGGTTCGTTCGCGAGTCGCTGCGCTCGCACCTGCAGGAGAACTTCCCCGAGCTCCAGGCGCCTTGAGCTTCGCTGACGACTTCGCCGCGCTGATCTGCGACTGGTGCCTGGGGGTCGCGCCCGGCCAGCAGGTGCTGGTGGAGACGACCACGCTCGCGCAGGACGTCGCGATGGCGATGCACGCGGCGGTGCTCGCCCGGGGCGCCTGGCCGCTGCTGCGCCTCGACCCGCCCGAGCTCGAGGCGAGCTTCTACCGCCACGCCCAGGATCGCCAGCTCGACGAGTTCGCCCCGCTGGGAATAGCCGAGGCCGAGGCGATCGACTCGCGGGTCCTCGTCCGCGCCCCGGCCAATACGAACGCGCTGGCCGGCGTCGATCCGGCGCTGCAGGCCCGGGTCGCCAGGTCCCGCCTGCCGTGGCTGCAGGCGCGGTCACGACGGCACTGGTGCCTGTCGATCTGGCCGACGCCGGCGCTGGCGCAGCAGGCGCGGATGGGGAACGCGGAGTACGCCGAGTTCGTGCAACGGGCACTGTTCCTGGACCAGCCTGACCCAGTCGAAGCCTGGCGGTCACTGAGCGAACGCCAGGCCGCGATCGTCAGCCGGCTATCGACTGCCCGCGAGGTCCGGATCGAGTCAGACCGCACCGACCTGCGCCTGAGCGTCGCCGGGCGAAAGTGGGTCAACTCGGACGGGCGCTACAACATGCCCAGCGGCGAGGTCTTCACGAGCCCGCTCGAGCAGTCGGCGACCGGTCGGATCCGGTTCGACGTGCCCTCCAGCAATCGCGCCGCCGACGTCTCCGGGGTCGAGTTGACGTTCGAGGACGGCGAGGTCGTGACGGCGCGCGCAGATCTGGGCGACGAGCAATTGCAGGCCGCGCTCGCCACCGACGCGGGGGCTCGCCGGCTCGGCGAGCTCGGGATCGGGACCAACACGGGGATCGATCGTGCGACCGGCTCGACGTTGCTCGACGAGAAGATCGCGGGCACGATCCACCTGGCGCTCGGACGCTCGTTCCCGGAGGCGGGCGGCGAGAACCAGTCGGCGCTGCACTGGGATCTGATCTGCGATCTGCGCAGCGGCGGCAGCGTCACGGTCGACGGCGAGGCACTGATCCAGGACGGAGCCTTCGTCGGCTAACTTTCCGGACGTGCACGCCCATCGGGTTCTGAGCTAGTGCGCCGGACAAAGATCGTCGCGACGATCGGTCCCGCGTCGCGTGAGCCCGAGGTCCTGGAACGGATGGTCGAGGCGGGCCTCGACGTCGCCCGCCTGAACTTCTCGCACGGCGACCTGGAGGTCCACGCCGAGAACGCCGAGCGGGTGCGCGCGGCCTCCAACGCGGTCGGGCGGCCGGTCGCGATCCTGCAGGACCTGCCCGGACCGAAGCTGCGAATCGGGATGCTCCAGGACGACGTCGCGGAGCTCCATCGCGGCAACCGGTTGGTGCTGCTGTGCGGCTCGAACGAGGAGGGAGACGATCGCCGGATGTCGGTCAGCTGGGCCGGACTGGCCGAGGCCGTCGATCCCGGCGACGTCGTCTACCTGGCCGACGGCAGGATCCGGCTGCGGGTCGAGGTGGTTCGGTCGGGCGACGGCGAGGTCGAGACCGAGGTCGAGGTCGGCGGTCTGATCGGTTCCCGCCAGGGCCTGAACATCCCCGGGTCGACGCGCGGGCTGGTGGCGGTTCCGGAGGAGGACCTGAAGATGCTGGCGTTCGGCGAGTCGATCGGGGTCGACCTGGTCGCGCTGTCGTTCGTGCGCACGGCCGAGGACATCACCGGCGTCCGCCGTCATACGCGGCTGCCGCTGATCGCCAAGGTGGAGAAGCCGCAGGCGGTCGAGGCGGCCGAGGAGATCATCCGCGCCGCCGACTGCGTGATGGTGGCGAGGGGCGATCTCGGGATCGAGCTGCCGATCGAGGACGTTCCGATGGCCCAGAAGCGGCTGCTGCGGCTGGCCGGCCAGCTGGCGCGGCCGTCGATCACCGCGACCCAGATGCTCGAGTCGATGATCGGGTCCCCGCGCCCGACCCGGGCGGAGGCGACGGATGTCGCCAACGCGATCTTTGACGGCACCGATGCGGTGATGCTGTCGGCGGAGACGGCGGTCGGCCAGTACCCGGTCGAGGCGGTCGCGATGATGGCGTCGATCGCCGAGCGGACCGAGCAGAACGTCCCCTATCAGGACTGGAACGAGACGCGGGTCAGGCGCGATGCGCGCGACCCGGCGTACACGGTCGCCTACAGCGCCTGCGCGGCCGCGCGCGAGCTGCACCTCGCGGCGATCGTGGCGCCGACGCTGTCGGGCCGCTCGGCCCGGTTGATCTCCGCCCACCGGCCGCACGTGCCGATCCTGGCGCTGTCGCCGGGCAAGGAGACGGTCCGCCGCTGCGGGCTGATGTGGGGTGTGCAGGCGGCCTCGATGCGCCGCCACGAGGTGACCGAGGCGCTGATCGCCGACGCGGCCCGGCGCGTCGTCGAGCTCGGCTGGGTCAAGCCGGGTGCCCGCGTCGCGATCACCGCCGGGCTCCCGAGCGGGCGCCCGGGGACGACCAGCGTGCTGCAGATCCAGCGGGTCTAGCCGGCCCTGGCCGTTACCGGCCGGCGGGGCTCGCCGACGCGTAGAACTCGGCCTCCTGCTCGCCGAGCTCGGTCGATGGCGGATCGCCGTAGAACCACTCGCGCGCGATCCGGTGGAAGTTGCCGCGGGATCGCAGCTGCGAGATCACCGCCAGCGTCAGGACCTCCATCCGCCGGCCGAACAGATGGTCGGGCGGGGCCGATTCGTGGCGCAGCTGCCCGAAGTACTCGGAGCGTGGATCGCTCATGTCGAACAGGACCTGGGTCGCGAGCTCGGGCGTCAGCTCGACGTCGACGTCGACGGTGTACCAGGCGGTGGCGGCGCGGAAGTGCTCGAGCACCCGGTCGGGGTCGAACTTGTCGGGCTCGGGGAAGAACCCGATCTCGGTGCCGAGCCGCATGATCGTCTCGGTGTTTCCTTCGATGATCGCTCGTGCCACCTCGATCTCGAGCTCGACCGAGCCCGCCGGCATCCGCTTGAACAGCCCGAAGTCGAAGAACGCGACCCGGCCGTCGGCCAGCAGGCTCGAATTCCCCGGGTGCGGGTCGCCGGAGAACTGATGGTGGCGGTACAGGCAGCCGAAGTAGAAGCGGAACAGGATCTCGCCGATGCGGTCTCGCGCCGCCTGGGGGTAGCCCTTGAGCTCCTCGAAGCCGATCCCGTCGACGTACTCGGTGACCAGCACCCGCTCCCTCGACAGCGACGTGACGACCTCCGGCACCGCGATGAACGGATGACCGCGAAAGATTCTCGCGAGCGTGCGCTGGTTCTGGGCCTCGAGCTCGTAGTCGAGCTCCTCCTCGATCCGGTTGCGGATCTCCTCGCCGATCGCCTGCGGGTCCATCCCGGGCGCGATCCGCTTCGCCAGGCGCAGGATCATCCCGAGGTTCTGCAGGTCCGCCCTGACTGCGGCGGCGACCCCCGGGTACTGGACCTTGACCGCCACGTCGCGCCCGTCGGGCAGGCGCGCGCGGTACACCTGGCCGATCGATGCCGCGGCGATCGGCAGCTCGTCGAATTCCTCGAACACGTCCTCGAGCGGGTCGTCGAGCTCGTGCTCCATCACCTTGCGCATGTCGGCGAAGGTGACGGTCGGGGCCGCGTCGCGCAGCGCCGCCAGCTTGCGCTGGAACTCGTCGCGGTGCTCGGGGGGGATGAAGCCCGTGTCCAGGAACGACATCACCTGCCCGACCTTCATCGCGGCGCCCTTCATAGTTCCCAGCGCCGTCACGATCTGCTCCGCCGCCTCGAGGTTGCGCCGTTCGAGCGCCGCCTCGCGGCCCTCCTTCGAGCGGGCTACGTTGGTCGCGCGGGTGCCGGCCTGGCGCAGCGCCTGTCCGGCCGCGAGGCTGCCGAGTCTGGCGCTGCGGCGCATCCGCGAGGTTGGAATCTTGCCCCCGTCGGCCACCCGGTCATCCACTCCCCTCGGTTTGCAGCTGCGAGCCGGGGACCGTGTCATCGGTGCCGTCGGGCCAGCGCACCCACCCCTTGGTGCCGCCGTCGTAGTCGGTCGCGAGCACGATCAGCGTCGCCTCCTGGCCGAGCGCCAGGCAGGGTTGATCGCCCTCCCGATCGAGGCCGCGCCAGACCCGCACGAACGGGTTGTGCTCGAGCTCGTCGCCGACCGTCGTCGGCTCGGTGTGTCCGGGATGGATCCGGGTCTGCGGCGGCAGCGCCAGCAGCACGTCCATGATCGAGTGACGCAGGTCCGCGAAGTTCGTGTGCCCGGGAGCACGGACGCCCCCGACCGACCCCCGGAACAGCGTGTCGCCGGTGAACAGGTCGGTGCCGTCGATCAGCAACGAGACCATCCCGGCGGTGTGCCCCGGCGTGTGCAGCGGTTCGATCGTCAGCGACCCGAGCGTGAGCGTTTCGCCCGGAACGAGGTCGCCGGTGGCTCCGTCGACGAGGCTGCGCTCGAGCGAGTGGATCAGGACCTCGGCGTCCGGGTGGCGGGCCCTGACGAGCTCGAGCTCGGCGACGTGATCGTGGTGGTGATGGGTCAGCAGGACGTGCGTCAGCCGGTAGCGCTCGTCGATCAGCGACAGCAGCGGCTCGACCGGGCCGCCGGCGTCGATCAGCACCGCCTCGGGTCCCGTGTCGCCGGCGACCAGGTAGGTGTTTGAGAGCCATGGCTGGCTCATCGAGCGTTCGACCAGCACCCTGCAAGCCTATCGCCGCCCCTCCGCGGCCCTGCTTCGGCGTCCGGTAGCCTCCTGTGTAGAGATGGCCGGGCCGACCAAGATCGCGTATCTGCTCGAGCGGCTGGCGCAGGGCGTCGCCGCCCACGACCGCGAGAACCCCGGTCATCACACCTGGGGGATCGGGATGGCGCACTTCGACATCGAGCGCCTCGACCTCGAGGAGGGCGAGGAGATCCTGCCCGGCATCGTTCTGCAGGCCGACGGCGGCGTCACCGGCGCATTCCGCGTCCTCTGCGACGGGGACCACAACCAGGAAGCGGAGGAGGCCGAGGACGAGATGGTCGACGCGGTCGCCGAGCAGGATCGCGAGCTGGAGATCGCCAGACCCGCGACCGGCTCCCCGCCGCCGCTGCGACCTCCCGTCTAGAGGTCGATGTGAATCTACTTCCGTATATGGAAGTAGAGGCACATCGATCGAGGGGCGCCGCCGCTACCGTTCCGCGGGTGCCTGTCGCTCCCGCACTGCTCGCCCGCGGTCCGTGGGCTCCCGACGAACTCGTCGTCTCCTGGCGCCCCGAGCCGTTCGAGCCCGATCCGGGCTCGACCGAGCAGGCCGACCGGCTGCTCGACGGCCTCCGCGAGCGGGGTTCGCCGAGCCACGACGGGCTGGCTGCGCGGCTCGCGAGCTACGAGGTGGCCGACGGGGTGCTGAAGCTGGAGCTGCAGCCGGCCCGGTGGGCGCTGCGGCTGCTGCCGGACGGCGCCGCGTCGAGCATGTCGGCGCTGTGCCTGGTCCGCTCCGCCGATGGCAGCTGGCTGGCCGGCCGCCGCGCGGGCTGGCTGGCGTCGTGGGCGGGGCGCTGGGCGCTCGGCGCCGGCGGGTCGGTCGAGGTCGACGAACACCCGGCGCTGACGCTCGGCCGCGAGCTCGAGGAGGAATGGTCGGTGCGCCCGGCGCGGCTGACGGTCGAGGCTCTGCTCCGGCTGCCGAGCGGGATGGTGATGCTGATCGGGCAGGCGTGGTTGCCGCCCGGCGCCAACGTCACCCCGGACGCCGAGCACGATGAGTACGCCTGGTGGCCCGCCGAGCCCGAGCGCTGGCCGGCCGAGGCCGACGCGCCGCTGCGCGCCCTCAGCGCAATGGTGACGGGCGTCTGACGACCTCCTCGCGTTTCACCAGACTCGTCACTTTCGGACGGCTGGAGGCCGTCTCGATCGCGCATTCGTGCATCTACCTGTCGCTGCTGATCTGCGCGTTCGTGCTCGGAAACCCCCAGCCGGCGACCTTCATCCTCGGCCTCAGCCACGGCCTCCTGTGGATCGGGATGTCGCTGGTCTGCATCGCCGCCGCCCGCCTGCGGGTGATCCCGTTCTGGCTCGCGGTGACCGTCGCGATCCTCGGTGGCCTGGGGCCATTCATGGGTTCGCTGGGCTTCCTGGTCGAGGCTCGGCGCCGCCGCCGGGCCGGTCCCAGCCGCTAACCTTCAACCCTGAGAGAGCCCGTATGGCGGTTGAGACAGGCACCTTCCAAGTCGTGATGCCCCAGATGGGCGACTCCGTTGCGGAAGGCACGGTGCTCGAGTGGCGCAAGCGCGAGGGCGACGCCGTCGCGGCCGACGAGACGCTCGTCGAGATCTCGACCGACAAGGTCGACGCCGAGGTTCCCTCGCCGGTCGCGGGCACGATCGTCAGGATCCTCGCCGCCGAGGGCGAGACGATCGCCGTCGGCGCCCCGCTCGCTGAGATCGACACCGACGGGAGCGGCAACGGCGCGACGCCCACGGCCCGCACCGTCGACATCGTCACCCCGACCGGCGGCGAGAGCGTCACCGAGGGCACCATCCTCGAGTGGTCGGTCAAGGTCGGCGACGCGGTCAAGGAGGGCGACACGGTCGTCGAGATCTCGACCGACAAAGTCGATATGGAGCTTCCCGCCCCGGCCACCGGGACGATCACAGAGATTCTGTTTGAAGAGGGTGCGACGGTCGCCGTATCGCAGGTG
>Ga0123356_10001786_pt1 | contig 23464 bp, 19 predicted proteins | sample TergutEmb28metaG_2_FD_92546 | JGI IMG/M metagenome (GOLD analysis project Ga0123356, IMG submission 92546) | Embiratermes neotenicus P3 segment gut microbial communities from Petit-Saut dam, French Guiana - Emb289 P3 | ecosystem: Host-associated > Arthropoda: Insects > Digestive system > Gut ...
ACCTTTCTTACGATGTTTACCAACAACGCCAAAAGACAGAGAGATACAAGAATAACTCCTTGGAATTTAAACGCTACTATATTGACAAGCGTTATGAAACAGACATGACCACCATAGACAGAGAAAGCGATAATGAGCGCCAATACCATTACATTTACGGCGACAACGGTGTTGTGGCGCTGTATGTGGTGGATCGTTTTCACGATTATTCCAGCAATGGCGGAGTAACAGACTACACTATTTCCACCGTTGCCGACAGTATGTACTACATTCACACCGACCACCTGGGCAGCTATTGCGCCATTACCGATGCCAACAAGGGAGTGAAACAGCGCAACTACTTTGACCCGTGGGGAAATTATAAAACAATCTATGGTTCCGCCAATGGCAGTTTTTACACTATTGAAGGTGATGATATGGGCGGTTTTGATGACCCGAGTGGTACTTCTGGTATAGGACTTCCTCCTGGTGAGCTGCAAGAAGCTCCCACTTTAAACTTCACCCTTGCCGACCGTGGTTTTACGGGGCATGAGCACTATCCTTTCTTCAAGATTATTAACATGAACGGGCGGTTGTACGATCCGGTAATTGCACGATTTTTCTCTCCGGATAAGTATGTGGCGAATAGTACGTTTACGCAGGATTTTAATACTTACCATAATTTACCCAAAGGAGAATATTATTTATATTTAGCGTATTCTAATTATTACGTGCCGCCTTCAAGTGACAAAATAGATGTTAGTAAAATATTTAGAGGATATTTTGTTTCTAATAAAGTAAAACTCATTGTAGAATAAATTTAAGTTAGTTATTAAACGAAGAAAAATGTTTCATAAAAAAAATACAGTAAACTAAAACTAATTTTCGTCTGTTTTAGGAGCAGACATTAAACCCCAAAAATGAATTATCCAAAACCAAAACTATTATTAGCACTGATTTTTAGCCTGTTTGTATTTACCTGTAGCTACTCGAATGTTATGAATATGTAAAATAATGATAGGTATTTCTATAACCCCTTCACTACCGATTTTTTAGCAAGATATTCCTTAAGATAAAAAGGCTCAAAATAAGCCACATCCTCAAATTCTTTATTTTCATATTTCACCAACGCCGGAAGCAACATGTTTGTCGCATCCAAAGGCGCATCAATAAAACGTGCATTTTTATGTTGTAAAATGGGTTGGCATTTGGGCATGCCGTTTCCACAAAAATAGATGATATGGCTCTCCAACTCCGATGCGAGAAAATGCTCATCTACAATTTTGGCTTCTGCTTCGGTAATGGCTGTGCCGTTTTCATCGAATAATGCGGTGAATACTTCCATGCGCCGTGCGTCAATCATGGGGCAGTATAATACTTTTTGCTCCTCTTTTTGTTTGCTAATGGCACTAAAAACAATGCTTTGCAAAGTGGATATGCCGATGAGCGGAATGTTCAGTGCATAACAAATTCCTTTTGCAGCCGATGCGCCGATGCGCAATCCGGTATAAGAGCCGGGACCGATACTTAGAACTACGCCATTAAGTTCGGAAATGTTGCAGTTGCTTTCTGCTAATACTTGTTCAATGAAAGGGAACAGGTGCTCCGTGTGGGAGTTCCCTTTATCTAAGTTAACGGAAGCGATGATTTTGTTCGCTTTTGATAAGGCTACCGAGCAGGTTTCGGTGGCGGTTTCGAGGTGGAGGAGGATAGGGGGCATGGGGTTTATGGATTTAAAGATTTAAGGTTTAAAGAGGTGGTTGATATATTGTTTTTTACCATATAATTTTTTTTATTTGTTCCTAACTCTTTTCATTTACATAGATCATATATCCCGCAAAAACCCTTGCGACTCATGCATCAACTCATACATCAGCACATCATCCTCCACAAAAGGAACACGCTCCCGATAGCTTGCCACAAAATCCTCCAGCAAAGGAGATGTTTTCATAGGTCGTCTAAACTCTAACGCCTGCGCCGCATTTAAAAGCTCTATCGCCAGCACTTTTTCCGTATTATTGATAACTAAGTAGGATTTCGTTGCCGCATTCGCGCCCATACTCACATGATCCTCTTGCCCTTGCGAAGATTCGATAGAATCGGCGGAGGCGGGCATGCAGAAGGTTTTGCTTTGGCTTACAATAGAAGCTGCCGTGTATTGCGGAATCATAAATCCGGAATTTAATCCGGGGTTTTTTACTAAGAATGCGGGCAGACCCCTTTTTCCGGAAATGAGTTGGTAAATTCTGCGCTCCGAAATGTTGGCAAGTTCCGACATTGCCAGCGTTAAAAAGTCAATAACCAAGGCTAATGGCTGTCCGTGAAAATTGCCTGCCGAAATGATTAAATCTTCATCAGGGAAAATAGTAGGATTGTCGGTAACGGAATTGATCTCCGTTTCTACCACCGTTTTTACGTAATGAATGGTGTCTTTCGTGGCGCCGTGCACTTGCGGAATGCAACGGAAAGAGTACGGGTCTTGTACATGATCTTTTGTATGTGCCAAAATTTCAGAACCTTCTAAAAAGTCGGTGATATTTGCAGCAGTTGCTAATTGCCCAATATGCGGACGCACCAAATGCACCGATAAATGGAAAGGCGAGAGGTGCCCGTGAAAAGCATCTAAAGAGAGAGCGGCAATCATATCTGCCAAATAAGATAGCTTTTCTGATTTTAACAACAACCATGTGGCGTAAGCGCTCATAAACTGTGTGCCGTTCAATAATGCTAACCCCTCTTTCGATTGTAAAGTAATGGGTGCCCAGCCAAATTTTGCATTCACCTCTGCTGCTTTCTGTTTTTTTCCTTTGTGATACACCTCTCCCAAATTAAGCAAAGGCAAGGATAGGTGCGCTAAAGGCGCCAAATCTCCGGAAGCGCCCAATGAGCCTTGTTGATATACAACCGGATAGACATCGTGGTTGAAAAAATCAATCAAACGTTCAATGGTGGCCACTTGTACGCCGGAGTTTCCGTACGACAAAGATTGAATTTTAAGAAGCAGCATCAGTTTTACGATCTCTTGTGGCACTTCTTCTCCAAAACCACAGGCATGCGAAACCACTAAATTGTGTTGCAGTTGAGATAAGTTTTCTTTTGAAATACTTGTATTACAAAGAGATCCAAAACCGGTGGTAATGCCATATATGGGCGATGTTTGGTGCTCCATTTTAGCATTCAAATAAGCACGACATTTTGCCACCGCGCTTCTTGAAGTTTCCGAAAGCTCAATTTTTATTTTCTTCGTAACGATTTTACGGACAGTTTCAAGGCTTAAAAATTCGTTTGAGATAAGATGTTTTTTCATAATCATTTATTTTGTTGATAGATATAAAACTTTATTTAAGTGGCTCAAAAATAGAATAAATTAGAAGTTTTTTATTCTTTTGCCGAAACTTTTTGTTATGAAAGAACAGATTACCATTAGGGAGGTTACCACAAAAAAAGAGTTCAATCGTTTTTTTGAATTTCCTTATACTTTATTTCGTAATGATAAAAATTGGGTGCCACAACTGCTATCGGGCGAGAAAAGCACGTTTGACCCCAACAAGAATCCGGCTTTTGAGCACTGCAAAGCAAAAATGTTTTTAGCTTACAAAGGGAATAAAATTGTAGGGAGAGTAGCCGGAATCATCAATCCGAGGGTTAACGAAGCATGGAATCAAAAAAGAATCCGCTTTGGTTGGTTCGATTTTATTAACGACAAAGAGGTTGCCCGCCAACTTTTAAAAGCCGTTGAAGATTGGGGCAAACAGGAAGGATTGACCGAAATAACAGGTCCTCAGGGATTTTGCAACATGGACCGGGCAGGAATGATGATAGAAGGTTTTGACGAGGAAACCCCGGGCGGATGTTATTATAATCCGGAATATTATCCCAAAATTTTGGAAGCGCTTGGATATGAAAAAGAGGTGGATACGGTGCAGTATAAAATGTTCGGCTCGCAGCCTGTGCCCGAAAAAGTGCTCAGAATTAACGACTTAATCAAAGAAAAATATAAGCTGAAAATGGTGGAAGGCATTTCAAAAAAAGAGATGATGGAGCGTTACGGTGTGAAGTTTTTTGAAGCGTTAAACAGAACATACACAGGGCTATTTGGTTTTGTTCCTTTAACCGAGCATCAAATACATTATTACATCAAACAATATTTTCCTTTTCTCCATTTGAAATTAGCTTGTTTTATTGTGGATGAAAATGATGATATCGTGGGGTTTGGTATCTCTATGCCTTCACTTTCAAAAGCGCTTAAAAAAAATAAAGGTAAACTCCTCCCTTTTGGGTGGATACATTTTCTGAAAGCTCTAAAAAATTGCGACAAGATAGATCTCTATCTCACCGGTGTTGCTCCCGAATGGCAAAACAAAGGCATTCATTCGCTTTATCATGCGGAAATGAATAAAAATTACATTGAATTGGGGGTAAAAACTGCTATTACCAACCCGCAACTTGAAAATAATGAGGCGCATTGGGTGTGGCAGAAATATGATAGTGAGATTGTGATTAGGAGGAGGGTTTTTGTTAAGATATTGTTTTGAAGCACACAGATGACACAGATATTCACAGATTAATAAAAATTATTCCCTTCCCAATACATACTGATATTCAGTTTTTCCATCTAAAATCTTCAAATCAATAATATCATATTTCTTCTTTTTGGGTAATTTAGTCACCGGCAAACGAATCTCATTCTCCCCTGTTTTCAAATTAAAATCTTTAGAAATCTTTTTTTCATCTTCATGTAATAAATAATTTACAGTAACCTTCGTGTCTTCTCCCGTTTTAACAGTAAAAGAAATATCATTCTTACCTGTAACCACAAAAGTATCGAAAGTGAAGTTAAGATTTCCATTCTCAGGCTCTAACAGTAGATTATACGCTTTTAAAAAGTCAGTAATTCCATATCCGAGCGCAGTGTCGGGCGTAGCGTAATTTGCGCCGCTTCTGCGCACAGCATCAATGATTTCGAATGATGTTTTGTTTGGAAATGCCTGGCGCAGGCAGGCCACCATTCCGGCAAACATGGGGGCAGAATAGGAGGTTCCGTTTCCTCGAATCGTTTTGTCGTTTTCTCTTCCCACATACGTTTGCCAACCTACGGCCGCACCGTCGGGCTTCACTCTGCCGTCGTAGGTGGGACCAAAAGAGCTGAACGGCGCTTTATTTCCGAGAGAATCCACAGCGCCAACGGCAAGGATGTGCGTAGCTTCAGCGGGACAACCGATGTAATGCCATTTGTTTCTTCCCGAATTTCCTGCGCTGTTTATCACAATCATGCCTTTCGAAACGGCAATGTCGGCGGCCAACGAAGCACGACTTGTTTTTCCGTCCAAGCTACTGTATCCTCTATAATAAGTAGTATCGTCGAAGGTGGTGTAACCCAGCGAAGAAGAAACGATGTCAACGCCCAAACTGTCGGCAAATTCGAGGGCTACTACCCAGTTGTCTTCCTCAATCACATATTCGGTGCGATTGTCTTCTGTTTGAACTAAATAGAAATTGCATGCGGGAGCGCTTCCCACCAACTCTCCCGGAAGATAAGCGGCAATACACGACCAAACTCCGGTGCCATGGTTTCCATCTTGAAAAGTAGATTTTTCGGGCTGCACGATGTTTCTTATGCCACGCACCCTGTTATCTTTAAAATGTTGTTGAAAATGGCGAATTTGGTCGGCATTTTGGAAACCGCCGTCATTCAATTGCAAGGAAACGCCTTCGCCTTTGTATCCCAAACGGTGCAACCAGTGTATATTGTTGATTCGTATTTGTTGCGTTCCAAATCCGTAATCCAAATCGTTGGGAATAGCTACTAAGGGAGTTTCTGTGTTAAATAATAGTGTATTTTTTTGTGTAAAAACCTCAGGTTCACTGCAGGTAAAAGTTTGTTCAATGTAATTTATGAATTTGCCGTTTTCTTGGATTAAGGTGATGAAATCCGGGTGTTCAGAATAAAAAGTGGCGCCGTTTAACCATTTTGAGGTGGTGAGGAGCACGGCGGTGCTATCTAAATTTGTGATGATTTCGATGAGTTTAGTGCTTACGGGGAAATCTTGCTCGGTGATGGGGATGCCGAATTGTTTTCTTTTTTCGATGGCAGTAGGGGAGAGAAAGGCTTCGGGTTTATTTATGGAATAAGCGCCCGGGTCTTTGAAACTGAATTGTACCCAGTACTTTGCAGGTGATTGAGAACACAGGAGAACGGTTAGAAACAAAAAAATAGCGGTAAAAATTGTTTTTTTCATTGTTATAAGTTTATGTTTTTTAACGATAAAAAAAAAGCTTTCTGTATAAGAAAGCCTTTTTTTTTCTTTTAGATGACACAAATTAGCCGGAAATAGCATCGGTTGGGCAAGCGCTTTCGCAGGCGCCGCAATCAATGCAGGTATCTTCTTCAATGTGGTAAACATCACCGGCAATAATAGCATCAACCGGGCATTCATCTTTACATGCACCACAAGCTGTGCACAGTTCAGGATCAATTTTAAAAGCCATGACTTTTTATTTTTAGTTAATATTTCGGCTGCAAAAATAGAATAATAATCTATCTTTGCGCCCGAAATTCATTTTTTAAATGAAAAAAAAACTGCTTGCAATTATTATTTCGCTCACCTGCCTGCTTGCAAACGCTCAGAGCAACAATGAAGTAACTATTCTTTATTTATTACCTTTCCATCTAAATGAGGAGTCCAATTATGCATCATTGAGAACCAGCACTGAAATTAATCGTGTGAAACAATTTGAAATGATGGGCTTTTGGTTGGGCGCAAAATTAGCGCTGCAAGAATATGAACATACAGATAAAGAAATAAATGTCATTGTAAGAGACGCAGTTACAAGTATAAGGTCTTTAAACGCAATTTTAGAAGACAACAATCTAATGGAAAACGTGGATATTATTATTGGTCCATTTTACGGATCTCTTTTTCCTATCGCAGCTAAATTTGCAAAAGAAAATAACATCATCATTGTGAATCCTTTCTCCACGCGGTTTGATTTTGTTGAAAACAATCCGTATGTATATAAATTGACTCCTCCTTTTGTAAGCCGTCCGGAAACGATTGCCGAAATATTTTTGGCAGATCCGAACGAATACAACATAATTTTATGGGGCGATTCTATTTCGACCCCAGAATTACAAGCGTATAAAGCTTATTTTCGGGAACATAACATCAACTTTAGAGAAGTGCGCTATTTATCCATCCCTCAAAATGCAAAAAGGAAAAATTTGATTATTGCTTTTTTTGATGAACCTACCCGAGTCATTCATGGCGTGCACTCACTCATCAATAAAGATATACGAAGTACAGAGGTGCAAAATATTGTGGTGGTTCCGGAGCAATGGCTTTCTGTTTCGGAATTAACGAAAGATTTTTTCAATTTGCCCAACTTGTATTTCTTTACCAATTATTTTGTGGATGAAAACAATGAGGCCGCCCAACAATTTCAATCGGATCATATATTTTACTACGAGGCGCCTGCCGAATTAGCCGCTTATTCGTATCAAGGCTACGACATAACCCGCTATTTTATTGATTTATACTTTTCTGATTTTGAACACGATAAAGTGCAATTTCAACCACTTTCTTATAAACTTCAATGGAAACAGATTTTGAATGGTGGGTTTGAGAATGTTAAGGCGCGGTTTATTCGGGTTAGGAATTTAGAGTTGGAGGAAGTGGATAAGTCATAAAATATTTTTTTGTTAATAGCAAACGTGAAAATAGCAAAAAAGGGTAGTATTGCAATATAAATCACATTTCTCGCGCAATCGGTTTTTATTTATTGAAAAAAAAGCTTTTCTGTTAACCTACACCGTAATCTCCCCTCTCAACGAAACCCCCATATAATATTTCACTTCTTCATTAGAAAGTCCTTCGCCAAGGAGATACATTAGCTTGGCTACGGCGGCTTCGGTGGTAATGTCGTGCCCGCTAATGATTCCTATTTTTTTGAGCAATACGCTGGTGCCGTAACGTCCAATGACTACTGTTCCGCCACCTTTGCACTGTGTAACGTTCACGATAGCAATTCCTTTTTTCACGGCATCTTCCAATATTTGAATAAATTCCGGATGAGAAGGCGCATTTCCCGAGCCGAAAGTTTCTAAAATTGCCGCACGCAACCCTTCGGTATTAAAAACCGCACGCATCGCTTGTTGGGTAATGCCCGGGTAGAGTTTAATAATGGCGATATTTTCATCCATTTGGGTGTGCAGTATCAACGGCTGGTGGGTGGCAGGGCGAATAAACGGCTCATTGTATCTGATATGTACGCCTACTTTTGCCAATTTTGGGTAATTGGCAGAATGAAAGGCGTTAAAATGCTCTGCATTATCCTTATAGGCACGATTTCCTCTCAATAATGAATTTTCGAAATAGATGCACACTTCGGGCACTCTAGGTTTCCCTCCTTTCCTACAGGCAGCTATCTCAATGGAACTCAATATGTTTTCCCGTCCATCGGTGCGTAGTACGCCTAACGGCAACTGTGAGCCCGTGAGGATGACCGGTTTGGATAAATTCTCCAATAAATAGCACAATGCGGAGGCGGTGTATGCCATCGTGTCGGTGCCATGAAGCACCACAAATCCATCATAATCATGATAAACATCGTAAATTAACGTGGCTAACCGAATCCAGAACTGCGGCGTAGTGTCCGATGAATCAATAAGTGGAAGCATCTCTTTAAAAGCAACTTCTGCTTCTACCAAATGCAGCATGGGCAAATGGGTATAGATGTCTTTAAAAGGAAAAGGTTCCAGTGCGCCGGTTCCCGGATTCATCATCATACCGATGGTGCCGCCGGTGTAGATGATTAAGATTTTGGATTTTGAGGGCATGGGGGAGGAAATTGGTGGGTGCGAAATAATATAAAATATCGTATCACTATCGTATATTACCATATCAAATCGTATCAAAAAAATCGTAATATCGTATCATTTTCATCTCTTTATCACTCAAAGCGAAAAAGAATATTTTTGCAAATTAAAAATTCTATGAAAATCCCCAGCCCCCAAACCCGCATAAACATCCCCGCCGCCAAACTTTTTGAACTGACGGGCAACTGCCAAAATCTGGCGCATTACCTGCCCGAGCAGGTAAAAGATTTCAGCGCCACCGAAGATTCATGCACTTTTTCCATAGAAAATATCGCCAACGTTACTTTGACTATTTTGGAGAAAACACCTTTCACTTATATTCGCTATAAAGCTGAAAATGATAAAAATATCCCCATATCCTTGGAACTGAATTACACCGCCGTTTCTGAAAATGAAACCGATGTGCAGGCAGACTTGGAGGTGGATATACCTTTTTTCTTAAAACCTGTAATAGAAAAACCATTACAACGTTTTGTAAAAGAGTTATCTGAAAAAATTAAAAAAGAAGTAGAAAAAACCGGATTATGAGCCATAGCATTCGCACCGAAAAATTAGTAAAAATCTATAAACAACGTACAGTTGTAAACGAAGCCTCTTTTGATGTAAAACAAGGAGAGATTGTGGGTTTGCTCGGACCTAACGGCGCCGGAAAAACCACTTCATTTTACATGATTGTGGGCATCATTAAGCCGTTTTCAGGAAAGATTTTTTTAGATGAAAAAAATATTACGTCGTTGCCCATGTATAAGCGCGCGCAAATGGGCATCTCTTATCTTCCGCAGGAAGCTTCTGTGTTCCGGCAACTTACGGTGGAAGACAACATCCGTGCTATTTTGCAATTTACCGGTATGAGCAAAGAGGAACAAAACGAGAAGTTAGAGAGTTTAATACAAGAGTTTAACATCCAAAAAGTGCGAAAAAATTTAGGGCAAAACCTCTCGGGTGGTGAGCGCAGGCGCTGCGAAATTGCACGCTGCCTGGCATCAAATCCGAAATTTATCTTGTTAGATGAACCTTTTGCCGGCGTAGATCCTATTGCCGTGGAAGATATTCAAACCATCGTTTGGAGGCTGAAAGAGAAAAACATCGGCATTCTAATCACCGACCATAATGTACACGAAACGTTGTCCATCACCGACCGTGCCTACTTACTTTTTGAAGGGCGTATTATTAAAACCGGAACTGCCGAAGAACTTGCCAACGACGAGTATGTGAGAACCGTGTATCTTGGAAAAAACTTTGAATTAAGACGTTAATTATATCTCAAATGAACCAACCGAAGAAGCCAAGAATATCCCCTTCAAATTTTGAAGGGGTGCCCGAAGGGCGGGGTAGTTTAAAAATCGCCATCATCGGCGCCACCGGCTTAGTCGGCTCCATCATGCTCAAAGTTTTAGAAGAGAGAAATTTAACAAACAACGAAATCATCGTAGCCGCCTCCGAAAAATCGGTAGGAAAAAAACTCGCCATTGCCGGAAAAGAGCACCATATCATTTCGGTAGAAGACGCCATAGCTGCTGCTCCCTATTTTGCACTGTTTTCCGCCGGAAGCGCCGCTTCATTAAAATATGCGCCGCTGTTTGCCCAAAAAGGCACTGTTGTGATTGACAACTCTTCCGCATGGCGCAATTTCGATGAAATTCCATTGGTCGTGCCGCAAATTAACGGAGAGGTAATTAAGCCTTCGGATAAAATTATTGCAAACCCAAACTGCTCTACCATCCAAATGGTAATGGCATTGGCGCCCTTGCATCAAAAATACGGGTTGAAACGGGTGGTTGTTTCTACCTACCAATCGGTTACGGGAACCGGCGTAAACGCGGTAAACCAACTCATGAAAGAGCGTGCCGGCGAGCCGTGCGAAAAAGTGTATCCGCATCAAATAGACCTGAATCTTTTTCCGCATGGCGGCACTTTTGAGCCCAACGGCTACACCACCGAAGAAATGAAATTGGTGCACGAAACGCGCAAAATTCTACGCGCCCCGCAAATACAAATCACAGCAACGGTGGTGCGCGTGCCGGTCATGGGCGGTCACTCCGAAGCGATTAATGCCGAGTTTGAGCAGGAATTTGAAATAGACGAGGTGGTACGTTTACTTAATGACTTTAAGGGCATTAAGGTTCTTAACAACGCTGCTTTAAACGAATACCCGATGCCTTTAACGGCGCATGAGAAAGACGAGGTTTTTGTAGGGCGTATTCGCCGCGATGAATCGCAAGCTAAAACGCTCAATTTGTGGTGTGTGGCGGATAATCTACGCAAAGGGGCGGCTACCAATGCGGTGGAGATTCTGGAGTTTTTAGCAAGGCGTGGGTTTGCGTATTTGTCATGTTAGGTAGCGAAGACCTCTAAACCAAATATAGCTAAATTTCACGCTTTTTTATTGTGCCAAAAGATACAATGAGCAGACACCATATTCATATAGGCGAATTAATTTTACAGAAATTGAAAGAAGCAAAACGCTCTGTGGCGTGGCTTGCGGAAAAAACTCATACCGATTCGAGTACGCTTCGTAGAAAGTTGAAAAATAAATCGAAAAGAACCGAAATAGGTTTTGTAATTGCTCCCAAGTGCGGTTATTATTTTAACGAGAAATTTGCACTTGGATTAGGTATTTATGTTGGACCCACTTTTAAGATTGTATCAAGGAATGTAGCACAAATGCATTTTGTCAATTGGAGTGTTTATCCATTTGTCAGATATACTCTATTTACATATAAAAAGTTCTTCCTAACATTGGAAGGAAGAACAGGTATTGGAGGTGCAGATATTTTTTTGAAAGCCATAGATCTCAAAAAAAATAAAATTTCTTCTACCTTAGCAATTGGGGTTTTTAATATTACGCCGATTTTAGGTTTTAATCTAACAGAGCGTCTTCAGATGGAGGCAAAACTTAATTTTTTTAATGTTGGCTATAATATTGACATAATAAAAGAAGAGATGGGCTCTTATAAAACAAATATTATTCAGCATGATTTTAATATTGGCTTTAATTCTTCCAGCATTCTCGAAATGATACAATTACAGTTTGGGGTTGTTTATAAATTTTAAGGTAAAATGATGGGGCAGTACTTTGTGGTTATCATTCTCAAAGACGGCGCTGTGCTTACACAAAAGATGATGATACAGCGGTAAAATAAGCGTACCCCATTAACCCTCATTGCCGTCGGCTTCAGCCGACGGATAAAAAGAATAAAATCAAAATAGGCTTTTTCAAATGCTAATTTGAGTTAAACCATCAACCTATCCGCGAGACGCCGCAAATCCAATCCCCCAAAATTTCCCGAAGACATAAACGCAAAAACCGTATCCGTATCAGGCATCGCCAAGATACGCTCTTCCAATTGTTTGGCATGATGATAAACCTCTAAATCGCTGCGTTGAAACGCATTGAAAATCATTTCCGAAGTGATGGGCGGCAGTTTTTTATGGGCTACCGTGTCGGGGCTAAAGAAAATAATGCCCACATCGGCACAATCCATAGCGCCGGCATATTGCTCTAAAAACTTTTCCGTTAAACTGCTGAAAGTATGTAACTCCATGCAAGCCACAAGTTTGCGATGCGGAAACTGTGCTTTTAAAGCCTCTACCGTAGCTTTCAACTTAGAAGGCGAATGCGCAAAATCCTTAAAAACAGCACAGGTCTCATTTTTGCGCAACAACTCCAACCGATTGCTTGCCCCTTTAAATGTTTGAATAGCATCATAAAACTGTTCATTTGAAATACCAATAGCATTACACGCCAACCGCGCAGCATTAATATTGGTAAGATTATGCTTCCCAAAGATTTGTAATGGAATTCCCCCCTCATTGCCGTCGGTTTTAACCGACGGATTTAGAATATTCAAAAATGTAACCCCATCCTCAATGTAGTGCGGATGCACAGTGTACCTTATTTTTGGCGCACAAATATTTGCCGTCTCGCTCATCTCTCGCAACACAATATCATCCTCACAATAAATATAACACCCGTTTTCCGGAATCATTTCCGCAAATATTTTAAATTGCTCCACATAAAAATCAAAGGTAGGAAAAACATTGATATGATCCCACGCAATCCCGCTAATGATTCCGATAGTAGGTTGATATACATGGAATTTCGGACGTCTGTCTATAGGCGAAGTCAAATACTCATCGCCTTCAATGACCATAAATTCAGCTTCTTCGGAAAGTTTTACCATAATATCAAAACCTTCTAATTGCGCGCCCACCATGTAATCGCAATTGATATTCAGCTGTTGCAATACGTGAATAATCATGGCGGTAATGGTGGTTTTTCCGTGACTTCCGCCCACCACAATACGTGTTTTATTTTTACTTTGTTCGTACAAAAATTCCGGATAGGAGTAGATTTTGATGCCTAATTCTTTTGCTTTCAACAGTTCGGGGTTATCTTCGCGGGCGTGCATTCCCAAAATAATGGCATCTAAATCGGTAGTTATTTCCTCCGGAAACCAACCAATTTCGCAGGGCAAAAGTCCGGCTTTATCCAAGCGGCTTTTGGCAGGATCAAAAATTACATCATCAGATCCGGTAATTTGGTATCCTTTGTGATGGAGCGCTAAGGCTAAGTTGTGCATGGCGCTGCCGCCGATGGCGATGAAGTGGAGGGTCATTTTATGAGAATTTGATGGCGAAAATATGAAATAATTGTTTGAGGGATCTCGAACAAGTAAAGTGAAATTTTTACTCCCAAAATAATTTTACCTCCAACATTACGTTGTTGATTTGCATAAGAATTTAACGCTATGTCTTATAAACGATTCTTCTTTTTCATTGTAGCTTTTTCGCTCTGCACCTTCGCCTCTGCGCAAGAGTTCTCCGCAAAAGCAAAATTAGATTCCGCGCAAATTCTTATTGGCGATCATTTGAATATACGTCTGGAGGTTACCGCGCCCAAAGGAAAGCCCGTGTTTATTCCGCAGCTGAACAACAAAATATTGAAAGAAGCAGAAGCGCCTTTCGACTGGATTGCCAATTCAAAAATTGATACGATCGTTAATAATGATCATTATATCTTTAGGCAAACTGTTACAATTACCGCTTTCGATTCAGGTAGCTATGTTTTTCCGGCAATTCCTGTATTTGTAGATTCGCTCATCGTGGCGCAAACCAATCCATTGTTTTTCGAGGTTTCTACAATAGCTGTTGATACTACCGCCGCCATCAGAGATATTAAGGGAGTTGCAAAAGTTCCTTTTTCGTTTCATGAACTTTGGATGTACGTAAAAGAATATGCTTTGTTTATTTTGGTAGGATGGTTGATTATCGGGTTAATCATTTATGTTATTTGGCGTTATATTAAAAAACGACAGGCGCAAAAACCTCAACCGGTAGTGAAACCAAAGCCCAAAATAAAACCCCATATCACCGCCTTAAAAGAATTGGAAAAATTGCGGCAGAAAAAACTTTGGGAGCAAGGCAGAACCAAAGAATACTACTCTGAACTTGTAGATATTGTAAGAAAATACATAGACGACCAGTGGGATATCGGCGCCATGGAAATGGTATCTTCCGAAATTCTAGACGCATTGAAAAACACAGAAATCCACGAAGAAGTCTTGAAAAAACTCCGTCAGGCTTTCTCTGTTGCCGACCTGGTAAAATTTGCCAAATACACGCCGCTCCCTACCGACCACGACATAGCGTTTAAGGACTGTAAGGAGTTTGTGGAACGGACCGTTGAAGTAGTGGTTAGTGGTTAGTGGTTAGTGGTTAGTGGTTAGTGGTTAGTGGTTAGTGATTAGTGGTTAGTGGTTAGTGATTAGTGGTTAGTGGTTAGTGGTTAGTGGTTAACGGTTAATGATGAAATAACGAATATCCCCTTCAAATTTTGAAGGGGTGCCCGAAGGGCGGGGTAGTTTATATAAAAATTAAATCTTTAAATTCTTAAATCTTTAAATCAATTATGAACAACATAACACTGTATCTCCAAGGCATCGAATTCGCCACCCCCTACTACTTCCTGCTATTACTCTTAGTCATCCCCGTAATCGCCTGGCACTACTTCTTCCGCAAAAAAATGCAAGCCACCCTCACCGTGCCTACTACGGTGGTATTTCAAAAAATACGCAAAACATGGAAAGTTCGCCTCCGTTGGCTCACAACCTGCTTACTTACACTCGCTTACATTGCTTTCATCGTAGCTTTGGCGAGACCTCAAACCTCTTTCCGGCTCAACAACGTGGAGGTAGAAGGCGTTGACATCGTGCTCGCCTTAGACATATCCGGCTCTATGAAAGCCATGGATTTTCGCCCCAACCGCTTGGAAGCGTGCAAGAAAGTAGCCGAAGAGTTTATTTCGGGAAGACCCACCGACCGAATCGGCTTGGTGGTGTATGCCGGCGAAGCTTATACCCAATGCCCCGTTACCAGCGATCATAACACCCTGTTAGGTTTACTGCAAAAAGTAAGATTCGACATTATTGAAGACGGCACCGCCATTGGCGACGGCTTGGGAACCGCCATCAATCGTTTGCGCGAAAGCGAAGCCAAAAGCAAAATCATCATCCTGCTTTCCGATGGAGTAAACAATAGCGGTTATATAGATCCCTATTCCGCAGCGGAAATTGCTAAAAACATGGGGTTTAAGGTTTACACTATCGGTGTGGGAACTACCGGAAAAGCCCCCTACCCCACCCCTTACGGAAGCGTAATGGTGGACACCGAAATTGACGAACGCCTATTGCGAAGCATTGCCCAGGAAACCGGCGGAAAATACTTCCGCGCCACCAACAACGATAAACTGAAAGCCATTTACACAGAGATTGATAAAATGGAGAAAACAATCCTCAACGAAACAGTTTTTGAAAATAAAGCGGATGCGTTTTTTCCGTTTTTGTTGGCAGGGGTAATTTTGTTGGTTGGGTATTTGGTGTTGAGATATACAATCTTTCGGACGAATCCGTAGTATTTTTTAGCCAAATTCAGAAATAATATTTAGCCAAATTCAGAAATAATTTTTGGCCAAATTAGGAAATAAAATATATTTTTGCAGCCGAAAAACGTTTTAATATGAATGGAAATAATTATTTGCCAAGAATTTGCGATTCGGAACTACAAGAAGCGCTTTCCACTATGGGTGCCGTGTTGATTGAAGGGGCAAAATGGTGCGGAAAAACAAGTACTGCCGTTAATGTTGCTAAAAGTACACTCTTTATGCAAGATCCCGACAATACACGCTCTTACCAACAAATAGCAGATACAAAACCTTCACTATTGCTGGAGGGTAAAGCTCCTCGCTTGCTTGATGAATGGCAAATGTCGCCGGTACTTTGGGATGCCGTACGCTTTGAAGTTGATAAACGGGCTTTGCCCGGACAATTTATTCTTACCGGTTCTGCTGTACCGGCTGACAATATCACAGCTCACACAGGAACAGGGCGATTTGCACGAATTTTGATGCGTCCGATGAGTTTGTATGAATCAAAAGAATCAAGCGGAACGATTTCGTTGGCAGATTTGTTTAATGGAAAACACAATATCGAAAGTATCTCAAACTTAAGCATTGAACAAATAACTTTTGCCATCTGTCGTGGCGGCTTTCCTGCTTCCATCGGGAAGCCCGACAAGGTGGCGTTGCGAATGCCGGTTGATTATGTAGAAGCCATTATTAATCAAGATATTTCACGAGTTGATGGGGTAGAAAAAAATCCAAATCGAGTACGGCTGCTTTTACGTTCTCTCGCTCGAAATATTGCTACCATGGCTTCTGTTCAAACTATACTAAATGACGTTGAAGCAACAGAGACAAGTATTTCAGACAAAACTGTTTCGACTTATTATAATGCTTTGCGTCGAATTTTTGTTGTAGAGCCATTACCTGCATGGTCGCCGTCATTACGCTCGAAAACAGCAATTCGCACTTCACCAAAACACCATTTTGTTGACCCCTCTATTGCTACAGCAGTAATGCGAATAAATCCCGATGCACTTCTGCAAGATTTTGAGTATTTCGGATTTTTGTTCGAGGCATTATGTGCCCGCGATATTCGAATTTATGCGCAACATAACGATGGCGAGGTGTTTCATTTTCGTGACAAAACCGGATTGGAAGCCGATTTGCTCGTACAGCTTCGCGATGGACGATGGGCTGCTATTGAAGTAAAATTAGGCAATAAGCAGATTGAAGAAGCTGCCGAAAATTTGTTGAAACTTAAAAACAAGATAAACACCGAAAAAATGCAAGAGCCGGCATTTTTAATGGTATTAACCGGAGGACAATTTGCTTATCGCCGAAAAGACGGTGTGTTAATTGTGCCGATTGGGTGTTTGAAATATTGATTTTAAATTCCTCCTCCTACCCCAACTCAAACACCTCTTTCCCTTTCGGCATCACAACATCCTTAAACCCATGTTCTTCCACACGCTGCGCAAACGCCACACGCGCATCATCCTCCCCATGAATCACAAAAAACTTCCTTACGGTTTCAGGGTTTTGGGTGTTTAAATAATGTAGCAATTCGTTGTAATCGGCATGGCCGGAATAAGATTGGATGTTTTCTAAAGTGGCGCGCACTTTGTATTTTACGCCAAAGATAGAAACTTCTTTGTCGCCGCGCATGATTTTGGCGCCCAAAGTGGTTGGCGCACAATATCCTACCGAAAGAATAGTGGTGCGCGGGTTGTCAATGTTGTTCGCCAAATGGTATTTTACACGCCCCGCTTCCATCATCCCTGAGGCAGAGATGATAACGCACGGCCGGTTATAGGTATTTAGTCTTTTCGAATCATCTATAGTTCTGATATAGTGCAGGTTTTCAAATCCGAAAGGATCAGGATTTGAATGTATGAACCGTTGCATCTCTTCATTAAAACTGTCGGCATGTAACCTGAAAATTTCGGTAGCGGAAGTGGCCAACGGGCTATCTACAAAAATATCCACATGCGGTAAATTTCCGGCGTTTTTCAAGCGATGCAACGCATATACAATCTCTTGTGTTCTTCCAATGGCAAACGAAGGGATGATGAGCTTTCCTTTTCTTTTGGCGCAGGCGTCTAAAACCACCAACATCAGCTTTTGTTCCGCATCTTCAATGGTTTCATGCAGGCGGTTACCATACGTGGATTCGCACATAATGTAATCGGCTTTCGGTAAGATACATGGATCCGGCAAGATGCGTTTGTGATAGCGACCCACGTCGCCGGTGTAAAGCAAGGTGCGTATTTCATTATCTTCCACAAACGAAATGTAAATGGAAGCGCCGCCGAGAATGTGTCCCGCGTCGTAAAATTCAAACGAAAAAGTAGGCGTAATAGAAAAATGGATATTATAAGGAATACTAATGAAACGCCCCATGCAGGCAGCGGCATCTTGCATGGTATAAAGCGGTTCCACAGGAGGCAATTGGTGCAATGCTCGTTTTTTATTGAATTGACGGGTATCGGTTTCCTGAATTTTCCCTGAGTCGGGAAGCATAATGGCGCACAAATCGCGCGTTGCCGGCGTGCAAAACACCTTTCCTTTAAAACCGTTTTTATGGATGTACGGAATTAACCCTGAATGATCAATATGGGCATGCGAGAGGATGATAAAATCAATATCCGCCGGAGCAAAACCCAAATCTCTGTTCATGGCATCGGTTTCCAATCCCTTGCCCTGGTACATTCCGCAGTCGATTAAGATTTTCTTGTTTTCTTTTGTGGTTAACAAAAATTTGCTTCCGGTTACTTCGCCTCCGGAAGCGCCGATAGATTCGAGTTTCATATATTCTTGTTTTTATATTTTACTACCGGCATTTGCATCCGCTCACGTTTTTATATTGCGGCTTCGGCTTATATTTATGTGTACTGCTTTTAGAAGACGCACAAGCTGCCAACAAGCATATTACCATGAATATCGTGCTGAAAATAAGCCATTTGTTTTTCCTCATCACGCTCTAATTATGGTTTGACTCCTGTCGGGACCGGTAGATATCATGCGAATGGCAACGCCCGTTTCTTTCTCAATAAAAGCCACATATTCCTTAAAGGCTTGTGGTAAATTTTCATAATATTTTTCTAATGAAAGATTTTCCTTCCATCCTTTAAACTCTTTATACACAGGGGTAATCTCCGTGTCAATTTCGGCAGGAAAGCGGTCGGTGGTTTCTTTTCCTATTTGGTATTCGGTGCAAATTTTGATGGTCTCAAAATTATCCATGACATCGGCTTTGGTGAGCACCATTTCTGTAACGCCGTTGATCATAATGGCGTATTTAAGCGCCACGAGGTCAAGCCATCCGCAGCGGCGGGCGCGCCCCGTAGTGGAGCCAAACTCGTGGCCTTGCGTGCGGAGCAGTTCGCCGGTTTCGTCCAGCAGCTCGGTAGGAAAGGGCCCGCTGCCTACACGGGTGCAATAGGCTTTCACAATGCCGATCACCCGTCCGGTTTGGTTCGGCGCCACGCCCAGGCCGGTGCAAGCGCCTGCCGCCACCGTAGTTGAGGAAGTTACAAACGGGTAAGATCCAAAATCAATATCCAGCAAGGTGCCTTGTGCGCCTTCTGCCAACACTTTCTTCCCCGCTTTCAAATAATCGTTAATTTCATATTCATTGTCTATCAATTTAAAACGCAAAATCGTTTGCAGGGCATCAAACCACTCCGTAAAAACGGTAGTCATATCATCTTGTAGTTGATAAGCATTTTTAATCAGTAAATCAGTATGTTGTTTGAAAATAACGGCAAATTTATCTAAGAAATCGGGTGCAGTGATGTTGCAAACGCGAAAGCCGTTGCGTGCTATTTTATCGGTATAAGTAGGACCAATGCCTTTTAAAGTGGAGCCGATTTTTTCTTCTCCTTTCTGTGCTTCCAACATGGCATCTATCCATTTGTGCGTAGGCAAAATAAGATGTGCTTTTTTAGAAATAAACAGGTTTTCTGTGGGATGAAGCCCCATTTTCTCTAACGCTTCAATCTCTTTTTTAAAAGTAACCGGGTCAATCACTACGCCGTTGCCGATGATGTTAATTTTATCTGGATGAAAAATTCCGGAAGGGATAATATGCAGCACGTGTTTTATGCCGTTAAATTCGAGGCTGTGCCCTGCGTTGGGACCGCCTTGAAAGCGGGCAATTACGTCGTAGTGCGGGGTGAGTACGTCCACCACTTTGCCTTTGCCTTCGTCGCCCCATTGTAGTCCAAGAAGAATGTCTAATTTCATATTTTATTGTAAATTATTGTTTATTAATAAGTTTGAGTATTATATTAGCTCCTTTGTTCAAGAATCCATCGCTCAAAAAATGGATCTTCCATTTGATAGTTTTTTGAGATTTGAATAAGAAAACCGTTAATTAACAGTTTTTTATATGCACTATATCTGGTGCTGGCAGGAATGTTGGTCTCCTTTCTTTGAATCCATCCATATTTCAATTGAACCATTTCTATCAATAAAAACCGTTCTTTTAAAGTTAAGTTTATCCAAAGACGTTCATAATCAATACTATGCTCTTTAATTATTTGTTGAATAACTTGATCTGTTGAAAAATAAGTATTGTTTTTTATGGTATTAAAACAGTGAAAAGCCAATTGTTGCGTATAATAGGGATGACCCTGTGTAATAGTTAGTATTTCATTAGTAATTTCAGGCAAATTTTGGTTTGTTATTTTGGAAAAACCTTGAATTAGAAAATTATAAAAATCTCCTGTCCGTATGGGAGCAAGATACATTACCACTCCAAAATGATAAAAAGGAGACTTTTTACATTCAAAGATCTCATGCATCATAGATTCCAAACTACCGAGAAAAACATAATTTACATGATTATGGCTTTGAATGACAGAGCGCAAAATTTTATCCATATTCTTGTCAATAATTCTGATCTCCTGAAACTCATCAAAAACGACTATCGGTTTTTCTCCTTTTTCGCCTAAATGATCAATTAGATTCAAAACATCTTCCAATATTGGTTTTGCTGAAATTACAGGATTAAAAGAAATATCTACAGCATTATTGATCGGATTAATGGAAAGCGTTGGAATAATCCGGAAATTTTTTATAAGGTGCTTTATTTTTTCAAAAGGATAAACTTTAAAAACTTTTTTCAATAATTCAGTGGAAAAGTCTGAAATTGAAGTAATTAATTGTAAGTTAAGAAATATTTCAGGGCGCTGTGTTTGCTTTACTGCTTTTGCAATTAAGCTGGTTTTGCCAAATCTCCTTGGACTAATCAAAATAAGATGATTTTCGCTATCTATAATATCAGATACTTTGGCTAATTCTTCCACTCTATCTGTGAAAAAAGCCCCTTCAACCAAAGAGCCAAATTTGAAAGGATTCGACATATTTATCATGTTTTCATTATTTTATGACTACGATTTTTTTCGTTACGATTTTTTTCGTAGTCGTTGCAAATATATATTTTAAATCTTTAAATTTTTAAATCTTTAAATTTTTAAATTTCCTCCACCACTTCTCTAACCACCTCCAAAATCATACTTTCCTCAATCTGCTTAATATACCCTTTTTCTTGCAGTAACGCCGTTAATTCCTGCACTTCACGAATGTCGCACTTCGCTGCTTCATACACTTGTTCCCAAGTGAGGTTTTTGAGCGCCACGCCTTCTTCAATCGCTTGCATAGCCACATCGGCGGCCACTTTGGGAAAAAGTTCCCATTCCAGCATGTTGGGCATAATGTTTTCGATGTGAATGCCGCGGTTTTCGGCAAACTCGGCAATAGAATGCGCGGCGCGAATTGCCATGCCATCGGTAATTTTGCGTGCGGAAACCAACAGTGTGCCCTTTAAAATGGAAGGGAAACACACGGAATTATTTACCTGGTTGGGAAAATCGCCTCTGCCGGTGGCCACAATGTACGCGCCCGCCTCTTTTGCCTGATACGGGTAAATTTCCGGCACCGGATTGGCGCACACGAACACAATCGGCTTTTCTGCCATGAGCTTGATCCACTCTGCTTTAATGGTATCGGGACCCGGTTTGGAAAGCGCCACCAACAAATCCGCACCCTGAAACGCTTCTTCGGGCGTAGCAATGCACTCAGGATTGGTAATTTGGCACAACTCCCACTGGCGGTAAAACAGCGGGTCGTTTTTATATCGTGCATTATTTTTGTGCAACGCCGCACGACTGTCGAACATAATGATTTTTTCCGGATCGGCGCCATCGGCAATCATCAAACGCGCAATGCTCGTGTTGGAGGCGCCGGCGCCGTAGAGCACCACTTTAATCTCCGACATTTTTTTACCCGTCAGTTTCAAGGCGTTAATCACTCCGGCTAAAGTAACGCAGGCGGTGCCTTGCGCATCGTCGTGCCACACCGGAATATCGCATTCTTCGCGAAGAACGTCTAATACTTTAAAACAGTTGGGTTGGGAGATATCTTCCAAATTGATGGCGCCAAAGCTCGGCTGCGCTCGCTTAACAAATTCGATAATTTTATCGGCATTGGGCTCGCCCGTTTCGTCCTTACTGTCTATGCAAAGCGCAATGGCATCCACGCCGCCTAAGTATTTCATCAGCATTGCTTTTCCTTCCATTACGCCGAGGCCGCCCGGAGGGGTACAGTCGCCGTCGCCCAGCACGCGCGTGCTGTCGCTCACTACTGCCACCAAGTTTCGGCGGTTGCTCAGCTCAAACGAAGTGTCGTTATCTGCTCTTATGGTGGTAGAAACGGCGGAAACACCGGGCGTGTACCACACGTTAAACCAATTAAAACCATAAAGAGGCGCTTTGGGAAGGGTTTGCATTTTGCCACCGTAGAAGGCGTGCATTTTTAATGCCATTTTTTTGTAAAACAATGTCTTAGCTTTCGCAATTTGCGCTTCGGAAAAATGAGCCGGAAATAAATCTGTAATGGATGCTAAAGAGGTAATTGGGTTTTGCATAATTTATTTTTGTTGTTCTTCAATATTTGTTTGACCTACAATATATAACGGTCTGTTTAAAACATTCTTATTAATGCGATTCACATATTCTCCTATAATTCCGATAGAGAATAATTGGATTCCGCCTATGAACATTGTGCTGATAATGAGCGATGTCCACCCGCTTACCGTTCTATCCAAAGCAAAATGAGAGAAAATGGCATATAGAATAATCAGAAGTGCGAATATGGAAATGAATAAACCGGCTCTGGTAACAAAAGCCAAAGGTTTATCAGAAAAGCTTGTGAGTCCGTCCAATGCTAATTTTAACATTTTGGAGAACGGGTAATTGGTTTTTCCGTGAATACGCTCTTGTCTTTCAAAATAAACTGCCGTTTGTCGGAATCCAATCCATGCAATTTGACCTCTTAAAAATTTGTTCTGTTCCGGCATTTGCTTCAAACATTCCACTACTTTTCTGTCAATTAATCGAAAATCGCCGGTATCCACCGGAATATTTATGTTAGTCATTTTTCGTAAAATCCGGTAAAACCACTTGGCCGACATTTTCTTAAACCAACTTTCGCCTTTTCTTTTCAGCCGTTGCGCATACACCACTTCATAGCCCTCTTTATATTTGGCATACAATTCGGGAATTAATTCCGGCGGGTCTTGCAAATCGCCGTCAATAATTACCACCGCTTCTCCTTTAGAGTAGTCTAACCCTGCGGTAACGGCAATTTGATGTCCAAAATTTCTGCTAAAATTGATGTAAAAGACCCGGTCGTCTTTTTCCGCAAGT
>Ga0123356_10001787_pt1 | contig 23458 bp, 9 predicted proteins | sample TergutEmb28metaG_2_FD_92546 | JGI IMG/M metagenome (GOLD analysis project Ga0123356, IMG submission 92546) | Embiratermes neotenicus P3 segment gut microbial communities from Petit-Saut dam, French Guiana - Emb289 P3 | ecosystem: Host-associated > Arthropoda: Insects > Digestive system > Gut ...
ATCGTCAAAGAGAATGGAAGCCGGTAAATCTGCGTGCGTTCTTAATAACCCAATGTCGCACATATACAGCTTGAAAAAAGTATGGTCGGCATAGGAAGCTATCGGATAATGGGGCTTTTCGATAGATTCCACTTTATACACAAGCCCGGAATTAATAAGCCATATTAGAGCGTCTTCTAAATCCTTAGCCCGCCAGCCTTGCTTAACTTGACTGAAAATGAACTTGCGGTTTTCTTTTCCCAATTGACTTGGTATAGATTGCCAAACGGCAGAAATTTTTGGATAATCTTTTGTATCTGCATATTTTACGAAGTCTTTTTGGTAACCAAGAAGTATTTCATCCTGCTTTTTCCCGACTTCTTCAATGCTTGCAGTGTCGAGCCAGGCTTGCACAGCTTCCGGCATACCGCCTATTATGTGAAACATTCTATATTTTTCTAAAAGCTCGTTTCTGAAATCTTTCCAAACAGTATCTTTAAATGCACATTTTTGTAATTCTTCTGCAAGCATTGCGTTATGTGCATACAAAAACTCATAAAAATTCATGGGGTACAGCGTTAAAAATTCTACCTTGCCAACAGGAAAGGATGTCCCTTTTTTCATGGCAACGCCAAGCAAGGAACCTGCGCCGACAATATGATATTCGGGAGCATCTTCATGGAAATATTTTAGGGATGTAACAGCATTGCTGCATTCCTGGATCTCATCAAAAATAATAAGCGTTTCGTAAGGTTTTATCGCTTTTCCGCAAGCAAGCCCCAGGTCTTTAATAATTCTTTTGGGGTCTAAGTCTTGTTCAAAAAAATCTTTAATTTTAATGTCTTTATCAAAACGGTAATACACATAATCGGCATAATATCGTTTTGCGAATTCTTCTATTAGAAACGACTTACCGCACTGCCTGACACCCTGTACCACAAGCGGCTTTTTATTGGGGTTATCCTTCCAGGCTATCAAATCCTGCATTAGCATTCTTTCCATAATGCTAAATACTAAAGCAATTGACCGAAAAAATCAAGATAAGGTGTAAATTTAGTGAAATTTTCGCAAAAATACACCCTGGTTTTGCGAAAATTCCTGCAAAATTACACCTTATCTAGGAGTTTGTCGTGCTTAGCCCTTAATAATAAGGAAAATACAAAAAAGTACTTTATTTCTACAAAGTACAGATAAGTTATGCCATTATCTATTTTAGCATAAGCATTTATCATGGTTTCTTTTTTTGGGGGGGCAGGCACCATGTGCGCATACTAAATAAATTGACTACACCAATTTTTTTAGTTATATTTAGTAACAAAGGTATCACCACCGATTTATATTCTATGATCCCGATGCGCATGTAACTTTTTCAGACATTATAGAAATACACACGCTGGAACTAACGAAGCTGCCAGAGGGAGCAGATGGCACAGAATTGTATGACTGGGCAAAGTTCATAGCTGCAGAAACAGAGGAGGAATTAATGTTAGTAGCCGAGAGGAATCCGCAGGTACAAAGGGCAGTAGTTAAACTGAGAGAACTATCAGCCGATGAAAAAGCAAGGGATTTATATGAACGCCGGGAAAAAGCATTAAGGGATATAGATTCACGGGAACGGTGGGTAAAAGCTGAAGGTAAAGCTGAAGAGCGAAAAATATGGCAAAGTGTAGTAGCTGACAAAGACGCGGAAATTGCTCGTTTACGTGCGGAACTGAAAAAATAGAGCTAGGCACACTATACAATCATTAAGTGTCAATTTTTGCGGATATCATTTCATCATGTTTATTAACTCGAATATTATCTCGAATAATAAATATATATTAATAGGTATGCAAATCGTCAATCTCCTCAATTGAGCAACTGCCGTTTGCCCCATTTGACGCTTTTTCGTAAAATAGGCAAGTGTTATAGTAAAAAGTACTATTTTTCTTTGTGAAAAACAATAAATCTTTGAAAATAAATATTAAACATAAAGTGAATAAAAAAATGGCTTTTATTCACTTTTTATGTTATAATTATAATATAAAGATCTGTCTTTCTTGGACGGGTTCCAAAAGCTGCGGCTTTTTTTTGGAGGTTTTATGGTAAATTCCAGCAGTCAGAGAGCGGTAAAGCTGGCTTTGGCCGTTTTGTTTATATTGCCCCTGGTAGTTTTTTCCTGTTCGGATTCGGTTGGATTCGGAAGGGCAATCGACTTTGAACCCCCTGTGCTTACGTTGGATAGGGGCTTCCCAAACCCAATGTATGTGCGGCTTGGAACCAAATTATCCGGCACGGTCACAGACAATGTCGCAGTGGACCGCGTAATATTGCGGGAAGCCGGATCTACCATTGAATTTGCACGGGCAACAATAACGGGAGACCGCTGGGAAATACTTTTGGAATTTGGCGAGGAACGAAACGGCGACAAGATTACTATCGAAATCGTAGCTTACGACACTGCCGGAAATAGCGGCGACAGTTCGATAAAAGCAATTACGTTAATTATAGATATACGGCCGCCAATTATTGAAGATATGTGGATACAGCGCTCTCCTTCAAAAACCGCTTACCTTGAACCTTTAGATGATTTGCTGGGACTTGAAACATCGGATCCAAGAGGGGAGAGAAGCGCAAACGTTAACAGGTACCAAAACGGCTGGTTTAACATATACGGCAAAGTCGCTGAAGAAGAAACAAGAATAGATTCGATTAAACTGAACATATACGATTACGATGTTAGCGAAGACGCATTTACCCTGTTGCTGGAGCTGGACAAGCTGGAAGATTCATCTTCTTTTACACCCTGCTGGTTAATTAAGGAAGAAGATATTATTGACGCAGGAAATGCGATATGGCCTGATTATAAAACAAAGTATTATAATGCAGGGGAGAGGTACTATTACCGTGTAGAAATTGTAGCGTATGACAGAAGCAGCAATGTAAGCAACAACGAAGATAACATGATTCATGAAGACGAAGGGTTTTTCTGCATGTGGGAAAAAGCGGACGAGCCCAAAGGCATTCTTGACCCGATTGTGGGGACTGTAGTTACAAAAGGCTCGACGCTGCCTGTAGAATTTTTTGACGACGACGCTCTTGACTGGGCATACACCGGCTTGCTGACTCTGGAACAATGGAACGGGGAAGAAGAAGTGGCTCCTGGTGTTACAATTGAGGGCGCAACAAATAAAGAAAAAATTGAATGGCTTAAAAACAGATTAACATCGCCATTGCCCGGCAATATTGTTTATGACTGGAAGTATGATAAATACGGTGATGAAATTAAGATTATGGATCAGGTGGGCGGTAAATCCATAGATGAAAAAGTATTTTATGTTCAAACGGGAAACAATGAAAGCGATTTTGGCGATTATGTTTTGTTTACACTGGTGCAGGATAAAAAACTTGAGCCGCACACAGGGGCAGGGCCGTGGGATACAAATAAACCGCGCTGGATAGGAAGATATTGGGAAATCAATGTAATTGATGAAAATATGCCATTGATTATTTTTGATACGGTAGATACGACAGACCCTGGGTATGATCTGGCTAATCATTCAGGCGGCGCGGTAAAAGAACCCATTGCGGAAGCAAGAACAGGTAACAGCCCAGAAGAAAATACCTTCCCAAAATTGACAACAGGGCAAATTTTTGAGATTAATGGGTATACATTGCGCGCAAACAAGGAAGGGCAAGGCGTTCAAAATGAAGTTGTAGAATTCCGCATGGCATGGATACCCTTTGGAATGGCAGGCGAAGTGGAGGCTAATGTTAAATTAGTGCAGGAAACGCTTGCGGCAGAAAATTACCCCGACGGCTTTGCTGCATCTTCCTTGAGCGGAGTGCAGCACTGGGATTTTGTTCAGTCGCCTGGTGCAGGGCAAGGAGAATTTATTGAAGGTACTCCCGAAGACATTGGAGACAGTAAATTCAAGAAGCAGGTTTTCAGGAAAAAATTTGACATTCTGGGCGAAGCGGACGATTTAAAACCGTCTTACAACAATTTTACTTTTAACGGCAGCCTGGAAAATGAAACTAAACTATTTGTAATTTATGCGAAAGATAATGTAGGGCACATCGTTTACAGGCAGCTCCGCCTTCTGCCTAATAAAACCCCGCCGGACTTGGCTGTTTATGACATATCCGGCAGGATAGGGCAAGATGAAATGCCGTTTAATGACAATGGCGAGCGCGGGCCTCCTAATGTTTATGATTTTGATCCTACCGGCGAAGTCGGCGATGATTATGACGCTGCCCTGAAAACCTACAATGAAAGTTCCGGTGTATATAACACTTTAAAAGGCGTGTCACTTTCTGGGTCAACATTGGTTCTTACCGAAGCGGACAGGACAATCCCTTTCCAGACTTATACCAGAAATACAATATTAAAGTATTGGGTAATGGCGGAAAGGAGCGGGGATCTTGCGATTAAAGACATCAACATGAAAGATATAACGTTCTCGGAAAATGTTAAAGATGTCGGCGGCGGCTATAACAGTACCAACAGGGCTCTTGGTTTCTGCGAATATTATCCTGACGTAACGCAAAGGGTGTTCCTCTTTGAAGCTACCGACACTTTGGACAATGTTGCCAGAATACAGCGCACAATCGCAGTAACAAGCACAGCAATGTTGGAGAGTATTACTACAACAAGCCAGAATGGCTCTTACGGCATTGGCAATGAAATTATTTTGCGGGCAAATTTTTCTGGGCAAATTTATATACAGCCCGGTACAGGCGGCGAACGCCCCCGTCTTAACATACGCTATCCGCTTGCAGCAGGAGGTTTCGCGTATCAGGCGGTTCAATGTGAACCTGTTTCCGGGTCTTCGTTGTATTTGGAGTTTAAATTTACCATTCCCGAAGGCGCATTGGGCAAACTTGAAACCATGTACGATGGAGCAGTTTTCGCAAGCGCCGCCGAAGTGTATAAACGTCCCATAACGCTTAACAACGGCGCAAGAGTAATAGATTTTGTAAGAGACGAACCTGCTTTTGTCCCAAGTTATGTAATAGGGACTGCAAGTATGCCGAACTGGACAACAAGCAAGGGTTCGCTGCAGTATGGAACAACCGATGGTTCTAACGGAAAGAACATTCAGCTTGACGGTGTGCGTCCGGTGATTACTTCGATTAGCTTAAGCGGAAAAGATCCTTACGCTGCCGGGGAGTATTACTTTAAAACCGATGAAACTATCAACTTAACCCTTTCTTCTGGAACTGGTAAGGATATTAGGCCTTCTGATGTAGTGCCGTGCCTTCAGTACTATATAAATGCAGATCCAATGGGGACTCCTGCCAGAAGCGGGCCGTATTTTTCGCAAACTGCTTTTGCGTATCAGCGGCCTTCCGGTTCGAAAGCCCTTGTTTTCAGCCTTGCTGTTGATGCCGCAAACCTTCCCGTTGACGGTGAGCTTGTAGATGTAAGCCTTTATAGTGGCACTGGCTCGGGAAACATTGTAGACGAAGTGGGCAATGCTGTGGTTGTAAGTTCTTTAAATAACCTTATTCCAGCAGGGAACCGTATCTTTATCAAAAAGACAGCGCCAGCAGCTCCTGTAGCGCAATTGAGCGGCGTTGCAATTCCCACTGGAACGCAATATTACAATACAAGTCCAAGTTTAACAATAAACAATTCAACAGGTACGTTATCTGCATGGGAAGACGTAAAACAGTATTCACTTAACGGTGGATTAATCTGGAATGATTATGCAAGCGCGGTTACCATAACTAACGGTACGCATAATTTGCAGGCGCGTTATGTAGACAGAGCCGGAAACGAAGGCGCTGTGCGTTCTCAGTCGATAGAAGTAAACGCGGATTTTCCCAAATTAATTGCGGTTAGCGCTGCTGAGCCAAATGGATGGTATACAGGAAGAACTGGAAACAATAACCTTACATTTAATTTAGCTTTTGACGATCAAGTATTGGTACAAAATTCCACTAACGTAACCATAACGCTTACTAACAGAAATACATTAAATTCCAATAACGGTGCAGGCACAAATCCAACTTACGAGATAGAACTACAGGCATCCGCAGGTCAAGCAACTTTAAGAACCAGCATAAAGTTTGAATGGACTGGCATTACCGGAAAAGAGATGCCCGACGGATTGTATGTTTCTGCGGTAAATTTAGCCGGTTTACGGGATAGATACGGTAATTCCGGTGGAACCGGTACAGCGACATTTTCTGCCGGAGCTGCCAGTGTTCTTTCGCTTAATGGCTGTCCAAATCTGGGAGCAGGGTTGCTGGTAGACGCGATTGCGCCGAGGGTAAGTTCAATGGTTCCTGTAAGTGATGGTGTTTTAAGCGGCACAAGAAGAACAATTACGATAACTTTTAATGAACCTATGATGAAGGGAAGCGGAACCATTACCATCCGGCCTCGTGCGGGCTTTCTAATACCGCCTGTTTTTGAAAATGACGGTTATTATTTTGGAACAGACGGGAATCGATATAAAACTCCGCAAAACGGTCCAACTGTTTGGACAACTTATGTTGACGGCTTCTATGATATTTACAATAACGTTGCCCTGGATGCCGCAGATAAGCAAAAATTGACCCAGAGCGCCAATGCAACAAATCCAAGCATGGGTAATCTTGCAACTAACGTACGAACAGGTCAAAGTATAGGTCCATACCAGAGACTTACTAACGGTTTAAAATTGGGAAATGGATATACTGGTAATTACGATGGTACAGGCTTCAATGGTCCAAATCCACAGGCAGGATTTTTAATTCCCGATACAGCTACAAAATGGGTATTGGACTATAAACTGCGCATAAATGATACAACTGATACTAAAATTTCTGATATACGTGATGTTCTTACAAAGACGAAATTCCGCTGGCAGGAAATTGATGTAATTAATACATCGGTTAGTGGAAATACAGTAACTATCACATTGAATGAACCGCTTTTGGAAGGTTTACAATGGGATCTTTTCTACCCTGAGGGAGCTTTTACAGATATGGCTGGAAACCTGGCATCTGAGGTTGCTGATACCGCTCCTCACTATTTCTGGACAGAAGGAGTACAGACACCAGTAATTCGCGTAAACAGAAGAAGCTATGACGCAAGAGCTGTGGGTTCTCCAATTCTTAATGATTTAAGCTTGCAGACATCCAGAGGATCATATCCTACTCCTCCGGGGACTACAACAAATTGGAACACAGCAGATATTGTAGTTACCGATTTTAACGGCTGGGGAATGACTGATTTTAATACAGTGCATTATCGTATAGAAACAGAAACGCCGGACGCAACATTGACAAGCGGAATTTTGGGCGATACAACTACAAGCAGACGAACAAATAAAGGCAGCGTTACTGTCGCATTTGGTACCGGTAATGTCTTTGATGTAAACCCTCAGAACCAGGTAACTGATTCTATTTGGACTAATACTGGTAACACAAACGGTGAATGGATACTAACTAATCTTATTCGTAGGAGAAACAGTTCTTACACTATACTGGAAAACGGTAATACTGTTACAAGAAATGCTGCAGGAACATACAACGGATTCCGTTCGTACAACAGTGATGTGACAATTGCAGATATAGATGGAGTGATGCTTTCCTCTTTTAGCTCAATTATTAATCAAGGTATGGTTTCCTTTGATGAACTGGAAGCCGGAAAAAGCTATGTTGTTGCGCAGGCAGCAAGAGGGGGGTATACATCCGCACGGGGATATGATGGTGTCTTTAGAACGGTTATAGCCCTATACAATAATGGTACTGTTGCAAATGTTGGCGCCACAAGACCAGTTATGGTAGAAGGTTCAAACATAAAGAACGGTATGCCGTCTATTGCCGGTTTCCCGGTACGGGATGCCGAAGAAACCGGGGACAACAGATATATCAAGATGTTTTATCGAAGAACCACCGACAATGCAGAATTGATTTGGGTAAGTACTGAAATAGTTAGCGAATGGTATTTTATAAAGTATGGTGGAAGACAAAATGCTTCTACTCACATGAGTAGTGGAGAGGTAAATAACTATCTTACGGTAGGATACGGAGACTTATCATATGGTTTCAATTTATCAAGCAGTAATGACTAAGGTGAGGAGGTAAAATATGAAAACGGCAAAATTATTAATTTTATTTGGAATTATTTCGATAATCCTCCTTTCCTGCGATAACCCTGTTGCTATGGGAAACAGGTTGGACTTGGACGGGCCTATTGTCGATTTTATTTCTCCCGTAGCGCGAAAAGCAGTAAGCACGCAGTTTGCGATAGAAGGGACTGCAAGCGATTATACAGGCATAGAACAGTTATTGTTAAAAACAGAATCCAACGGCGTTCAATACCCAAAACAATGGCGTTTCTACAAGGGCAGTTGGGAAGTTTCGCAGAATCACGGGGCAAACTGGCAGCCGTTATCCGGCGCGGAATGGAACGGCACCATGCAAGACGCAAGCTGGAAGATTCCCATTGACATGGATGTTGACGGCACGGCTACGGAAGACGGGGAATATATGTTCATCCTGCAAGCCTGGGATAAAGGCAGGCTTTCCGATGAAAATTCCTACAAAACGCGCGTTCTTATAATAGACAGGAACCCGCCGAAAGTTGATATTTCCAACCCATATCTTTACAGGGGCAGCGCCGCCAACCTATGGGAAATAAGCCCTTTGAAAGAAATACACGATATACTTGATTCAGGCAATGAAAGATTTGACCCTGCAATGATTGGCAAATTCCTTACGCAGTCGTTCCAGATGCAGTGGCAAATAGAAGATAACGAGGACGTGTGGTCTATAGACATACGGTTCTATAATTATGACGAAGATATAGACGATGACCCGCATACGGCATTGCCAGATAATTATATTTACCGTTACCATCAAAACCTGCCGCCTCCGCCGGATATTTTTGATCCTAATGATATTGTAAAACCGAACGGTTCCATAATCGTTCCCGCCCTTACAAGCGTTGAAGGAAATTATGACGGGGCGGAATTAAACAACCCGATAAGCGAAAAAACAACGGTAAAAGTAGTCGCCGCTTGTTACGACGCTGCGGGAAACCCGAACCAGGAAAAAACGCTGGGGTATTTTGTTTACTGGCCGTTGGCGGATGAGCCGTGGATTGCTTTTGCGGACGGCATGGAAGAACCGGAATATTATGACGGCATGGATAAGGCGGAACTTGACGAAGAATTATTTATGATTTACCCGGGAAGAAAAGTAAAAGCTTCCGCTTACCATGCGCACGGCTTAAAAGAAGTTGTGTATTCATTGTACAAATACGATGAAGTTACATGGACAATAGATTCCGATCCTATTGATATTTATGACAATAAAAAAATTGAAAACGTACAGCGCCCCAACGGCAGTTATTCTACAATTTTCACCTGGGAATTTACCCCGCCGTCGCTTTCCGGCTATTACGTGATCAAGGCAAAATCTTACAGCCTTTTTGACAAGGAAAGCGCGGAATATTCGGCTCTCTTCAGGGTTCAGGATATAACCTTCCCGAACTTCCCGGCAGAACCAGCCCCTCCATCTGGCGAACCTCTTTTTAAACACATAACTGACAATACAATTACAATAAACGGCGAAGTGAGCGACGCTACGGAGATTGCGTATTTGTGCATGGTGTGGATCAACCCAAAATCCAGAAATTATGCCGCAATGAGCCAGCTTCAGTATTTTAGGGATCCTGACTATGCAGGGTGGGAAGATGCCAAAAAACTACTGTTACCACCGGAAGGTTCAATTCCAGGTTCAAGTACAAGCACAATAGAAATTGCCGATCCAGTATCATATCCCGGTGTTAATTATCCTTATGACGCAAGCAATCCAAACAGATTATGGCGCATTCCAGTTACGCACAAAGGGCTGGATCCTGATACAGGAAGGCAGCTCTATGAATATTCGGTAACGGTTAACTTAACAGACGATCTTGGCATCGCCATGGACGAGCAGCCTCTGGTAAGCCAGGTATTCCAGCTTAGGGCAGAAAACCCTGACGGCAAGTGCACGATAATAACTTACGCGCCGCAAGGCGATACGCTTGCGCCTGTGTTAAATATTACCAACGTAAAGATAACAGGCGGCGGCGGAAAAAATATTAACTGTATACCGAACCAGTATACACTGATACCGCAGTTTGCAGCTAATGACGAGATAACAATTAACGGTACATGGAGCGAAGATTCCACGGGGTATCTGCCCATTCAAAGTTATCTAACGCCTAACTTTGATATTACCGTAAACGGGTACTCGCTGCCTGTTGGCACTTTGAGTTTTACTCCTGCTTCTGGCACGGCAGTATCGGGCAGTTGGACAGCGACGGCAGTAGTAGATGCTTCTATTTCTGCAAGTTACCTTAAAGACACGCTTGTAATAAGCGCGAATATACGCGACATAGGCGGCAATTATACTGAAGCAGGCTGCTCGTGGTTAATAGAAAGCGACCATTTAAGGCTTATGCGTGTTTCCAGTGAAAACCCGGATCAGACATATAAAACCGGAGACACTGTGGAAATTTTCCTGGAATTCAATAAACCTGTTCAGTTAACCAACAGCGGAACGCCCAAACTGCTTCTTAACAGTACGAATGCCGGAGCAACGGCAGTTGCCGAATATAAAGCGGGTCAAACAAACCAAAGCTCGCGGCAGTACTTTGTGTACACCGTAGGCGCTGACCACAGCACTGGCGCTGAGCCTAACTGCTTGAATGTTACCGGCCTTGACACTGCTACCGCCTGGAACGCCAGCGGTTATCCGTTTACGTGGCACAGGGGAAGCGGAGACGAAAGGGAAGAAATAAGAGTAACAACGGATGATACGCACAATGGCGAAATGATTTATGGTTATTACGTGCGCAACCTTCCGGTTACTGATAATCCGGCAGAGCCTGATTATCAGTTTACCCTGTTTGCCGGTAAGCATATTCTAATAGATACGGCTCCGCCTGTAGTTACCGGCATTAAGTCAAACACGGCTGCGGGACATTATTCTACAGGATCCGAAATCTATATTACCGTAGAATTTGATAAGCCTGTAACAATTGGCAGTACGCCGCCAAGGCTGGAACTGAAGGTTAACAACGGCGCAAGTACGTCAGCTTACACAAATTCTTCTAATGTCAGGGTAAATGGCAGTGAAATTACTTTTGTATACAATGCAATAGCCGGGGACACGACAGGCGGAAATCCGATTGAGGTAAATACCTATACCGGTTCGATTACCGATTTGGCTGGGAACATTCTTGCCGCCTCTGGAATTTCAAGTTTTGGCAGCAGAACCCTTACCGGAAGATATATTGATACTATAAAGCCGGATATTCCCACGGTCAGGCTTCTTTCCGCAGGTGCGCCTTACAACAGCGCCAATATTGTGGAAAACAATGTTAACGGCTCGAATGTGACAGGAGAGTCAGCAGGAAGCGCGGTGAACCTTTCCAATGTTTACCACGAAAAACTATGGCTTGCGGTAGAAGGTAATACGAGTGCAGGGGCGCATAAACTTTCTGTTCTGGAGTACTCTATAAATAACGGCGCAAGCTGGGTAAAAGCCGGGAATATTACTAATACTCCTTTTGAACTTTTACAGCAGGGCTCGTATAACATTATCGCACGCCAGACCGACAGGGCAGGAAATGTTTCCGATGAAACAGAGCCTATTAGTTTTGTATGGGATTCGGGTAATCTTGTTACACGCATAAGTTCTGCTACGCCAAACGGAATATATACACATAATGCAGGACGCAATCAAATAGAAATTACTGTGTATTTTAGAAAGGAAGTGATTTTTACATCTACTCCATCTCTTGTTCTTAATGCGCAAAGAAGCGGCTCAGATATTATCATTACCGCAAATGCAGGACAAACAGGCGCGGCAAAAACATCTCTTGTTTATACCTATGATATACTGCAGGGAGATAGTATATCCGGCAATACTAACCTTGATGTAACAGGGTTTACAGGTACTTTTGTTGCAAGGGACGGCTCTACTGCGACTACAGGTGTTAATGTAGTTGCATATATGGCAATGCCTGAACCGGTTTCTTCCGAAGCGCGTCTTGGCGTTAATAAAGATTTGAAAATTGATACCAGCCTGCTTAATGTGCTTACCGAACCTGTTTTAACCGGCAGTGTGCAAGCTGACGGTTCATGGGCAGGAACCATGACTATGACTTTCAACAATATTGCAGGTGTTGCTTTGGCAAAAGGAACCGGAAGTATTAGCATTGAACAAATAGCAGGTACTAGCGATGCCAATCGTTATCGTTTACCGGCAGTGCTTACCGAAGCGCAGTACAACAAGGTTAGAGACGTGCCTTATATTAATACATTCTATGTACGCAGTACAAATGGCTATATTATTGGCACAGGTTCCGATACTTCTACTAAATATGTGCTTGCCTATACTCATGATACCGCTGCCATAACACCCAATTCTGGCGCAGCAGTGGATTCGATAGCACGATTCGCGCATAATATGCGCCTTGCGGAAAGCATAGAAATTCCTGTTAACGCTCAGGCTGTTGCCATAAGCGGTAATGCGCTTACGGTAATGCTGACAGGTTCCAATGCTCTGCAGGTTCCCGGCGCAATGTATACGATTTCGTTTAACGCAGGTTTTGTACAGGACAGTTTGGGAAATCAAATTACTGCGCGTAGTTATGATAAGGCAATTGGCGGAGTTGCAAAACCTTTTGTACGGATTAGAAAAGCACAAGATTCTATTACGACATCAACTGCTGCCAATACACCAATTTATGTTGCAGTGCAGCCGCAAACTACCAATGCTCGTATGGATTGCCGAACACCAGGCTCAGATATTATTTATAGATACCAATATACCGTTACCAATGTTACTGCGAGGAATTGGGGTATTGACAATGATAATCCAGGAGATCCACATGACAGCCTGACAACTGGCAATCCAGATCCGATTTCTTTGGGAGATCCTGCAAGCGGTACTGCTAATACGGGAAGGCCGCTTACTACCGCATCGAATGCTTATAGTACTGAGATTACACTTCCGCTTAATGATGATGCCAATGCAGCTATAGCAGATTATCAAGGGTATCAATGGTTGGTAAGGGCAGTAGGCCGTACCGGAACTACAGGGAATTATAGTTACAGCGCATATTCCGAAGAAATTGCTTACCGTACGGTTTTGTCCTATCAGTTAAATGCTATGGGTACTGATGGTACTGGTGCTGGTCAATATGGTTTTAATATTGGAACAGGAGAGCAAGTCTGGATACGCGGGGGAGACGCGATAGGTTCATCAACTGTTCCTGGTTTCCCGCTTACATGGGCAGATGACTGGGCAAGCCTTGAAGGAAAACGCGCAGGCATTAGGTTATTGACAAAAACATCCGCAGCCGGTACAACACTTAATAATTCAACATATAAATGGGTAAGCTGGGAAATAAATGTCCCAACTTATTTTGACATGATTAGAGGTAATTCTGTCATTAATGCTTCAAATGATGCGGCGGTAGCATGGCAGTATGGTCCAAGGGGATGGTCATATCAGAGGGCAGGCTGGACTTCATTTAAGGATCAATACCTTATGTTCCCAGGGAAACATCGCTGGTTATACGTAAACGGTAATAATTCTTTTGCAAGTAAGGGAAAGGTAAATTTCTCTGGCACTTGGGCGTTGCGTCCAACGTACACTGCTACATCAGGCTGGGATACTGCGAATAATGCCAATCCTGTGCCAACTCCGGTAACTGATTAGAGGGGTTGGTTGCAAAGAGGGGAGGGCTGTCTGCAAAACGGAAGTTTTGCGGGCAGCCTTTTTTACTTTTTTTCCAGTTGTGCAAGAAGGCGGGCAATTTGTGCGTCCTTGTCGGCAACCACACTTTGCCATTTTTTATCTGCCCGTAACTCGCCTCTCGCTTCGCCTCTCGCTTCACCTCTCGCTTCAGCAGTTAATATATTCGAGGTCATGTCCGTTTCCGCCATCTTGCGGCTTCGGAATACCGCCCGTTCGCGTTCGTCTTTGCTTATCTCCATCAGTAATGTCGATGCCATGCCTATCTCCTCCTTAACGTGTATTATTTCATTCATCAATTCCCTATGCACGGGATCCTGCGCATACTTAAGAAATAATGACCACATTTCAAATGACGTTAATGTTTCTACCGGCTTCTTCATTATTTCGTTTAGCTTGCTTAACTCTATAATTACCATATTTATTTGATCGCTTACCTGTTCGCCGGTCGGTCTGCGCAGGGAAAAACGATTGATAAAATCCGGCCATTCCTTAAATATGGGGTAACCGCAGAATGTTACCTGGTATGTCCGTACCAAATTATAATATTTTTTACCTTTTGACGCCTGGGATGAATGTAAATCGGTTAAGTAATATATGGATTTATTGAGAAAATTGGTATGTTGATCGTCAATCTCCTCAATTGCGGAACTGTGCATTTCTACGTCTACCTGATCCCCTCCGTCTACGGTGCAATTAACGTCAAGGCGTTCCGCTTTTTCGTCTATATCCATGTTGGGCAGTTCGTTGTTCCGCACCTTTACGTCTAAAACCGGGCGTTCTATTACCGTTGAGACGATGTCGATAAGAACTCTTTTCGCGTCTGGATGCGTGAGCAGCACTTTAAATATACGGTCATCGGACGGCGGCAATATGTCTGCGTCTTTTGGCAGCTTTTCCATGAACGGCTCCTCCCTTGTATAGTATACGGCATATTTTTGAACATTTCTACTCTTTTTTGGCAGCAGCTTTTGTGCGTACTGTAGGGGGAATTAAAAAAAACGATAATATTAATATTTTTGATATTGTCAATATATATTACAAAACAAGAAAAAAACATTTATATCATATATTGACAAAAATAAATTATTATGTCAAACTTTATGAAGTTGGTTTTATTTAGTAAATCTATGCGTGAGGGTAAAAAAATGAATTTTGAGGATTTAAACACGGTAGTCAAAATTGCCAAATTTACCAAAAAAGCAGTGCAAACCTATCGACAAGACAAGGAAGAAAAGGCTACAGTAATTGCAGAGCTTACTCCTTTGTTTGCGGCAAGTGCGATGGGGTGGAAATTGGTGGTGGATATGGGAAAATTCAGAAATGGGTTTACGCGCATCCTTGGCATAGGTGGGATGAAGGCTCTTAAAGAGCTTTTATACGAGTTAGACAAAAAAAAGTATCAAAAAATTGATTTTGGCATTGAGAGTTAGATGAAACATAAACATACGACAGCTTCATCCGCCATGAACATAATGCCGGGCGGTGTTTCGCATAAAAGCTCATTGAAAGAAAGCGTTTCAAGACGAGATCTTTTGCTGAATTGGGTTATTTGGGTAATAAGTATTTTGGTCTCTGCGCTTCCGCTTTTTGTTGTGCCATTTGTAAAGTCTCTTGTACAAGACTGTTATACCGGATGGTTTAACGATATTTTTAACAATGCAGGGATAATCATAATTTCCGTTTCTTTGGCAGTTGCGACAGTTCTTGAACTTATTACAGGAAATCAAAAACCTAAATTTGCGCTTTTACTTGGAAGTTTTCTTTTCTTTCTAATATTGCTTGGTATTTTAGTGTACGGAGTTGTAACTGGAATAAGCGAGTATGCGGTACTGGCAGAATTGGAGCAACCGAAATCACTAAATAAACTTGCAAAAATAAATATAGTATTTTTTGTCATGATGTTTATATTGAGTTCAATACTCTTTGTTATAAGAAAAAGGCGGTTTGTATGGGATTAGCATTAGATATTATTTTTATTTTTTTTGTTATGGTATGCTTAGGCACCATAATTGTCACAGTATTATTTGTTAGCAGAATAAAATATAATTTAAAAAGCGTAACAGGTAGAAACGAGAAGAATATTTCCAGGATTATTCAGTCATTCTTACCGGATGAATCGAATAATACAGGAGACTGTTTTGTTCATTTAATTGATCTTGGTTTTTTTGCTACGCTAAAAACAGATAATCATAGCAAAACTTTTAATGATAAAAAACATTTAAAAGATTTTAGAAAAAACCTTACCCCAGAGAATGCTGGCGCTTTAAGGAAAATTGGAGAAATTTATGGACGATATTACGTTTGATTATTTCAAGTGTGATGATATTCTTGAACATTTTGGAAAGGATAAGGTAAAAGATAGATGGGATATGCTTTTTTCAGAAATGAATGAATTTCTTAAGTTTAATAATCTTTCTTCTGTTGCAACGGTAAGTAAGCTTTTACTCGCAGATGCAATACTAGATTATTTCCATGATATTAAACGGTTGAAAGATTTCCATGGCATAAAGATCATTAATAGTCAAAAAATTATTGCATATACCGCATATTGGCTATTACACAGAAAGCCTATACAGATTATCAATCCACAATCCAGTGACCAACAATCAAATATCACAGAATTGGCAACATTAAATGAACGGTTTGTATTACAACTAATTTTTGATTATTTATGTGTACGTCAAAGAGAAACGCATATTTTTCAGCGTTCCAACAAAGGGCTTCAAAATTTTTCCGCCATGATGTTATATTACCTTTCATACCGTTTACGTGATGCACAAAGCCTTGAAATGATAATTACGTCTTTTTTTGCAGGACAAATATATGAACAGACTGATGAAGATTTAAGTCTAAAACTGCACCCAGATGACCATTGAATTTTGACTGGTATTAAATAACCCCCTCTTCTCCCCTAAAAATTCTCACAATGTAAGCAAATTTGGGAATATTTTTTCAAAAAATGTTTGTGTTTTTCATATAAGTGGGTTAAAATTTATGTAACTGGAGAGGTTTTTTCAAAACTTCAGTTTTGAAAAGCCCGGAACGGAACACACGATTTTTCTAAAAACTTTAGTTTTTAGAAAAGTTATATTTTTTATCTGAGGTTGTTCTAAAATTTTGGTTTTTGGAACAGCTGCCTTATACATGCCTTGCCTTGATTTTTTTAAAATTAAGGCATTTTTCATTGAGGGAGCCAACCGGGGTTCCAATGAGTCCAATAGCTTTTTTGGAGGAATAAATGAAAGGTGTTATTAATTCCATACAGTACAACAAATTGTTTGCTTTTTTTGCTATAACTTTAATGCTCGCGGCAGTGTTGCTTTGCACAGCCTGTAATTCGCCGATTGGGTTTGGTGAAACTATAGACTTTGAACCGCCTGTGCTAAAAGTTACGTGCATAGTATTGCCCGACGGTGAAGAAATTCCTATTGATGAAGAAGACAGTAAGCTGTTTGTCGGTCCCGGCATACTTGTAGGTACAGGGTTTATGCTTAAGGGAGAGACTTATGACAATGTTCTGGTCGAAAAAATCCTTGTAGAAGAAATTGGTAAAAATGCTGTTATATCAAACGGGCAATACCCCAACTGGGATAATGCGCAGATTAGCAGAAAATCGGGCAAGGGGATTCAAACATGGAGCATTGTTCTTGACGGCATCAGTAAAGGGGAGAGGGTACTCAGAATAACAGCTTACGACGCTCCAAAAAACATAGGCCCAAGTAACGTAAAGCAGCTAACATTGCTTGTCGATACGGAACCGCCGGTTGTAGAGAATGTAACAATTGAGCGCAGCCCTGGGCTGGAAGTAAAGCCGTTCCCAAAGGCAATTCTGGAAGGTTTAGACCCGGAATTGTTTGAGTATATCGACTATTTTCAAAATGAAAAATTTATGATACGCGCAGCTGTTTCTCATGACTTTAGCCTTGCCGAAAATGGCGTAACGCTTAACCTTGTTGATGAAGCGGGGAACGAACTTTTTAACGAAGGGCTGCAGCCGGTAGGCGGTTCGCTGTATACGCCGGTTTGGGAAATAACAGAAAGTCTTTTAACAACTGCAAATTCTGCATACGCAGCAGGGCGGCATTATCTGAATATATCAATAACGGCAAGAGCCATGGCAGGGCACAGCGGGCAATACGAAGATATTACAAATCTACTTTATAATGTTTGCTGGTATCCAGAGTCTGACACACCGCGAATACAGGTAGAAACAGATGAATACGGAGAAATATTTATAGAAAACGGCAATATAATTCCTGTAAAAAGTTTCGACGATGACAATCTTGGGGAAATATACGCAGGGCTTATCTCGGCGGGCGAATGGGAAAAGATCAGCGGAACTTCGGATGAACAAAAACTGGAATGGCTGATAACAAACAGGGAAACATATCCAGGCGATGGTGAAGAGCCGCTAAAGGATAATCTTTTAAAAGCAGCAATAAGAAACACGGTTACTCCTGTGACAGTATCAAAAACACGCGGCGAATACAGGCTTGCAGTTCTGGTGCGGGACTATAAAGGATCAAGCCAGGGAGTATGGGCGCAAAAAGTTTATACTGTGCATGTTATGGAAGAGGGCATTCCTGTTATTACAGTTAAAGAACCTGCAGAAAACACAAGCCCGCCGTTAACAGACGGGAGTAAATTCAGCATAACAGGTTCTGTTATCAATCTGGACGAAGTAGAATTTTTAAAGATAGCGTGGATTCCTTATGGCAATGTCCGCGCCGATGGATCGAGAGAAAATTTTGCTTCTGCGAATGAGGAAATAGCGGCAGGCGAAGAAGCGTTAAGGACGGGAATATCCACCCACGGCATAACAATATGGGATGTTCCACTTTCCCAGGCGCAAGACTATATCATTAGCGGTAAAAAGTATCAGGAACAGGAGTTCGATATCACTTTTGATATTTTCGAAGACTTTATATATGAAGGCAACCTGGAGAATAATGTTAAATCTTTTATGCTGTATACAATGGGGGGGGGGGCGGACATTGAATCAGAAGTTTTCCATACATTGCGGCTCATGCCTTACAAACAAGCGCCGGAAATTACGGTTCATGAACCTACAGAAAACTGGTGGGAGTTTGAACAAGATGAAGATATAGATTTTGTCATTACCGCATTGTCGCCGCTTGGGGTGCCAATTGAATCGGTAACAATGTATTCCCATCATGCAACTGATTTGGGTGATGTAGCGCTTCTTTGGAATGGCAGCGCATGGACTGCCACGAAAAATTACAGTGACATGGACGATTACCGCTTTACAATTACTGCCGTAGATATTTTGGGTAATATGCAAAAAGACGACTTTTACATAAAGGTTACCACTCTGCCGGTTTTTGAAAAGATTACATCGCCGCATAATGCCGGCACCCAATTCAGCGGGGCAGATACCATCCGTATTTATGCAGTGTTTGACAAGGCGGTAACCAGTGTTACCGGAACTCCAATTATAAAACTGGGAGGTTTTGCCGGCGGGCAGCTTCGCGATGCGGAGTATGAAGACGGCGCGGGATCTACCATACTGGAATTCAGGTACAAGGTTGAAGCAGGCGATATAACCAGCACTACGTTAACCGCCACAAAATTGGTTTTTGCAGGCAGTAAAATTAATGCGTCTTTTTCCGATGAAGAAATTACAGACGGCTTTGTGTTTGAGCCGGGCATGGTTAGCGAACTGACGGCGAAAGGGCTTCATGTTGATGCTGTTGCGCCGTACATAACGCAGATAGACATTACTGCCGAAGGTAACGGCGATAGCCGCAATCAATGGTACAGCGCAGGCGATGTGCTGACATTCAAGGTAAAAACCAATAAGGCGATCCGTGTATTGGGCAGCCCTAAATTGAAGGTGCCATTGTTCAATGCAACCCGCGATGCCGGTTTTATTACCACCGAAAGTTCCGATACTGTTATGTGTTTTGAATACCGTGTACAAGACAATGACGAAACTAAAGATGAAGATGCAGTCAGGATAAATCCATCAAGCTGTTTTTCTGCATCTGATTTGTCATACATAACCGATACAATCGGCTCGCTGGGAAATAAACTTACGCTTTCACCGCCATTGGCAACACCTGCGGTAACGCAAACAGGAACCGCAAAGGTAGACGCTGTAAAACCTGTTACGCCCGCCATAACAAAATTATCTTCTCCTGGAGAATGCAGCTTTAGAATTGAAACTGACGGCATAGAAACTCACGCGGGAACAGAAGTTGAATACACCGTAAACGGTGTTGATTGGCTCGACGCATCTGTTTCTACTTCCGAATATACTGCCTCGTCACGGACATATGCCAACACTGATAAAAATAGTTACACTATTTCCGTGCGCCAAATAGATCGCGCCGGAAATGTCAGCGATGAATATGATCCCCCTTATTATGTAGACCTTACCGGTTCATGCGAACTGGCAGCCATTGTCTGCGAAAACCCCGACGGCGCTTATCCGTTTGAATCAAAAATCCAATTCAAGCTGATATTCACCGGGCCGGTTTATGCGGAAGGCGGAGCGTCAATTAAAGTTTCGGGCGGCACGGGCGGCGATACTCAAAACAAAGTTATAAACATACCGAATGTTATCAAGGCTTCCGCCGATTTTGCCTTAAACTGCGAGTGGGATGTCGAAGCTGGCATACTGATGAATCCGGTTACCATATCGGACATAGTCCTTACCGGAGTGAAGAGGGAAGCGGACGACAGCTCATTTACCGATGATAGCGATTACAGCACAAAAATAGATACAGTAACAGGCGCGTTTAACCGCCCCAACCTGAAAGTAATGTCCGTACGGCCAACTATCACCGGCGGCTCTACGGTGAGTCATGCTGTTATTACACCGGCGGAAGTGGATAGTGTCAGCAAATCGACTATTACATTTACTTTTAGCCACCCGGTGTGGCCGGAAAACGGCTTCATTACCGTGCGCCCAACTGCAACCGGAAATAATGGAAACGATGCAACTACCAACGGGTTATGGCTTATTCCGCCGGTATTAACCAGCGATGAATTTTTCCTTATAAACGGCGCACAAACAGAAAATGATCAGAAACAACTTACTCTCAATACTCGAGCCAACTATTACATGCGAACAACTCACGGTCTTATATCGGAAGGCGGCAATTATGTTCCCGATATAGAAACCAAGTATGTGCTGAACTTTGCCAGCGGGCTGGAAACCATGACACTACAGAATGGGGTGGATCTCAGAACCGCAATGGAAACGGCAAAATTTATGCGGCAGGAAATAGAAGTGATTAGCGCGTCTCAGGTTACCGGCGCGGGCACATCAACCATAACAGTGCATTTGGATGAGCTTCCCCCTGGGCGGCAATGGAAGGTAGAAATTGACGACCGCGCTTTCCGCGACGAAGCCGGCAATGCCTTCGACGGCAGCGCAGGCAGCGGTTGGGATACGGCAAACAGCGCTAACTGGTTCTGGTCGCAGAAGACCGCAACGCCGGTAATCCGTGTAGATCGCGTTTCCAATAACCGCGCCCACTCAGGGGTAACCGACACAGCCGCGATACTCCAGACTAATTTCCGCTACCGCATCGACTGCGTAACGCCTGGCGCATTAATCGCTTATGCGGAACTGGCAAAAGACAGTTCAACGGTTGCTGCAACGACAGCAGCAGGTGTGCCTTATGTTGCAAATGCAAATGACAGCGCAGCAAATTCAAGTAATGCCGATGCTACTGACAGTGATATTGAGACGACACTCTCTGGTTTAATACCGGCACCAACAGCGGGAACATATACCATAGGAACATACCGTAATTTTATGGGGTGGGCGCTAACCAGTTTAGCAGGCGATAACACACTGTTAAAATCCGATGGCACAGCAGGAGCTATTGATGCGCGTAAAGATTACATCGGTGCAAAAGCGACACGTACTGGTCTTGACGGCAGTGCTTCTGGTTACGAAGGGGCGTTCAAAACCGTGGTTGTGTATCGCGGGATTAGCGGTCTAATTACCCGCGGCAGCGGCAATTGGCTTAAAATCGAAGCTACCAATACACGTAACGGAGCGGTTACCATCGCAGGGTTCCCCATGTGGTATAACGATATGGACGGATACGGCAGTAAATATGCTTATCGCAACGGCGGCGCAAATACCGATGACTGGATATTCATAACATGGGAAATTGTCAGTGAATTCTGGCAGGTAAGCCCTCTGGCAATAAACGCCAACCCACCTGGTGCGTTATTTAACAATGGAACTGGAGATAATTCATGGGAGCCGTTTAGCGCAAATTGGCAAACGCATAACTACCGCAAATACGGAAACTGGGGTATGCAGATCGGTGACAATGTCCCCGCACGATAAGGAGGTAAAAGATGAAAACTATGAAGATAAAAACTTTAATATCAGCCGCTCTGCTTGCAGGAGCTTTTATATTATTTTCCTGCGATGGGCCTGTTTCATTAGGAAAATCTTTGAATCTGGAGCCGCCTAAAGTAACTATAACAAAACCAGATTTTATGGAAAATATCGGGGAAACTCTTGAGATTACAGGAACCGCAAATGATGCAGAAGAAGTTGCTTTTATTTATGTTACAGTAGAATTGGTAAGCAATAATGCAGTTTTCTGGAAACAGGAATGGAGAGGCGAAAGAGGCAATTGGCGTAGCAGAAACAGCGAAGATTCTCCATGGGAATCAAAGCAGGGAATATGGGTATTTACCGGCGGCAAAAGAAATGTTGACTGGTCAATATCAATATCAATGCAGGGCGCACAGGACGGCGAATATTTAATTACAGTGGGCGCGGAAAATAATGTCAGAAACTCGGGCGCGACAGTGCAGCGCCGTGTTATCATCGACAATTTGGCTCCTGTTACCACAGTGCTTATTCCTATTTTGGAATTCAACGATACCGAAAATGTCACATATACATTTATTGATGATGTAGAACCGGCCTTTAATTTGTATAAGCTGCAAGACCCTTCTATCATGGATAAACTTTTTAACAAGGATATTAATATAAAGTATGAAATACAGGATGATTTTTCGATAGATACGCTTGTTTTACAGTTGGCGGATCATGAAGGCAATATTTATTATAACGAAGATGAAACACCTGTAGATAATGTAAGCTGGAGCGGCAGTACAGTAATTCCCGGAGAAGAAATTAATATGAGCGCAAGCGGGGTGAGTAAAGAGAAATTATATTTGCAGCTAATTAGCTATACTACAGACAAAGCTGGAAACAAAAGATACAGAAGCCACGGCTGGCTGGTTTACTGGCCGGATTCTGACAAGCCCTGGGTAACCGGAGTGGGTACTGACAACTTTAACAATCCCAAAGAAGTCGAAGTGTATCCCGGTTCTGAATTACAATTGCTCTGCTATGACAATGACGGCGTAAAATATGTTTCCTACAGAATATACAAATGGGAAAGCGGAACATACGATTATGACAAAGTTATTGATGAAGTAATCAATAAAGAAAATATTCCCCTTACAGAAGATGCAAGCCCGTCAAGATTCTTCTCCTTTAGCCTTTCCGCTCCTGCAGAATGTGCCGAATACATTATAATTTTAAATTGCGAAGATATTTACGGTACGCAAGGTGACACAACCGAACGCTTTTTCTATGTAATGGATATTTCAGCGCCGAGCATTATTGTAAATGAACCTGTCCGCACAGAAACATTGTTTGGAAATAACTTGGGAACTTTTACCATAAGCGGCACTGCGGGAGACGGTATAGATCCTAAAAAAGTTACTCTTGTCTGGC
>Ga0123356_10001788_pt1 | contig 23452 bp, 18 predicted proteins | sample TergutEmb28metaG_2_FD_92546 | JGI IMG/M metagenome (GOLD analysis project Ga0123356, IMG submission 92546) | Embiratermes neotenicus P3 segment gut microbial communities from Petit-Saut dam, French Guiana - Emb289 P3 | ecosystem: Host-associated > Arthropoda: Insects > Digestive system > Gut ...
CAGCTCACAGTGGAAATATCGTTAGAATTTAAGTTTTAATGCTGCTTTTACTCAACAAATATGGTTGTATACACAGATTCATGTATAGTCACTCCAATAAAAACACGCAAGCTGAATACATACCCCCAGGTTTTAACCCATAAAAACATTCACCACTATCTTCAGTCAACGGTTCATTTTTTACGGGAAAAACATCCAATATGTGTTATTTTTAATCCATTCTTTAGTGCTTAATAATGCTAAAAACTGATTGCCGCTTATGTTGGGTGGTGGGGCCTCCCGGATTTGAACCGGAGTCTATAGAGCCCAAGTCTACAAGCCTAGACCAAGCTAGCCGAAGGCCCCACGTGGATGCAACACTATTTTCCCTTGCATCCATAAAAACCTTGTCAAGTCCAAACCTTAAACACTTACTGAAAAACCAATCGATGCCTCGTCTGAAATGCGGCTTAGATATGCTTTGCGGAACCAAGCGTATCTCACATGTATGGCAACAGACTGTTATTTCCAGTTTCGTGATTATTGTTGTCGGTACCTGGATTGGATCGCATTGCTTTATAGTGTAAGCCTAGATCCACGTCACAAGGTTCATAGGTAGAGTAGGCACCCAGCGAGGTACTCTTACGAATCCTTTTCCAAATGCCCCTCTCAGAACAAGAGCATGCGACTCTCACCGCACTCCGCTCGCCAGCAACCAACTTAGCAAACCAACACAAATAATTCGCTATGATACCAGAGGTTATCTTGGCGCTTTCGCATCACGCGTACTGCAAACCTTTAGCATCCTGTTGTCTGCTCCACTTCCCCTACTCTTATTGAGTCGGCGGCACACATTACAGTCCGCCTGTGCAGTCTCCATTACAGAGACCACCTTGAGTACATATTGGAGCTCCGTCATCTTAGACCTTGATCCTTAGGCGATCTAATGTTTCCTTAACATAGAACAGCAGCACAACTTAGGTCACCCATTCAACCCCTTACCATGTCTCATTGTCGTGTGGTTCACAGACCTAACCTTTTCCATGTCACATACAATCATGGATATCCTGTGAAGGAGGTGTGTTTAGACTGTGTATTCTCCGAACGTTAATTGTTTCCTTGGGGTTTGGGTTTTTTCCAGTTTAGGTTTGGTCATATTGTGTAGGACTTGCGGAGTTATGCCCTTGGTGGTCTTGGGTATTCTCCGTTTTCTTTCAATATGCTGTTGTTCCTTTGGTTTTTTAACCTCAGGTTAGTTGTTGTTCTTGGGGTGTTGCTAGGTGCCCCCGCTCGATTGTCGAGCAATTCCATGTCAGATGACATTGCGCACTATGTATTTAGCGTCATGTACCAACACAGAATAGCGGTGTAAAACTTGAGTCAATGTCATGATTTTTTCAATGGGCTAAACACGTACTGTTCAGAAAATGACGATTTCACGTTTGCTGTAGCGTTCCATGCGGAAGATAAACACAAAGTAATCAAAGCGAAAGCAGCAACGCTTTCCTTCTTAATTTCTAATCGATGGTTCTCCTGTTTGTTGTCTACTGGACACAGTCACAATGTCATTTATACTCGGCAAAGAACTTTTATCTTGCGAGAAATAGCCATCCAAGAGGTACACCCATGCTTGGCGGGTCAGCAGTTAAACTGGGCTTGGACTGCATCAGCCCCTAAGAGAAGGATTAGGGAACTATTTTTGGTTCAAGTCGCAGAATAACAGTCACTGGTCCGCTAGGCCTACTTTTAATTACCCTATAATATACATGCTGGTTTATTTGGTTTTTTGTATAGACTTTATTAGGTGCATAGTTGCACCTCAATGCTTGTGAACAACTTTGAGTTACAAAGAACGGATGCACCCCAAAGTTAGCCGCGCCGAAATTGAAGTATTCAAGGCCCTCAGCACGATGGGGCTCACAGGCGGCATGGTCACCCAGCAACCCATCATACTAAAATCAACCATACCAGACTTCTGCTGGATGGAGAAACGCAAGATCGTCTATCTCGACGGTAAACCTGTCCACAAAAAAGACAAGCAAATAGAAAAAGACGCGGAAATTGATGACCTTCTCATTGCACAGGGTTGGGATGTCCTTCGCATACCCTACGACCCGCCGTTAACCGATAAAAACTTGCAAACTATTATGGAGCAAATTAAACAGTTCCTAAATGTCGATGACGAACCCCTCGAAGAATCGTAAATATAATCGGTTGTACCAGTTTAGTCTTCCAGAAATCTGCATCTTTGAAGCTCCAAATCCCAAACTCAAAACTATGCCACAATGCTTCCGCCAAAACCACTGTGCTTGAACCGAACCAAGCCGTGTAGGGGTGATCATTACCCGTGGATGGGTCAAATGTAGACGATGCCAACATGTTCCTTAAACAGTTTCCTGTTCTTGGGCACACCGTGTGTAACTGCTCTTCGTTGTCACTGGACACAACGGTCTAAGCCATAATAAGCAGATGTTTCTGGGAAAGTGAGTATGTCACAATGCAGCTATTGTGTAACATGTGGTGGGTTCCGAAGTACTGTCAAAGTAGTTAGCCTAACCACTGGTGGGCAACGTCAAAGGGATATGCGCTTGGATACTGGGCTTGACGCGGAAGCCTCCAGCGCCCAACTAGAAAGTGCCAAAACCATGAAGCAAAACAGCGGCGAGAAAGACTACTCCACATCCAAGAGCCGCTAGCCTGAACCTGTTGCGGTCAATGGTTAATCTTCCCGCAAAATTGGGCAGAGAATACAGCACCTCTGATGTGACCAGCAGAATTATTGCTGTAATCGCCAGCCACATAGTGACATCAAAAATCGACAGTGCGAATGCCATGTTACTAGGCCTCTATGATTTTGTAGTGTGCATTGATGGTTTTGCCATCTGGGGCGATAGCAATTTTTTCGATGCATATAGGTTTGGCTGAGGATTTGGTGAGTGCACAGGCGATGCAGCTGACGATGGGACATCCCAGAAGGTTTATGCTGTGCTCAAAGTTGTCGTTGCTGTAAAGTTTGCCGTAGAGGGATTGTTTTATGTGTACGATGATTTCGTCTTGTTTGTTTGTCATACGGATTTCTTTTGCCAGCGAGAAACTGTTGAGGACGCCTGTGGAGAGGGCTTTGTACGCTTCGTCACTGGATAGTTTGGTGAAATCTGTTTTAGTTTTGTGTTCGATTGCAGTGAGCAGTCCTAGCCCGGGTGGAGTTAGGAGAATGCCTTTGGGGTTTTGTAGCAGAAACCTGTGTTGTGCCAATGCGTCGAGGGAGGGGGGCTGGTTGGTTTGGGCTTCTTTAGGTATGTAGGCAACCAGCTCTTTTAGTTCTTTGAGATGTTCGGGGATGTAGGGTCCTTCGGGGTATGGTGGGATGTGGATGGCTTTGCCTTTGTAGTTCAAATCCTTGATTATGCGTTCAGTGGTTGAATACGCGGCGGATAGGGTGTTGACCAAGAGGTTTCCTTCAACATACTCTGTGGGGGTGATGAGGAAGAATAGAGCGCCCCAGAAGCTCAGGCCTAACCCTATAAACGCCATGACCTGTGATGTTAAGTAGTAGGATAACAGCAATGAAATGATTCCAAACGCTGAAAATATGGCACCTATACTATGTGATAATGGTTTTATTTTATCCAAAGATTCCATTTTCCTTCCTCAGAGTTTCAGCTTATATCTGTTGGTTTTTTAGATGCTTAGTTTGTGGCTTGCTGCATGGATACAACCACATAAGTATTTACAGAGTTATCAATGCAAGATACGTGAAGCATACGGAGTGGTGAGTATCCAATGCAGAAATATTCAGACTTAAAATGTATTCACTGTGGAAAACAGGTTCAGGTGATTTACACTGGTGGCGTAGGGCCAGTTGAGCTAGACTACGATGCCGCTGTTAAACTGCATGTTTTGCGTAAAAAATCTAAAAATGATTGATGGACCGACGAAGAAACGTCGGTTAGTGGTGCATTGGTTTTTTCTTATGATTTATTAGAGCGGCGACGCCGATGCCTGCGACGAGAGCTATGGCGGAAGCTGCAAGTATTATTCCTATGGATATGCCTGGGTCGTCGGTGTTTGTTGTGTTTGTTGTGGGCGTTGGTGTGGTTGTGGGGTTTGTGGTTGGTGTGGTTGGTGTTGGTGTGGGGTTGTCTGCTGGTTTAGTTGTGGTTGGTGTGGTTGTGGGGTTTGTGGTTGGTGTGGTTGTGGGGTTTGTGGTTGGTGTGGTTGTGGGTGTAGGTGAGTTTGGTGTTGTCTCTTCGGTACCTATTGTGATTGTTGGTTCGATTGGGCTGTATTTATGGACTTTGATTTGGTCCAGGTATGCTCGTGTGACTTCGTTGTTGCTTGTGTCGAAGCGGATTCTGTCGCCACTTAATGGGGTGGCCGTTACGGGGTAGGTGACTTCGTTGATGATAACTTTGCTGTTGCTGCCCGCCCATACAATCGAGATATGATACCATGTATCCCAGACGCCTGATTGGAGTGTGGTGAATGTGCCATTGTACCATTTGAAGCTTGGTGTACCGTTGTCATTGTAGAAGTAGAGTGTTCCGTATTGTGCATGTGTGGGATCCACCAGTAGGATTCTACCCTGGGGTTGTAGGATGTTTGTGCCCAGTGTGCTTGTTATATCCCAATATAGGTCGACTACGGCTTGGTTTAGGTTGATTTTGTGTTCGGCGAATTGTGCAGTGATAGTGGAGGAATCGTCGATTAGTAGTCCATAGTTGCCCTGCTTTTTGGCTGTTGAATCTATGTACACTGCATTGGTGTTGGAGACCGTCCACGTGTTGTCGCCTTTGTCGAGGTCAGGGTCATACATTTCGTTGTGTGTTAACCCGTAGGGCCCGGGGAGATCAGTTCTGCCACCGATAACGTAGAGTGTGTTATCGATTACGCCGCATGCGACTCCATCTCGGGGGTAGTCTGCTGATGACATTTGAGTCCATGTGTTTGTTGCGGGGTTATAGACGTAGGTTTCGGTGTGGAAGTTTCCTGCTAAGGCATCCAATCCGTGGGTGACGTAGATTTTGTCGTTTATGACTGGATTTTCACGTGTAGTGCCGATTAAGCTTGCCGGCAGGGGTGCCTTGTTTGTCCATGTGTCTGTTGTGGGGTCGTAGACCTCGTTTACGTTGGAGGCACCAATGGGTGTATTGTATGAGTAACCGCCGATTACGTAGATTTTATCGCCAACGGCTGCGCATGTGCCCCAGGTTCTCTGGGTAGGTACATCCGCTTTTCGACTATAGCTGTCGTTGGCTGGGAAGTAGACGTAGTGGTAGTTTTTGTAAAAGAGGTGGATTTGATCTTGGTATAATACACCCATTAAGCCCTGGTAGGCTAGATCGTTTGGTACGTCTCTTTTTGTTGTCCATGTGTCTGTTGTGGGGTCGTAGACTTCGTTTGTGTTGGCTGGACCAAGAGTAGATGCGAGTGGTGGTATTTGTGTGGCAGTCCGCATCGAGGGATTGGTGAATGTGCAAAAGATAGCATAGGCTCTGTTGTCTTGACCAGAAATAGGTGAAAGCAGCGGGGGTAACGCTCCGTTGTAGGCGCTTGTTTTCCATCCACTCTGTTGATTGGTGCCACTGATGAATGCGCCTGTATTGCCCTGTGGGGCTTGAGAGACCAAATAGTAGTCGGCGTTGTTAACCAGATCGAATGTGCCTGTCAAGTTAAAGCTCTGCCAACCAGTGGTTAAACCGCCTATTTCGGCACTTGTTGCGATTTCTTGGAGGTTTGCATCGTAGATTCCCACGACTGCTCTATTGTTGGGGGCATTTGCAACTTGGGAGAAGTAGACAGAAATTGACCCCGTGTAGGTTCCTGTAGCATCATTGAAGCGGAATCTGGTTATCTGGATGTTTCCATCCCATGGGGTGGCTTGTCCGGCATATGGGTTGCCCAAGATGCCGTAGTATGGAATAACTGTGGCTAATCCGATGCGGGATATAGATACTGAGGTCCAGGCGCTGTAGTAGAGTTGCATTACGTTGTTGAACAGAACGATTCTGCCTGTTTGATCTACCACTGGTGCTGAACGATAAATGTCTTTTCCATCCCAATTGCCCGACGCTCCCGGTTCCAATAAAACTCCATCATAACTCCATGTTATCCTGTTGGTTGAGGATAGCTTGACAAGTTCAAAAACCGAAGTGTCCACGGTTTCTCTAATGCCATACATCCAATACTGGCTGCCGTCGGGGCTTTTTGCTATGTCAATGTGTCCGATGCCGCTTTTGAAAACGGTGTCCTCTGGCAGGTTGATTATAGGGTTGTTGGGGTTACGTGCTAGGTTTGTAACAGTTTGGGTGGCATCGTTCCATGTGAAGGTGGCCAATCCCACGCGTCCACGGTTGTTGCCGCTTGCTTCTTCTGCATAGTAGAGATAGAAGATGCTGTTTTCATAATACAGCGTGGGTACACTGACTTTTGATACTGTGCCCAAGCGTTCCCACGTTTGTCCTTGTGAGTCGTTTCCTGAGAGAATCACGGGGTTAGTGTTGCCGTTTACTGTGGTGCCGTTGTATTGTATCCACGTTTTGCCATCAGATGAATACGCCAATGCTATTCTTCTGCTGTCCGTTGCCGTGTTGCCGCCGTCCCAAACCATAAACCACTTGTTATAGTCTGCGACGTAGAGGAAGTCTGGATCTGCATTTTCCAAATCATTAAATGCACCTGCGGTGCCTGGCGGGATGACGGGGTTGGCTATTCCGGCGGCGGTCCAGGTTATGCCATCATTACTCCGTACGATGCTTGGGTTTTCGTAGAGGGGTCCAGACGTGTAGGGTGTGTATGTCATCCAGTATTTGTATCCGTCGTTACCTTCAGGGAAGTAAACGACATCGGGATGCACAATTCCTGCTGCACCGTACTGGGGGATGGCAGTTAGGGGGTTGTTGGGGTGTTTGTTGATGTTTTGTGGGGCACCATTCTGGACTGCAGTTGGGCCGGTTTGTCCACCGAAAACGTAGATTTTACCGTTGTATTGCACTGCGATTTCGCCCCACCGAGCTGTGGGCATGTTTGCTTTTTGTGTCCAGGTGTCGGTTTGGGGATTGTACTCGTAGGTTATGTTAAGTACATTGGTTGCGGTCTGGTCGTAGCCGCCGAAAACGTACAGTTTGCCGTCGTATACGGCTGCGGTGCAATCTGCGGTGTTTCTGGGAATCGGCTGCCTAGTTATCCAGGCTGATGGGAGGCCTTCAAAGTCGTCGTAGAAGTCAAAAACGTTTTTGGCGTTGCTGATACTGGCTGCATTGTGATTGCCGTAGTACATATAGAGGATAGTGGTGCTCGATGCGGCGACACTGGGTATTTTTACCCATATAACCGCTGAAACTGAGGATACGTAGCTTTCAAGCCAGAATGGAAGCATGGTTACTCCGTTGTCTGCGGTAAATCGTAAATCAGAAAAGTCATTTTTCATTGTGGCAGCGTAGGTTACGTTGAAACAGATTTGGTAGTCTGTTAGACTGTTAGGGTTTAGGGTGTTGTCTACTGTTATGGCTTGCCGTTTGCTCCAAGCTGAATCTATCCACGGTGTTGTTATAGCTGCGGCTACATTATTGCCGGGAAAATTTTGGGTTAAAAAGTTGATGTTTTGAGGGATGTTGCTTACTAATAAAACAACGAACAACGCTAAAACGATGTATTTTTTTTTCATTAAAACGCCTTCTAAAATTGCTGTGACAAAAGACTGTGTTACAGTTCTAGAAAGGTATCGGTTGATGTGGTTTAAAGCTTTTGCTTGCCAATCCAAATGCGGATCAAGGCGTAACTGACCGGTAGATGTCCAAGAACTGTTTTCCAACAGAGGTTATGTCGTAGATACCGACTGTTTCTAACCCATTTTTGACGATGCTTTCGCGGTATGTGGGATTTTGCATGACCTGTAATAGGGCTGCTGCAAGTTTCTGTGGATTCTGTGGTTGTACAACAACCCCATTTTTGCCGTTCGAGATCAGTTTTCCGCTGGTTTCTCCGTTTGTAGCAACCACGGCTAGCCCTGCTGACCAGGCTTCCAATATGCTAACGAATGCGTTTCCGGTCAAGAAAATATCGTTGTTCCAAAGAAATGGCCGTACATCGGTGTGTTGCCCCGCCAGATAAACTGACGCTTCAAGATTTAGTTCGTCTATGAGTTTTTTGATTGTGGAGTATAGTGGTCCATCACCGATAATTTGGAGTTTAGCGGTTGGGTCCTTGTCTACAACAAGAGCAAACGCTTGAACTGCCGTGATGGGGTCCTTGAATGGGTCAAGTCGACATACCATGGTGACTCTGTTTCCAGGTTTTGATTCTAAGGTTACTGGGGGTCGCTTGAAGTTTTGGGTGCTGACAAAGTTGGGGATGAGTCCTGTTTTGCCTCTAAATCCCATGGCTTCTAAGGTATTGTGGACCGATTGTGAATAGGTTGTAATGAATGTGGCGTGTTGCAGAATTGATGTGAACTCGGTTTTTTGAAGCGGCATCGAGTAGTAGAACTCTGAGCCTACATGTTCGCCATGTAGAGAGACGATTAATGGTTTTCCAAAGTGTTGACTTAGTCTTAAGCCTACTGTTGGATACTGCAGATCCCATAAACCGTGTATATGGAAAACGTCGGATTTAGCAACTTCTTGGTTATTTGCCATTTGAGTGTATAGTTTCCGCGTTAAATGACGTTCAATATATCCTGATGAGCGGTGCAGCGCCTTGTAGTATAAGCCGCGGGATGCACTAAGAAAGTTCGGTCCAAAGCGGTGTACCGTCAAGTTGCCGTATTTTTCTGTTTGCGGAATTTTTCGTGTTTGTAACAAGGGGTGCATGGTGTTGTCGGTGATCAGCAAGAAGGTCATTTCAGGGTGTGCTTGTGCTAGATGGTTTGAGAGTGTTAGAATATATTGTTCGACGCCTCCCACTGTCAATGGAGGAAAAGCGTGCCAGATGTGGCAGACGCGCATTGAGATTCCTCTATAACTGAATTGTTATGTGCCTACATTGAGGGCAATGTTTCTTTTTTTAAGTTCCCTCAATAGAATCATAAGGCTGTTGATTCGTAAAGTGGGCCAATAAAGTAGAAAGGTCGGGTGGACCTTAACAGAGAGTTTTTCAGCGGTTTTTAGGGCTTCAAGAGCATACAACGCTTGATGCATGTACACCCTTAGAATAGAAGTTGTAGCTGCCCAGTTCGCGGTTTCGTCGATGTAGGGTCTTCCCCGGGTCCACCAGCTGACATGACGAAGATAATCTTGCATTGTCATAGGGTGATAGGCGCTCGCTGTTTTCTTCCACAGCCACAGATACCCTGCAGCTTGTAGTCGCCGATATAAATCGTAATCTTCTCCGGCACCTTGGATAGTTGAGTCAAAGTTACCTACTTTTAACACAGCTTCTCGTCTAAAGAGTGTGTTTTGACAGCCATAGTTTATTTTTTCTGTGCGCCGAATGTATTCCCAGTAGGCTTCCAGAGGTTTACAGCCATAGCCATAGATGCAGGTGCCCATGACGGCTGCAACTTGGGGTTTGTCGAAGTGCCCACTGAGTTTTTCATACCATCCCTTTGCCAATATGACGTCAGCGTCCACCATCGCTACGATCTCCGAGGTCGCTTCAGTTATGCCTCTGGCTCGGGCTGCACCCAGTCCTTTGTTTTCATCCCAGATGGTCTTATCTGCGTATTTTTGTGCTACCTTGCACGTTTTGTCTTGAGATGATCCATAAACTACGATTAGGGTTTTGTGTGGAATCTCCACGACGATTTGTTTGAGTATGCGGTCAAGGTAGCTTGCTTGGTTTTTAGCACATACAACGACATCTAAATCCAAACCACCGTCTCCTAATGTTTATGTGCTATAATTCGAATGTTAGCGGCTAAGCGAAATGTTTGATGAATTCGTCTACGTTGCTGTAGAAGCATGCGATGTTCTGAGCGATTTTTTCTTTACTCCAATTCCACCAGGCGATCTTTTCGAGGTGCTCAATTTGGTCGGGGGTGAATCGGTAGTGGATCAGTTGGGCTGGGACGCCTCCCACGATTGCATAGGGTGGCACATCTTTGGTGACAAGGGCGCATGCACCTATGACTGCACCGTTTCCGATTTTTATGTTAGGCATTATCGTCGCGCCTCTGCCTATCCATACATCATTGCCGATTATTGTTGGTCTACTGCGGCATTCTTGAATTTGACTCCAGTCTACCTTATAGTTTGTTTGACTAAAGAGTGGAAAATTGGCTATGTGCTTGTATGTGTGTTGTCCCCCGATTCCTATAAAGGCGACATCATCGCCTATGGAGCAGTATTTGCCGATGATTAGCACGTTGTCTTTGCTGAGGCTTATAATTTTTGGTTTTCCATAAGTGTATCGTCCTATGGCGACGGTGCCTAATGGTTTGGAGAATTTGGACACGACATTTGTCCATATGACATCTAGCACTGTGGAGAAAATCAAGTAATCACCTATGGGATGACATATACTTCACAGTCACCACAGGAGTAAATTACACCCATCGAGTTTATAGCAGGTGACAAATCGCTAACGTTGAAGGCGCTGAGGCCACTGTATTGGTGAGCTATGCCTCCTTCAATGTTGTGCCGGTTAAGGTACACATATGCGCCCGGCGGAGCGTCAAGGATTGGCGTTAATGCTGCCCCGTTGGATATATGGGTGTAATCAAAAATGGAAAAAGATGTTGTATCACCATAGATGTTTCTGTCTGTAACCGCGTTTTTTGCCAGCCACGTAGCGCCAGAAACCTCGTAGCCGTTTATCACACCTCTTTGCGCGAGTTCTGTGGGGTTTAAGCGGTAGGCGCTAAGGGGTAGCGAGATGTTTTCATCTTTGGCGATTTCATAGATAAAACCGGTTTGGAACAGAAAAAACGGCACCAATACACATAGGGCCAAGATTGCCATGAGATGTTTTCGTCTAACGCGGTTGTATGTCAGAAACTTCAGTGCTACAAGTCCACCTATGATGCAGAGTGGAGCAAGCAGACAGAGCGCAATTTGGTAGAAGCGCGAAATCGTAAATGTCGCTGCAAAGTTGGGGATAACCACGCAGGCTGCCAATATGAAGAGGTTGCAGAGGATTAAGACGTTAAAATCGTCATGGAGGAACTTGATCCGTTTATGTATTAGTGTAGCGGCGAATCCTACGAGGATAAGCACTTCTACGATGTAGAATTGAATTCTACCCATGGAATGCCAAAGGGTGTTGATTGTGGTGTTGCTGCTTATGCCGATCGCTTCGAGGACTTGGTTGCCTCTTGAGGCAGGGTTAAAGAAATCAAAAAACAGATGTGTTCGCACGCTATCTAATGAGATAAGCAGATTATTGTAAGCAGCCCCCGAAGAGGTGTAGACAAACCAGGCAAATGTCATGACGCCAAACAATACCACCATACTTCCCGTGACCGCTTTAATTTGACGTTTCCGCCAGGCAGCAATCACCCAAACCATAACGATTGAGGCAAAAAAGACGTAGGCCAAGGCGTAGTGGGATACGATTAAACCTAAACCAAGGACGGTGAAGAGCACCCATTTTGGAGTATCATTGATTCTATCGTTAAAGAGCATTAGGAGAAGCAGAACATAGAAGACTTCGCCTATCATTTGTCGTGCAAGCTGAGTTAAATCCGTGAAAAACGCGATGTTGGAGATAAAAAAGATGGCGGAGAAAAACGCCACTTCTCGGCTCATCTTCATCTTGAAGAGCATAAACAATCCGACTGGGACAAGAGCGAAGATGACAGGGTAGATGATTTTAAACAGCCAAGGTCCACTGAGTCCCAGAACCGTTGCGTAGGTTGTGGGCAGTATGGTGACGCTTAGCATGGCGTTATAGCTGGATTGATAACTGCTATTCCAAAACAGGTTACCCAGAGTGTCAGAGAACAGTGCATATTCGCCAAATATATCAAAACCTACAAGGTACTGGGAAAAAAGTGACACATTGAGCAGCAACGCTAAGGCTACGCCAAAGATGATGAGGGGGTAAACGTTGGGCGGCAGATGACTTCGTAGGAAGGCGACGACGGCGATTAGGATGGCAATGGAACCCAACATCATAAACGTGAGGTAGGTGTAGGTGTTGGTTGCATAGCTGGATAGTACGCCGCCCAGGATGCTTAGAACTAAAATAGTCGCTAGTGCCACAAGGAGAGGCAGGGTTTTTTTTACTTCAAATACTTCCAGTGCCTTGCACGTTTCCTGTCTGCGGACAAATAGCACAGCGACTACGAATACACTTGTTAGAGCCAAAATAATATCTAAACCAAGTGGTTTAGACAGTTCCAGCGCTGGACCCACGGTGTTGAGTAAAAAACCTAGTCCCATCAAGAAAGCAAGGCTCAAACCTACCGAGAACAGTCCCGTTTCAACGTTGCCCAGTCTGAGCTTAAGCAGCCGTATTATTGCATAGCCGGGGATAAAGGTGAGGTAGAGAAAGCCAACGATCTGTCGTGCGAAAGGTACGTTGAACAGGATAGTAAGGATCAGGGTTGCCTGCAGAATTATGGTGATGCCTAGGGAGTTGCCTTGGAATTGGACTGGTTTGTTTTCAGTCATCGAAGTGGGCTCCACGTTGGTTGTGTTTATTTCTTTGGTTGAGGTTGTCTGAGGGTCTCGAAGGTTTTTGCTACAAGCAGTGATCCGTTCTCTACACCTGTGAGGCTGATGAACGCTGCAGAGACATAGACGACGATTTGGTAGCAGGTGCCAAAGGAGCGGTCAGACCCTGCAGAGTACATGCTTCGAAGTAGTCCCGTGAGGCTGTAACGGACCATCCATATTCTCGAACTTTTGCTCTTCTGGATAAGTCGAGCCACACTGACGCCGTTGTTGATGGCGTGTCGTAAAATGTAGTGTACGTTTGCTCGATCTTCGCGGATTCTATGATACACTTTTGCATCTGGTGTGTAGTAGAGTTTGAAATGGTTGTCCATAATTTTACGGCAAAAGGCTACATCTTCTCCGCACAATAGTAGCTGCCCTCGTCTTGTTGCGCCTAAATCTTCGTCGAATTGAGCGAATGCGAAGAGTTCTCGTCTAAAAGCAGAATTCGAAGTTATGATGCCGGTGACGTATTTGGGTTCTTGTCCTTCATCATAGAGTCCCAACGCGGGGTGTACAAGGATTTTTTTTGGTAGCTCTGCAAAAGTAGGTAAAACTGGGCCGCCGACACCCATGACTTGAGGTAACCTAAAACCGCTAACTAGGTTGTGGAGCCAGTTTTTGGCTACTGTGCAGTCGTCATCGGTGTAGGCGATTATGTCGCCCTTGGCGAGTTGGGCCCCTCTGTTGCGTGCGTAGGCGATGCCAAAATGTGGTTCAACGGCGAGGTGGATTTGGGGATACTCGTCGGTGATTTTTTGGGTGCCGTCATATGATCCGCCGTCTACTACTATGACTTCGAAGTTTGATTGGGGATAGGTCATAGCGTAGATGGAGGTTAGGCATTCTTTGAGCAGTGCCCGTCTGTTGAGGGTGCAGATAACTATGGAGACAAATGGTAAATCCATGGAGGTTTCTATGTTCATTTAATACACCTTTGGTTAAAATTAAACTGCAGTGTTAGGTGTGTAGCCAGCCTTTTCCGTTTTTCTTTTGTTGCTTGACGTTTTTCTGTGTAGGGTTTTTTGGTGGGACGTGTTTTTGAGGATGGTTGGTTATGTGTGTTTTTATGAATTTGTTCCATCCGCCGGTATGGGTGTCGAGTATGAAGCGTTCAGAGATATCGTGTTTCTGTAGTATTTCTTTAAAATTGACGGTTTGGTAGTCCCGTGTAGCGTGTATTATGGTGCCTTTATCTATGAAGAGTTGGTTGTAATCGTGTAATGCTACGGCTTCTCCTAGGAATCTGTCATCTAATCGTTCCTGCCATAGGTTACGCCATTGATGCTTCAAATTGTCGACTGTGTCTTTCTGATTTAGGCTCAAAACTACAAAATCCCTCCCCACTGGAAGCGGATAGAAAAAGTGTCTTTAGGTTTGATGACTAAAATAAGCAGGAGGTTACTCCTCAAATAAAGTAACGTTTAATCGGCTATTTAAAGATTCAACGCCTATTCTGTTGACCGATTTCACCGATCCTAAAAGAGCCGATCCTGTTATGAATGCCAAGTGCAACTAAGTGCTTCATTCGCAAGCAGATAGTTTGACTTCCGTGTTACACCAACTACAAAGCTGGGCAAAAATACTTGGCGCTTGTTTCTGTTCTCTGAAATGTATCACTGGTGTTGTCAGCCTAACTCCGTGAGTGTAACCCTCCTAGTGGTTCAGTGTGTGGGTTATAGTTTTAGGCATGTGTCAAGTGCCAGTTTTAATAGTGATTCTCTGATTTTGGTTTTGGTGGTGAAGTTCCGTTTGTCCCATTTTTTGCTGTCTAGGGTGTCTCCAGCGTAGAGGATTTGGCCAAATATGACCTTGTTGTATTGTGAGACTGCCATGTATGCCGCGGCTTCCATTTCGACTGTTAGGTAGCCTTCGTTTTTACGGGTTTGAATTTTTTGAGGGGTTTCTCTATAAATGGCATCAGTGGTCCACGTTTTTGCCTTTAGGTAAGGAACTTTTTGCTCAATCATTGTGTCTTCAATCACTGCTAATGCATGTTTGTCAGCTGTGATTTCTCTTGCAGGCGCGATATAGTGATAGGATGTTCCTTCATCCCTGACTGCAGCGGTTGGAATTATCAAATGACCTAAGCAATTTCTTTCCGTAATACACCGCAACTCCCACAGGCAATGTATTTCTTACAACCTAACGCTGTTAATTCCTCTATCTGAGCCCCAGCTATAGGCGCGCCCACACCCGTTTGAATCAGTGCAATCCGTTCACCATTGTACTCTAACTCATATACGGGTAATCTTAGTGACTCTACCACGAAACTAGCAACTACCATGAAAGAATATTGTGTGAGAATCTTTTCAATCGCCTCAGAAAAGAAACATAAAACACACCTCTCCGACACATCCACATGCTGAATCACATTAGTCGGTTGGATAACCGCTCTTCTGTTCCCATCAAACTCTAAAATTGGAAATTATTTCCACAATAATTTCACCCTACAGGCACAAACACCCTGACCGCCTTATAAAAGCTGTTAACCGCTAAAAAGGTGAAATAAAGTGTAACCACGAAAATAATATGGTGTCATGCAATGCCGTTGATAGCATTTTTTGGCAACACCCCCTATGGCTTATTTCTGCTATCATCGCTTAATTTACGTGTTATCACTATGAAAAACTATGCCTATCTGTAACTTGCCATAGCAAAAGCTGTGGACAACTCTTTGAACATCCTAATGTATCTGCTTAATTTTATTTTGACTTCGCTGTCGTTTTTTACGTCTGATGTTTTGGAGCTGGGCGGTGTTAAACTTTAAGTATGATGTGATGCTAAGTATCAGGTGATGCTAAGTATCAGGTGATACTAACGTCTCTGTTTGATATACCTCCAAAACACGATCCCAAACTCCTCTTCTCCAGAGAAAAAGAACTGGCTGACCTAGTAAAATACATCCAAGAAAAACGCTGGACCATACTCATCGGTCCACGCAGAGTAGGGAAAACCTCCTTAGCCAAATGTGCAATTAAAAAATCAGGTTATCGACCAATAATACTTGATGCCCGAGAAAACGCCAATTTTGCTAACAGCTTATTCCAAGCCCTAACTCATGACTCAGCTCTCCAAGTCACCGGCAACATCGCAGTCCCTAACATACCCTTAATTTCTTTAGGCACCAGTTATTCCCGACAGGCACTCAAAAAAAACCTCGACAACCTGCTAAATGGCAGGAAAAAAGTTGTTCTCTTACTAGATGAAGCTCAATGGTTCACCGACCGACGCACTCTAACAATGATGCTAGCCCATCTCTACGACTACCACTATAACACCGTGACACCAATAATCACAGGATCAGCGGTGGGTGTGTTAAAGTCCATACTTGAACCCGATCACAAATCACCTATGTTTGGCCGACCAACAATGCAGATAGATGTTAAGAAATGGCATCCCTCGGTTAGTATGACTTTTCTCACAAAGGGGCTCGAACAAAACAAACTCTCCATAGATACCGACCTGCTGGTTAAAACCGTCGAACTCCTAGATGGACTTCCAGGATGGCTAACCATGTTTGGCTACTACTATACTGCTAAACCCTCCAACTATAACGCTGCAGTGAATAAAACCCTAGGTGAAGCTCTAAAAATCGTTGGCGACGAAACAGACAGTATCGGAAAACTGGCCCGCGGGTGGACAACCCACCTAAAACTTCTAACAGAACTCTCATCGGGAAACAAAAGCTTCACTGAACTCCTCACTGTAACTGGGCAATCCACAAATTCCGCCCTCTCAAAACACCTTGACATGCTCCAAAGACTAAATTACATCGAAAAAAAACGAGATGGCCGCTACGAAATAACCGACCCAATAATGTCTGAACTTATGAGAAGACAAAAAATCACCAATAAAAACCCAACAAACTAAAAGACCCCGTGATTTATTACCTGGGTGTCAATTCTTTATGACCCAATTTTCGAGTATATATTCCTCAATAACGTGGACTTGAAAAAAGGAAAGAGTTAGTAGAAACTCTGTATGGGTGAATCTTCCGGTGTTGTTGCTTCGCCTTTGATTTCTTCAATTCGAGTTTTAGTCAATGCTTTGATGTTGTTAAAGTTTGACATTTCCCCATAACTGACTAAGGTAATTGCGGTGCCTATTTCGCCTTTGCGGGCGGTTCTGCCGATGCGGTGGAAGTAGACTGGGGGGTCTGCGGGGACATCGTAGTTGATGATGTGGGTGATGCCATCAATGTCTAAGCCTCTTGCAGCGACGTCGGTTGCACAGAGCAGACTGCGTCTGCCGTGGCGGAACTCGTTGATTGCTCGGTCTCGTTGTGCTTGTGTGAAGCCTGCGTGGAGTACTTGGCTGCGATAGCCTCGTTTGTAGAGTTGGTCTGAGAGGCGGCTGGTTTCGTGGCGTGTTCTACAGAATATGATGCATTTTTCTATGCGATCATCTCGGAGAAGGTCGCTGAGGGCGTTTAGTTTGCCGCCTTGATTGACTACAAGGTAATATTGTTTCATATGGGTGAGTGCGATTTCGTCTTTGCTTACAAGGATTTTTTGGGGGTTGCGCATGTATTTGTTGGTGAGGCGCATGACATTTTCGTCGATGGTTGCGCTAAATAAGCCTGTTTGGCGGTCGCGGGGGGTTCTGGAGAGGATGAATTCCATGTCTTCGATGAATCCCATGTCGAGCATACGATCAGCTTCATCGAGTACGACAAATCGGATTGAGCCCAGGTTTAGGACTCGACGCTCCATGAGGTCGATAATTCTACCCGGTGTACCCACGACGATTTGGACTCCGCTGGCTAATGCGTGAATCTGTTTGTTTATGGATTCCCCGCCGTAGACTGCGAGGACTTTGGCGCGGCTGTATTTGCTAAATTTTGCAAGGTTATCGGCGACTTGGATGGCTAGTTCGCGTGTGGGAACCAAAACAAGTCCTTGTACGCCGCGGATGTCGCGGTTTAAGCGTTGTATCATCGGGACGCCAAAGGCGGCGGTTTTGCCGGTTCCGGTTTGGGCTTGCCCGATGACGTCTTTGCCTTCGAGCAGGGGCATTATTGCTTGAGCTTGTATGGGAAAAAGTGTGTCAAACCCGAGCTCGTTTATGCTTCTTAGAACCTCTGGGTTTAATGGTAGGTCCTTAAATGTTTGAATTTGCATTATTTTTGTTTCTTCTGCCACAACTGTTTTTCATGATGTCTCTAAAAGCTTTTGGCAGCTTTGATCCATGATTAATGTGACAGTTCTCAAGTGGGATGGGGCGTATAAAAACTTTTAGCATCAATTCAGGCAACCTAAACGAGCGAGAAAGATGGAAAAGACAGAAAAATTGCAACAGATAGGGTCAGCGATGATTGACGAGCTCTCACAGCTTTTGGCTCGAAGCCGTCGCCTCACATCATCCCAGCAGATATGGTTGCAACAGAAATTTATCTATTATGATTCCTCATTGGCGAATGATTATTTAGTCGGATGTGTAAAGTTTTTTGGAATGATTTTGATGGTTCTGATGGACATAAATCAGGTGTATCGGTATATTCAAGAATCACAACCACAACCCATGGAGGCAGTGAGGTTATGAATCATGCAGTGCGTAAGGTGGGGAAAACAAATGCGCCAGCAGATCTGCAGGGCAGTTTGGGCGAAAAGATAGTGCATAAGGATAAGGTGTTTATTCTTTTTTATGCAACTTGGTGCCCTTTTTCGCAGCATTTTCTTCCCATCTTTGAGGAATACCAGGAGCACAATCCCGATGAATGTCTAAGTGTCATTGTAGATGAAGAACCCGAGTTATGCGAGCAATACGACATAGAACTCTACCCAACAGTGCTTATGACTAAACATGGTAAAGTACATAAACGCTTAGACTCTGAACCGCACGTTTACTTGACAAAAGCACAACTAGAGGAATTCACTAGAAATGATGTATAGAAAAAGTAGAAAACCGTAATCCTGCTCAGATAGATTGAGTGATAGTTGTCAGCGGGTTATGGATTGCCTTATATGGGGCTGTTTTTTGATGTTGCCTTTTTAATGGACCGTTAGAATTGCTTTCGGTTGAATGTCATGATTGCTACTGCAAGCAATAGGAACGTTACTAGACATCATATGGATAAACGGTCAAAATTAGTTTTCGACTGGTTCTACAGTAAACCCGGCTGCTGCTCACCACTGGATGTGGATCAAAGTCACAACCCACTTGCAACCAAGTGCTAAACTTACTATTTCCAAAGCAGCCCTCAACCAACCGCAGCTTAGCCAAATTGGGGGCAAGTTGAGAATTTTGCCTGTAAAATCGGTGCGATGCAATTATACCATTATATAGACGTTTATGTCAAGTGCTGAGGATCACTAGCATGTCGTCGTTGATAGAGTTTAGAAATATACGAAAAGAGTATATTGTCGGAGATGTGAAAATCACGGCACTCGATAATTGTTCTTTTTCTATTGACCAAGGCGAGTTGGTTGTTATTCTTGGGCCAAGTGGGGCTGGGAAAACAACGATATTGAATCTGCTTGGTGGTATGGATAGCCCAAGTAGTGGTTATATTTTTGTGGATGGAAATAAAATCCACGAATACAACAAAAAACAGCTTGTGGAGTATAGACGTAAAGATATTGGGTTTGTTTTTCAGTTTTATAATCTTGTAGGTAATTTGACTGCTCTTGAAAATGTAGAGCTTGCCTGTCAAATATGCATCAATTCGTTTAAACCTCAAACTATTTTGGGGCAAGTTGGTTTGTCGGAAAGGATGGCTAATTTTCCATCACAATTATCTGGTGGGGAGCAGCAGCGGGTTGCTATTGCAAGGGCTATAGCTAAAAACCCGAAAATTCTCCTATGTGATGAGCCTACCGGTGCGCTTGACAGTGATACGGGGCAGCGCATTATTGCCCTGTTGCAGAAGACTTGTAAAGAGATGAACATGACTACTGTTTTAATTACGCACAACACCGTCATTGGTGACATAGCCGATAAGGTTATCAAGGTAAAAAATGGGACGGTAAAAAGCGTTACTATAAATGAACTTCCTAAAAAAGCCGATGAGATTGCTTGGTGATGGTGTATTCTTCTCTACAAAAATACATTACTAAAAATCAAGAAATCTCTCGGTAGATACATTTCACTTTTAATCATCATAATGGTGGGCGTAGGATTCTATGCGGGAATTCAGATGACCCCTCCTAATGTCATAAAAATTGCTGACACTTACTACAATGACTCTACACTTATGGATTTTAAAATTGTTAGTTCTCTGGGCCTTACCGACGATGATGTTGATGCACTAAAAAAGTTAGATAGTGTAGCTGATGTCGTTCCAAGTTATTCTTTGGATGTTCAAGATCGAGGTAAGGCAATTCGCATTCATGCTATTGAGGAAAACATCAATACCGTCAAATTAGTGGAGGGGCAAATGCCCAGCTTAGATATGGAGTGTGTTGCAGATAGCAGAAATTACAAGATTGGTGACATAGTTGAGATAACAGATGACAAAATTGAGGCCAAAATCGAGAATACCGTGTTTACTGTTGTCGGCTTAATTGATTCAGTTCTATATTTAGCTGAAGATTACGGCAGCACAACTGTTGGAGATGGTAAGTTATCCTCGTTTGTTTTCATACCTAAAAGCAATTTAATTTTAGACGCATACACCGAAATTTATGCTAGAGCCAAAACAAGTAATGCTGTTGCATATTCAGACAACTACAAGATTTTTGCATCAAAACTCGATAATGAACTTAATGCAATTAAGTCTGAGAGAGAAAATGCCCGGTATTATCAAATATATGCTGATGCTATGGCGATTATTGAGGAAAATGAGGCTGAGTTAAATTCTGCGCAAGCAAAAGCTGGAAAAGAGTTTTCTGACGCAAAAAAAGTACTCGATGAAAACGCCAAAAAACTGCAAGATGGGAAAAATGACATAGCAGAAAATGAAGCCCGATTAGCAAATGCCATCGAAACGCAAAATGTAGAGTTCGATTTGGCAAAACAACAGATCGCAGATAGCTGGGCAGGAATTGATTCTGCACTATCTGATGCAGGTATAGCGCAGGAGACGGTAGACTCAACCATTGACGAATTGGATTTGGCTATATCTGCTCTGAAGATACAACTTGACAGCCTGTCTGTTGGCAGTCTTGAATATGTTGCACTTAGTGGTGCAATCGCGGAGTATTCAGAAAAACTGGAGTGCCTAGGGCAACTAAAAAATGCCATTAGCACCTTAAGGGCGCAAGGCAAACAAGTAGATGATGGCATTGCCGTCTTTAACGCCGAAATGGAAAAAGCCAAAAATGAGATAGGGAACGCCAAAAATGAAATTACCATTAACGAGAAGAAATTAGATGAGGGCTATAAAGAATACTACAGCAACCTTGCAAGATTTAATGCTGATATAATTGATGCTAAAAAACAAATTGAAGAGGCTAAAGCGGATATTTTAGATATAGAACAGCCTAAGTGGTATATTTCTAACAGAGATGCCGCGGTTGGGTATGCTGAGTTAGAGAGCAGCATTCAGATCGTTGCCATTGTTGCCACTGTTTTTCCGCTCTTTTTCATTTTGATTTCTATACTAATGACCTCAAACTCGATGGCACGTATGATAACAGAAGAACGTAGCGAGTTAGGGACACTTACCTCCCTTGGATATGGCGACAAATATATTGTGTCTACTTATTTGTTGTATGTTTTATCTGCTTCAGGAATAGGCGCAGTGGCGGGTTTTTTCATCGGCTGCAGGATTATACCGCAGTTAATATGGGACAATTTCGTGTTTATACTACCGCCCCTTGTACTGCAATACAACATGAGCACCTTTGGAGTAATTATCGTAGTCACCTTCACGCTCATGTCTGCCGTCACAATTGTTACCTGCACCCGAGAGTTAAAGCAAAAACCTGCTGCTTTGTTGCGTCCCCCTTCTCCTAAACCTGGTCAGCAGATATTTCTTGAAAAAATGGCAATCATATGGAAACGTCTTTCGTTCACATGGAAAATCACAATACGAAACATGTTACGTTATAAAAAACGCGCTGCCATGACGATTGTGGGCGTAGCGGGTTGTGCTGCGTTATTACTTCTCGCATTTGGAGTATACGATGGCATGAGTGGCATTGCGCAAAAACAATACGGCGAAATTATGCAATACGACAACATGATCATACTCAAAGACGAAACACAAACATTAACCGGCGAACTGCGGACACTGTTCACCGAACAACAGATTGAAGACCCTCTGCTAATCAGACAGAGCGCATACAAGGTTGAGATTGATCAAAAATCACTCAACACCTTCTTGATCGTGCCGCAAAATAATGAATTGTTTGAAAAATACTTCCATATTAAAAGTATAACGAGCAAAAAAGCTGTCAGTTTGAGTGATGATGCTGTCATAATAACCCAGAGAATTGCCACGATATACAACTTGAGGAATGGCGACCTCATTACAATTAAAGATGCCAACAACAACCTTTACGATTTAATCATAACTGATGTTGCAGAAAACTACGTATCGAATTACATATACATCAATGCTCCAACTTATGAGGCGCTAATTGGAAACCCTGCAACCTTCAACACCATCGTTTCAAATCATAGTGCTGACGTAGCAGAAACACAGTTAGCTGAAAATTTAATTGCCGGCGGTTTTGTTATCAACGTGTTTTTCTCAAAGGACACTATCGAAAGCGCTCGTGACAGCGTCAACAGCCTAAACGGTGTAATTATACTCATTCTTGTTGTCTCATCAATTCTTGCCATAGTTGTGCTCTATAACCTGACCGCTATCAATATAAGTGAACGGACTCGCGAAATCGCCACACTTAAAGTACTTGGCTTCCGTGATGGCGAAACAAACGCCTACATTTACCGCGAAGCATTCATTCTAACTGCAATCAGTATAGGTGTAGGTCTGATACTAGGCACTATGCTGCACCGGTTTGTGTTGAACCTAATTGAAGTCAACGCAATATCTCTATACAAAAACATAGGTTGGACCAGCTTTATCATATCCTGTGCAATTACAATGGCCATTTCAGTCCTCATGCAGGCGATAACCTACTTTAAACTTAAAAAAATCGACATGATTGAATCACTAAAAAGCATAGAATAACCAACTCTGCGCATGTTTGGTTTTTCCTTTTTGATGTTGACGTGACGGTTAATCTGTTTTCCCATGAAAACATTTGATGGTTTTCGTTGTTCTTCTAGCATCGGTGCGCCGATGGTGCACTCTTCTATGTACGCATACAATCTGCAGCAAAACGGTGGCGAAACATACGAAACATTATGGATCAGCATAAAGTAGAAAACATACTCAAGAGATAGGCGCCGGGAGGGGGATTTGAACCCCCGCGGCCCCGAGAGGCCACAAGCTAACAGGTACACACCCTGAAGAGTGTTATCTCCAGGCTTGCTCCCTGCCGGGCTAGGAGACCCCGGCAACAAAGAAACCAGCCCCCAAAGGTTGATTTGTACATCTTCTCTGAGTTAAGCAGGATTTAAAGCTTTATCGTAATAAGCTCCTAACTATGATTGATAGCGTTTAGGTGTATGATGCCATGCCGATTTGGAGCTTATCACCTTCCGCTTCCGTTTTCGCATCTGTATATACTAGTCAGTAGGGCGGTTAGATGTTGTATGCCTTTGGATGCGTCGAAGAAATTTCTGTTTCTATTTTGTCTTTTTGGTCTATGAGTGTGACGTGGTATTTGACTTTGCCTCTGTCTGCTCCGCTATATAGTGTCCTTTCTTTCACGTTCCTGCTGGGTTCAGGCGGCATTATCTCGTGAGTTTTACACATTTTGTACTATTAATTCCTCTCGACGATTTTCTTTCGAGGACGACCCCTGCGCTTGACACTTTTGCGCCTAGATACATAATCCGGTGAGCAACCCTCAGGCACAACA
>Ga0123356_10001789_pt1 | contig 23449 bp, 24 predicted proteins | sample TergutEmb28metaG_2_FD_92546 | JGI IMG/M metagenome (GOLD analysis project Ga0123356, IMG submission 92546) | Embiratermes neotenicus P3 segment gut microbial communities from Petit-Saut dam, French Guiana - Emb289 P3 | ecosystem: Host-associated > Arthropoda: Insects > Digestive system > Gut ...
TCGCTTAATATTCCATTTTGGTATGCAATGAATGTTTTAAAAATAGTATCATTGGCGACTGGTCCGTATATAATGTCAAATATTTTTCCGGTATAAATACCGTTTCTGTTTGAAGATACAAAATCAAGCCATTTTTTGTCCGGTTTATCAAAAAATAAATTACTTTGTTTTTTAAGTAAATCTACATTTAAAGAATAAATGCTTATATGGGTCTCTGATGAATTATTTCTTTCCCGGACAATATTAGAAAAATTTATTGCCTGATTTATATTTGTTGTTGTATAAAAACCAGAACCAAAGTCTAAAGCTCTAACGGGCTTTTTTATTTTTGGTTTTTCTATTAGTACATCGCTGCCATGATAAACGAGAATGTTTTTTGCTTTTAATATATCTTTAAACAGCATTATTACTACAATCCTAAACCAATTCGCCTCAACACAAACTCATCAAACCAGTGCGGGATTGAATTAGTGTCCGATGTTATTAATCGTTCGTTGTTTTTTTCAGAGAATAAATTAAAAGCGCCGTTTTGTTTTTCGCCGGAGTTGTCAAAAAAGAATGCTTTGTCGGCCAATTTAAAAGCAGAGTATATGTTGTTTAAAGTTCTGTGATAGCGATCTATTATTTTTTCGTCGGGGACATCGTGGCCGCCTGTTTCAACCCTGTTTTTTATGCGTTGAATGTTTATTAACGGATCTGATGTATTTATAAAATAAAGGTAGATTTTAAATTTGGCCTTTTTTGCAATTTCAAGTTCTTTTATTTTGGAATCATGAGAGAACACAGATTCAAACGAAAAAGAAGAATCTGCTTGTATCATTTTATAACGAAGAAAATCAGCAATGGCGGCGGAGAAGTAGCCGTCTTTAAAAGAAGATTCTTTTAGGGATAATCTGCGGTCGTTATATGACAACAAATTGGAAATATCAAAATGAACCAATGCCTGAAAGGGAGAGTATTTTAAATAATCGGTTAATTCATTAAAAGAAAAATCTATTGGCCAATTTTCCAGATTAAGCGATACGGCTAAATCTTTTTCGATTAAGTCAGGATTAATATGATAATACGGTTTAAATGCTTTTATTTGCGTTAGATAATTATAAAGCGTAGATTTTCCCGAGCCGTTAGGACCCGCAAAAACCCTAAGGCATTTTACACGTTCACTCATTTTAAAATATATTCCCGTTGTGTTATTTTAATTCCGGGTTTAATTTTTCCAAGAATTTCTTTTCTTCCGTCGGCGTACTCTTTTACTATATCTTCGTTATCAACATAAGTTATGGGAAGCCCCTTGTCCTTTGCTTCTTTAACTGCAAAAAGACCGGCTTCGTTGCACATTTGCCGAAAGGCATCGTATCTGGGAGTGCCGATTATCTGTTCGTCTTCGTCAAATTTTCGCGGGTTTTTCATATATTATCCTAACTAACCAATGCCAAAGTACTTTAACCCTGAAGACGTTACTTCATGCGATTTATAAATATTGCGCAGGTCTATAAAATTGGGCGCAGTTAGTAACTCTTTTATTTTTGATAAATCGATGTTTCTAAACTGGTTCCAGGGTGTTGCGATAACAAGAGCCTGTGCGCCAAGAGCGGCGTCGTATTCATCGGCGGAAAAATAAATAGAATCTTTTATTTCTGTTAGACGCCATTTTGCTTCTTCCATGGCAGCGGGATCATAAAGGCGTAACTTTGCGCCTTGCTGTGCAAGATATTCGCAGATTGTAATGGAAGGGGATTCGCGCATATCGTCCGTATTTTGTTTGAATGCGAGTCCCAGAATAGCGACGGTTTTTCCGCTTACAGAGCCGATAACAGTTTCAATTTTTTTGGCGGCGCGAAGTTTTTGTTTTTCGTTAGTTTTGATGGTTGTTTCTACTATGTTTAGGGTTTCGCCGTTGTCTTTTGCTATTTTTGCAAGGGCTCTTGTGTCTTTTGGGAAACATGAACCGCCGTAACCCGGGCCGGGATGTAAAAACTTGGAACCAATTCTTCCGTCTTTGCCGACAGCTTTTGCGACAGAGCGGATATCCGCGCCTGTTTTTTCGCACAGATTGGCGATTTCATTTATAAAAGTTATTTTTACGGCAAGAAAAGCGTTAGACGCATATTTAATCATTTCCGCCGATTCCAGATTTGTTTCGATGAACGGGGTTTCGTTTAAGTATAAAGAACGGTAAACGTCTTTCATAATATCACAGGCGCGTTTACTTTCGCTGCCGATAACTACGCGGTCGGGGTGTGTAAAATCATAAACGGCAGTGCCTTCGCGTAAAAATTCAGGATTGGAAACAACATCAAATTCGATATTGGCTTTTCGTTTTTCCAGTTCGTCCTTTACCCAGGTCATAACCTTTTTACCGGTTCCTATAGGAACGGTGCTTTTGTCAACAATAACAGTGTATTGATTAATAAGCCTGCCTATCTGCCGCGCGGCTTCTTCCACGTAAACAAGGTCTGCGCTGCCGTCATCGGCGGGCGGAGTGCCTACGGCGATAAAAACAATGTTACATTCTTTAAGCGCGGCGCTTAAATCCGTAGTAAAAGAAAGACGTCCGCTTTTTTTGTTGCGTTCTACAACCATATCAAGGCCGGGTTCAAAAATGGGAATAATGCCTTTTTTTAGGCTTTCGATTTTTTCGGCATTGGTGTCTACGCAGATGACATTGTTGCCAAAATCCGCAAGACATGCGCCGGAAACCGAGCCTACATAACCTGTTCCAATAACTGCAATGCGCGCCATAATTATTTCCTAGAAGTGAAGTTCTGTGCCGATGAATATTTCCATCGGTGTTTTGGTTGAAATATCAGAAAAATCCCAGCCTACGGAGATTCTTAAATATAAACTGCGAAAGAAATCGGGAAAAATAATTGTTTCCAAACCGCCGGATATTAAAAAGTTTTCTTTTCCAAAAGAGTTTTGAGCTTCGGAATATTGATAAATTGCCATGTCGATAACAGGACTCATATGAAGATCAAAATTAAATACGCGAAGTTTTGAATTGTTAAACCATTCGGATGGCCGTATCCGCAATACTCTTACAGGAAGATCAAGATTTAAAGAGATCATAAAATCAGCCTGAATATCCCTGTCCAGAACTCCGCGCAGAACATCGCCCGCTTTATCGTTATACGAATTAAACCAGTGGCGGTACATTAATCGGGTAGAGAATCCCAAAAAATCTGTAAATACAAAATGACCAATGCCTGTAAATGAAATACTTGTAGTTAATGGGTCTATATTGTCTCTTGAATTAAAATCATAACTAAATGAATTGCTTGCGTTCACCGAAAAACCCTGCTGGAAATTTTCCAACCAGTTAATGCGTCCAAAACCCAAAGAATGGGAAAATGCCGCAAACGGCCCTTTTCTGTGATCCTGTAATGTCCATGAAGACACTTGATGATTAAAAGTCGCTGATATTCTTGGAGTATATGTTAGTTCGCCGTAAGAATCGATGTTAAGACCCGTCGGAATCTTCCAGGAAATAAAAGGACGCGTAGATATATAAAGACCGTCCTGAAAGTCGCCGTATAAAGGTTTATCGATATCTGAATTTTCTTCGTTAACAATAAAGTGAACGTCAAAACCGATAGTAGGAGTTGTAAAATAAAAAGGAATCTCAACCGATAATCCCGTAACATTCCTGTAATAATGAGGCTGGCTCATGTCGGGACGATACGTATAATCATGATCAAAGTTAAGGCACCAGTTAAGATCAAAAAGCCTGAATGGAATATCGGAATCAAGCATTAATGTATAAAAATCGCGTCCGTCAAGATCGCGCTGATAACCGATATCAAATCTAAGAGGACTCATTGTGCCAAGAAAGTTATAGTCCCGCGCTTTAATTGTTATGTCTAAACCGGAATTGGAACTGTACTGCGGACGCGGAATAGCGATTATATTCCATGTGTCCTTTATATGAAAAATTAAATCTACGGGATATTTTCCGTCTTCGCGCACATGACCGACAGTATATTCAACCCTTACGCTTTCCAAAACTCTTTCGTTCATTAAAAGCTGACGTTTATCGCGCACAAACCTTTCAAGGTTTGAATGTCCTGTTATTTCTTCTCCAACTCTCAGTTCGGCTTTGTTAATTAAAGCAAAAGGACGCGTCATTCCATGAACGATAAATTCAAACGAATGAATTACAAATATTGTCTCGGACGTTGATTCCGCCTCTTCCTGCGCAAAAACAGATACGGCGGGAAGAATAAATAAAACCAACAAGGAAAAGAAAATCTTTTTCATAAAGCGTTAGTACCTTTTAATATATTTTTTAAAAGTGATAATTCGTCTTCGTTTTTTAGAATAACAGGAATTGCGCTCTTTTTATCCGGAACAATAAATGTTAAATTACCCTTTTTTTTCTTTTTATCGCTTTGCATTAATTTTATCAAAACGTCTGCGTCCAAATCCGCCGATGATAGTGACGGGTGAGGGCTTTCGCAATCATAGCCGTTAGACTTTATTAATTCTTTAATTTTTTTCGCTCTTGTTAACGGCGTGATACCAAGCGCAAACCCAAGAGAGCAGGCCTGAACAATGCCCCATGCGACAGCTTCTCCGTGGGATATTTTCCCAAGTCCCGCTGCGCTTTCAAGCGCGTGGCCGAATGTATGTCCAAGGTTAAGAAGAATCCTTTTTTTTCCTTTTTCGAAAGGATCTTCGCTTACAATGCCGCCCTTAAACAAAACGGATTTTTCTATGTTTAGTTTTAGATCATCTTCAAGAAAATCTTCGCCTGCCAGTATTACAGTTTTTATTAACTCCGCCATACCGCTTTTCCATTCTCTTTTTGGAAGGGTAGAAAGAGCGTCTAACGGCATAAAAACTTTTTGCGCAGGATAAAATGTGCCGGCAAGGTTTTTTATGCCGAATAAATCAAAACCTGTTTTGCCGCCGACAGACGCGTCCACCATGCCAAGCAGGGTAGTGGACACAAGAATAAAACCGCAGCCGCGCATGTAAATGGATGCGGCAAAACCGGCAAGGTCGCCTATGACGCCGCCGCCGACTGCGATAAAAACACAATCTCTGCCAAGCCCTGCCTTTTGGGCGGCTTCCAGTATAACATTAACAGAAATCCAGTTTTTATTTTCTTCGCCGCTTTTTAAAACACATAACGGTAATTTTTGACCGCCGCATATTTTGCCGGCAATGGAAGCTGTGTTTTCATCGCAAATGACAAGCGCATTGTTTAAATCGCATAAATCGTCCGAGATAGTTTCGATGCAGGGAATTTCCTGACTGATATGTACGCTTGTGTTATATTCACCAAAAGAAAAATGCAAAAAACGACCTTTCCGACAAAAATCGGATTTTTCGGGAGAGAAGATAAACCTGTCCGGCCATTCAGAGTAAAAAACGGCCGGGCGGACGCGAAAAACAATGGCGGCCGAAACACGCTCATGAAATTCAGCTGTCTACCTGAATTTTAGCATAAATTGAAAAGAATTTCAAGATATTTGCTATTCTGAGAGGTTATAGACGTTTTCTTCAATGCTGTTTAGGAGGGAATTTCGGGTAAATTCGCTCAATTCCTGCTTGTGAACAAGGAATTCTTTCCAGTTTTCGATAAAATCATCGGCTGTTTTCCTGTTTAAAGGCAGTATTTTGCCGTTTAGGATGTCTTCGCCGTTTTTATTTCGTAAAATCATGCTTCCTTTGAATACGACCCTAATTTCTGACAGTATGTTTTTTTGGATTTTTGCGAGAAATACGAGGGATTCGCTGTTATAATAATCCTCACAATAGAACTTTTTATACACGGCATAATCCCATTGATGAAGCGGCAGTCGTATTCGCGCAACCAATTCCTGTTTATCAAGGCATGTTTTTTCATCCGCAGTATGAAAGCGTGCAGCCGAAACCCAGCGCGCAGTTTGCGGGTTTTTTTGCTTTCCCATCGAGACAAGTTCATATTGCGCGTCAAGGGCGATAAGCGGAGCGGGCAAATCCAGAATGCGCGATGTCGTGCAGATATTTCCGCCGATAGTCGCTATATTTCTTAGCTGGACGCCCGCAATGTTTTCGATGCAGCAGCGAAGAACTTCGGGTACGATTTTTCCAAGACCGACAAGCCTGTTTAGTTTAGTCATGGCGCCTATTTCCAGATAATGTTCCGTTCTTGTTATGCGATGAAGTTCTTCTATCTTTTCAAGGCAGAGAAATACAGGCGTTATATTTTTTCCATGTCTGCCGATTAAATTAGTGCCTCCCGCATACGGCACTGCGTTCGGGAAACGGTTCCATGCTGCGAAGAGTTCCATGAAAGAAACCGGGAAAAGCACATGATTAAGAGGAGTGTCCATTTAGCCTCCTTTGCCTGATTTCTGCAATGGCATTTATGGCTTTTACAAGCCTGTTTATATTTGTGCAGCGGCATTTAATCCCCGAAAAACCCATCAATATTTCTTCTTTGGAAGGAGAAGGTATTTTATCAAGCAGCGCTTCTGTGCATAAGATTTTACCTGCTTCGCAATAACCGCAGTTTCCAAGATGAACTTCTGCAAAAACATTCATTATTTCCTGATATTCGATTGTTTGGGAAAACCCTTCGATTGTGATTATTTCGCTTCCCCTGATTTTAAAAGCCGGGATAAGGCAGGCGGGACAGACTTGTCCGTTAAAAATAACTGAACAGGCTCCGCATTGCCCCGCAAGGCAGCCGTGCTTGGCTCCGAATAAACCAAATGTTTCACGCAGAATATCGATTAATCTGACTCTTGTATCTCCCTGAAAAACAACGTCTTCGCCGTTTAAAATAAAATTTATTTTCATTTGCGCACCCGTATCATTTCCCAAATGTCTTTTCGTTTTATCGGAATCGATTTAAAACTGTATCCCATCGCCTGGGAAACCGCCTGCATGAATGCTGCGGGTATACATGCCGACGGGAGATCGCCTATTCCTTTTGGCTCTGAGTTGTCGCTTGCAAGAAATTCAATATGAATCGGCGGGGTTTCCACGGGAGAAAAAATGCTGAAATTTTCGTATTGGCTTTCGGGCAATACGCCGTTTATATATTCCACATTTTCCGTAAATGCCCAGCCGAGCGCCTGTGAAGCGCCGCGGGATATATTTCTTATTGCCCTGTTTTTGGAAATAATTTTGCCGCCGTCAACCGCAAGCCATACTCCGCGGACAACAGGAATACATTCAACAAAATCAATCGATACTTCTACAACGGCGGCGGCAAACCCGGGTTTTACAAAGCCGCTTACATCCATAACTTTATTTTCCGGCGGCGTAAAAAGGCCGCCCCAAAGATGGCCGTTTTGGGGTTTGCTTGAACGGCGCACAGTAATCGGCAGCGGTTGATGGGAGCGTTCTTTGCGAATGGCAAGGCAGCATTTTTCTACCAGTTTTGTAACAGCGGTAATATTTCTGGACGAACAGGAAGGGCCGCAATCCAGCGCATTGGCAGAAATAATGTGTATCATTTCGGGTTTTATGGACATTGTTTCCAGCGCGACTTTTTCCCAGATTTTATTATAGTCTTCCGATGTTGTTAAACTTGTTCTTATTTCTAAATGACTTTCTTTGGTAAGCGTAACTTCAACGCTGAACACGCCTTTGTCTTCGCCGTGATAGAGCAGGCTGCCGCCCTGATAACCTAACGCAATTCCGATACCCCGCGGATTGTCTCCCTTTTCAGGCAGATGTCCTTTTCTTCCCTGACGCAACAAATCGTGAGATGCCCACTTGCGGTAGTAATCGCTCATTTTTGCCGCAGTGTCTATAAGTTCCTTGCATATGTCATCTGCAGAGCCGGGGCGTTTTACGCGGTTTGCGGAGGCAGGCGGTAAAATTTGCTGCGAATCAGCATGAGCTAATCTCCATTGCGCCGGGTCTTTGTTAACCGCTTCCGCTATCTGGGAAACATGCCTTTCTGCGGCAAAGAGCCCTTGCGCAATTCCAAAGCCCGTAAAAGGCCCTTGAGGCGGAATATTTGTGCAATTTGCGCTTGCAGTAAGTTTTAAATTGGTGTTTTTGTAAAAACCAAGGGCTCCAAGGCATACCTGGTCAAGTATTTCTTCGCTGTTAACCCCGTAAGAACCAAGGTTAACAAAGATATCGATATTTGAACCGAGCAAATTACCGTTATCATCGATAGCGCTTGCAATATCGATATTTACAGCGCATCGTTTTGGAGTGTAAAGAAAATCTTCTTCCCTGTTTAAAATAAGTCTTACAGGTCTTTTGGTAATTAAAGTGCCAAGAGCGGCATGGCAGGCAACCAACGAAGGATACCAAAGTTTGCCGTCCATATGAAGATTTAAGGCTGTCGGCTCAATAAAAACAGAAGCGGGATCCATTCCCAGTACGCGTACAATGGCGCGCTTGACATGATACGGCCACTGGGTAGAAGTCCTTACAACAAGCCCGGATACCGAAGGTTCAGTTTTTTTTGCTTTCTTTAAAGCAGAATCATCTTTAAAAAAAGTAATGGCTCCGACAGGTTCGGCATACCAGTGATCCTGAATTCCGGTTGTATAACTGCCTGTAACAATCTTGCCTGCTTTTTCAAAAATTTCATCAGTCTCGCCGATTGTTATATTGCGTTTTACTTCCGGCTCTTCAATGTCTTTAAAATTAAACGCCGGGGGTTCTTCCTGAACTTTAACAAAACATTTGGAAGCCAGTTCTTCCAGTTTTGTCTTGTCGGGTCCAAATAGAATGGCGACAGGTTCTCCTGCGTATGAAAGCTGTCCGTCAGCGAGTATTGGTATTTTTGAATCCGGCAGCAGATTTTCGCCCGGAATATCTTTTGCTGTAACCAGCGTGTAATCCTTCGGAAACATGGGAACCTGAATTAATTTTAACTGCCCTCTGGGAACAGGAGATCTTAAAGTCAGCCCGTACAGAAGATTATCGGGATAAATGTCTTCCAGAAAGGGCAGGAGTTTCATTATAAAGTCCTTAGAATACTGCGCAGCAATTCTGCATTGCGGTATACTTGCGGCTGTGAAGGATCAAAGCAGCAAATGGGGCGCAGTTGTTCCAGTAATTTTTTTATATCCGTTGCTTGCGGACTTTTTCGGTTTATGCGAAGGATACGGCTAAAATCCGTTAAAGATGGTACTTCGTCATTTGAAAGAAGCGCTTCATCCAGTCTTTCTCCCGGGCGAAGTCCGATATACTCAATGCCGATTTCTGTTTCAGGTTCGTATCCATGGAAACGTATTAACTGTTCGGCTAAATCCCTTATTCGAACAGGCTCGCCCATGTCCAAAAGATAGAGGCCGCCGTTATCACCGACGCCGCCTGTTTTTAAAACAAGCGAACATGCTTCGCTTATCGTCATGAAATAACGGGTAGCATCGGCATGAGTGACTGTTACAGGTCCGCCTTTTTCTATCTGCTGCTGGAAAAGCGGAACAATTGATCCGCGCGATCCAAGTACATTGCCGAAACGGACAACGACAAAATTCGGACTGTTTTTTTCGGGTGATTCGCTTGCGGAAAGCACCATTTGTTCGCACAGATATTTTGATATTCCGTAGACAGAACAGGGATTAACGGCCTTGTCGGTCGAGATATGTACAAATCGTTTTATGCCGTGTTTTATCGCGGCATTGATAAGGTTTTCGGTTCCCATGACATTATTTTCAATTGCGGCAACCGGGTTTTCTTCCATCATGGGAACGTGTTTGTACGCTGCCGTATGGAAGATTGCATCGGCCTTTAAGTTGCTTAAAATATAATCCATGTAAGACGCGTCTTTTAAGTCTCCAATGACAGGAACAATTGCGGCTTTTTCTCCGACTCCTTCATCCTGTAAAAGACGCAGTTCCCTGTCGATTTGATATATCGAATTTTCTCCATGTCCAAAAAGATATAAACGGGAAACGCCGCCGGAAAGCAGCTGACGGCATAGTTCACTTCCTATGGAACCGCCTGCACCCGTTACCAAAACGCGCTTTCCTCTTACATAAGAAAGGCTTTGTTTTAGATTTATCGTTATGGGGTTTCTGCCAAGAAGATCCTGAAGGTCTATGGAACGGGTTTGAATAAGGTGCGCATTGCCTTCGATGATTTGAGAGATTCCCGGAAGTATTCGGATTTTATTAAAATTCGCCCTTTTAAGAATAGAGTAGAGTTCTTTTAATAAATCCTTTCCTGCGCTTGGTATTGCGATAATCGCTTCATCGGCTCTGCTTGAACGGATAAATCCCGCCACATCTTTAATGGGTCCAAGGATGGGAATCCCTTCGATTTTTTTACCGATTTTTTCCGGGTCGTCATCCAGAAAAGCGACAACCTCGCCAAAAATGGCTTTTTTTAATATTTCGTTTGCAAGGGTTCGTCCGGCAAAACCGGCCCCTATAATATATAAACGTTTATTTTTTCCCATAATTCCCCTCGGCAGAACCTATTACTTCAAAGGCTAGATCAATGGTAAACGATTCGTTGTAAATGTCCAATATGATTTTGGCTCTGCATTTTCTTTTATCAACTTTTACGATTCTTCCTTCAAGGCCCGAAAGAGGCCCTTCTACAACGACAATTCGGGAATTTTCGTTAAAATATACCCTGGAACTGCCTGCAATTGGCCCAACATTGTTAATAAAATGAAGAACAAGCTCCAAATCCCTGTCCGCAAGGGGGGTAATATCCTGATTTGACTTTAAAAATCGAAAAAAACCCTTGGTTTGCCTGAATTTCCACTGATAATCGATTATTTTGTCATCGTGCTCGGCTTCCAGAAAGATGTAACCCGGGAAAACGCCGGGTGTTGATGTTTTATACTTGCCTGCTTTCCGGATATCCAGCTTCCTTCGCGGGAAATGAATCGGAATGGTAATATCCGGGTGCTGTGCCTTTAAAAGTTTAATGAATTGTTCTTCACTGCGGGTTTTTACCTGTACGGCGTAATAATTCATCTGCTTTATTATGAAAGCTAATTGGCTCATTGTAAATAGCCGATAAAGATATTGGAGGACTGATGAAGAAAGGTTTAATTTTCGCCCTGGTTTTTACAATTTTTCTGAGTGTTCAGGCAGAGGCTTCCATGGTCGCTTTTTATCTTGTAGAAACGGGTCTGGAAGAAGAAGCGGTATTGAGCAATCGTCATGCCGAGATTTGGGAAAATGGATTTTTGGACGTTTTCTTTGAAGCGGGACACATCGTAAGCAATGCTCCGATTTTGCGTCTTAATGCAAAACCAAGAGGAGATATTTTAAGGGCTATCGACTTCAATGTTGTGGACGTAAGAGACGGAGGAATCGATTTTGTAATAATAGCCATGCTGGATTATACCGGCGGCTCGCAGACTCCGCGCGAAATAACTTTTCATATTTACAGGGTGATTCCAAGAGAACATATTCTGGAAAGAACAATTCCGGGAAAAACATACAGAACAGTAAGAGAAGAATTTGAAGATATAAAATCAATTGTTAGGGGATTGGTTCCCTATATTGGAGATTAAACTATGAAAATGCGTATTACTTTATTAATCATTGCGGCTTTTATTTTACTTCCGGGTTCTTCACCATGGGAAGGAGCGGGAGCGGTGGCGCCGGCAGGAGAACTGCCTGCTTCGGGTTTCTTTGTAGCAACAAATTCTTTTCCCAGAAATACGGTGGTTGATATTACCAACATAGAAACAGGAAAAAGTACCCGCGCGATTGTAGCAAATACGCTTAATAGCCCGGGTCTTCTTGCAATTGTTTCACGCGAAGCTGCAGACCTTATAGATATGCGTCCCGGCTCTACAAGCAGAATAAGAATGATTCAGCCTGCAGATCCAATTGCATACTTGCGTTTTACAGAAAGCCTCTCTCAGGGAGCTCCCGGTTTTGATTCCGGCAGCATAATTAACGAAGAAGCGCTTCTTGCCGATGTTTACCGCGGTGATAGTTACAGACCGCCTGTTCTTACTCCGTCAGAAGCCTCGTCAACCGGCGGCATTACAGGCCCAAGTTATAGTTTAGAACCTGAATGGAGTGGAATCGAAAGAATGAATGTTGTGGATGTTCCGGCTTTAAGGGAAAATACACAGCAGGAAATTGAGGAAAGTCACGGTTCCAGTATTTTTGTAGTTGAAACACCCCGCGCCGCAGAAACACATAGAACAATCGAAGAACAGCGTGACATTATAAAAGATATTTCCGAAAGAATAGAAGAATTTATATATTCAGAAGTTGTAAAAGAAGTAAATGAATTCGAGGTTGAAAGACTTGCAGAAGATGTTGATAAAGCTCCCGGCGAATTTATCGCAGAAATAGAACGTGATGATGTAGAAAAAGAAGTATACGAATATATAACAGAAGTTCCCCGTGATGAAATTATAAAAGACCTTGAAAGGGAAGTGTATGTTGCAGAAACGCAGCCGCAGCAAATGCAGGAAGAACATACCCCTACGCATTATAATTTAGTACATACTGACGAACAGCCGCCTCCGGAAAGCATTTACGGCATTGATCCCAATGATATTATTCCCGGGGTTGCGATAGCAACGCCTGAAAGGCAGCCTGAAAACACAGCGCCGATAACGTCTTTTATACCGCCTGTGTCTGAAAGAACATCTCCTATTCCTGCGCCTGTAATAAATGAACAAAACTTTTCCATTCGCACAATTTCGCGTTTGGATCGCGGACAATATTATGTTCAGGTAGCCGCTCTTCCTGCAGAATCTGTAGAAAACGCGGTAAGGCAGATAGATCGCAATTATGATCCTGTTGTATACAGAGACGGCAGTAACTTATATCGAATCCTTATAGGGCCGTTAAACCAGGGTGAAAGCGCCGCTATTTTAGCGCGATTTAAAAGCATAGGGTACAGAGACGCCTTTGTCCGCCACGGCGGGTGATGCAGGGAAATTCCGCGTTCGGCAGGACTCGAACCTGCTACCACCAGATTCGAAGTCTGGTACTCTATCCAGGTGAGCTACGAACGCTGATACTTATGGTATCTTTGGGTGGATAACGGGATTTGAACCCGCGACAACAAGAACCACAATCTTGCACTCTACCCCTGAGCTATATCCACCATGTATCAAGAAATATGAAGAAAATCACCGGTTTTGTCAAGGGCAGTATTCCTAAAAATACCTTCTAAACCTGCCTCTTTTATACGCCGATATTGTAAAAGAGGAATACTATGATTTATGAAAAATGCAGGGATATCCTGCTCAAGGAATTTGAACTGGTTCAAAGCGCGGTTGTTGTTCAGGAGAAGATCCGTCTTGCAGTAACTGAAAAAGAATGGACGGTTTTTGAAGATAACCTGAATACAATGAATGGTATCGAAAGCAAGCTGGAAGAACTGGAAATTGAAAGGGAAAATCTTTTTACCGTTTTTAAGGCGCTTGTTCATCAGCAGAATTTTTCAGATAACCTTGACGCAAAGGGACGTTTTTACGCTCTGGTTTCGATATTGCCTGAAACGCAGCGCAACGATCTTACCTCGATATACCGCAGCCTAAAACTTGAAGCTATCAAATTAAGAATGGCAAACGAAGCTCTTTTGACATACATTAACGGAGTTAAATCCACGCTAAGGGAATTTTTGGATATTGCTTTTGCAGAACGCGGCGGAAAGACATACACAAGAGAAGGTATGCATTTTTCAAACGACATGCGCAGCATTGTTTTAAACCGGACTTTTTAATTTAGGAGAACGAAATGACATCAACATTCATGGGATTAGAAATAGGAAAACGCGGAGTTATGGCTCATCAGACAGCGCTTACTACAATTGGTCATAACATTAACAATATGAATACTCCGGGTTATTCGCGCCAGAGAGTAGAATTTTCCGCGTTCGAACCTATTTATATGCCGGCGCTTAACAGAGCGGAAACTCCGGGTCAGATTGGACAGGGTGTTGTTGTAGAACGTATCGAACGCATTAGGGATCAATTTGTTGACAGAAGAATAATAATGAACGCATCCGGTGAAGGATACTGGGAAGTGCGCAATAATTATGTAACAGAAATGGAAAAGATGTATCGTGAAGTTGGATTCAATTCCATAAGAGAGAACATGGACAGCTTCTGGGATGGATGGCAGAATCTTGCGCAGCACGCTTCGAATAACGAAAGCCGTTTGGCTGTTCTTAGAAGGGGTGAAACATTAATCGAAAGTATTAATGGACACTTTCAGGGTCTTAGTACGCTGCAGATTCAGTCAAATGAACATATAGAAATGACTGTCTCCAACATAAACGAAATAACAAGGCAGATTGCATCTCTTAGCGGCGATATTCAAAGAATCAAAGCGCAGGGAGATAATCCCAATGATCTTTTGGACAGACGCGATTTTCTTGTTGACGAACTTGCAAAGTTAATCGATGTAACTGTTTCTCATGCAGACCCTGATGAATTTATGGTTCATACATCAGGTCATGTTCTTGTACAGGGACAGGTAGCCAGACAATTTGATTTAAGAAAAGATCAGGATGCCGAAAGTTTTGCATATGTTCACTGGAGAGATACAGGCGCTTTAATGACATTTACAAGGGGAGAACTTGGAGCCCTTTTTGAAATTCGCGATGTCACAATAGAAAAAGAAATACAAAACCTGGACAGCATGGCAATGAATTTTACAGACCTTGTAAACGAAATTCACCGCGATGCATACGGCGCAAACGGCAGAACAGGAATGAATTTCTTCTCGGAATATCCCTATGTAACAAACGTAAACGGAAATTATGATCGTTCCGGAAACGGAGTTTTTGATTCTACATATGTGTACAGAATAAACGGACAAAATGCCCTTGAATCGCAGGCGCAGCCGGGACTGGAAGGAGTAATAAGGCTTTCCGCGTCCGACAGAATGGTAGAAGTTCCGTATTATTCAACAGACACCGTAAACGATATTATAAACAGAATAAATCATTCAGGCGCGGAAGTTGTAGCGCGTCTTAACAGAGACGGAGTATTGCAGTTAAAAGGAACGCCTGCAGACCTTGTAAACGGACAAAGAATAAATCCTGATTTTGTTATACGTCATGTAGAAGATTCAGGACATTTCCTTGCGGGATATGCGGGTATTTTAATACAAACAGGCGCTGAAGGCGCGTATAGCTGGGATCGCGCGGATGCTGTTACAAGTTTAAGAGGCGGCGCGGAAGATTATTCTGTGGCTCCTGTTGCGCATCCGTCGGGATGGATGAGAATAAACCCGGATTTATTAAGAGACCCAACTTCTGTTGCCGCAGGTTTCGGCGAAAACGGACGTCCTGCGAATCCCGGAAACGGAGACGCCGCGGAAGCTATTGCGTCGCTTAGAAATACCAGAGTAATGATTGGTCAATTTAATACATTAGATGACTATTTTGCAAATACAATCGGAAATGTCGGCTTAATGGGAGAGCAGGCGGAAAGATCGCTTTTTACAGAGACGCAGATTATGAAACACCTAAAAGATTTAAGAGAATCAATTTCCGGCGTAAGTCTTGATGAAGAATTATCAAATATGATTCGTTTCCAGAAAGGATATGAAGCGGCAGCCCGCTACATTACAACAGTCAATTCCATGCTTGATACATTAATCAACCGCATGGGAGTCTAAAAAAACACGGAGGTTTGAGCCATGACAAGAGTTTCAACTAACATGCCTGCATATGATATGCAGTTTTACATGAGAAGACAGGAAAGCAATGTTTCCAATATAATGAATCAGATAGGATCGGAAACAAGATTACATCGTTTAAGAGACGATCCTGTTTCTGCGTCTCATGCTGTAAGGTATCATTCTTATCTTAATCGTCTTCATCGATTCGAAGAAAATACAAAATATGCAAGAGAGCATTATAATAATACTCATGATTATTTAACAGAAAGCATGGATATAATGCAAAGAATAAGAGAACTCTCGCTGAAAGGCGCAACAGGCACGCATTCTCCGGATGATTTAAGAATTATGGCGGTTGAAGTAAACGCGCTTTTGGATCAGCTTGTATCCAATTCAAACGCTTTGGGTGTTGATACAAAGCAGGCTTTTGCCGGCGATAAAGTTTTTACAGAGCCGTTTAGAGTTGTAGAAGGCAGAGTAGAAGGCGGCGAAGATACAATGATTACCCGCGTTGAATACCGCGGAGCCGGAGCAAGCCGCAGGGTAGAAATCGGCGACAATATGTTTATGGAACTTGATCTTGGCGGCGGAGAAGCGTTCTGGGCGGAAAAAATGACAATATTTTCCAGCGTAGACGCAACAGATTACAGGGTTCAGGAAGCCGGCGCCTTTTTTATTGACGGCGTAGAAATCAATGTAGCTGTTGGAGATACGCTTCCTGCAATCGTAGCAAAAATAAATGATTCGGGCGCTCCTGTAAAAGCCTACATCGATATTGATACAAGAGGACTCGTTATAGAAGGCACAAGCGCGCATTTAATCAGGGCAGAAGACAAAGTTGGCGGCGCGGCAGTGCTTCGCGACCTTGGAATTATATCGGGTAACTTGCAGAACAATGCTCCCAACTGGGCGGCATCCGCAAGGGTTTCCGGCGGTTCCGTGTTTGATATGGTTATTCGGTTACGCGACGGAATGTTAAGGGGAGATCACGAATTTATAGGCAGTCAGGGTGTTGCAGGAATAGACCTTGCGATCAATAATTTAGCATACAGATTGGCAGATGTAAGCAGCCGTCATGAACGCGCGGAAGTTGCATGGACAAGAATAAACCATCAGATTCCAAATGTTCAAAGAATGATAAACCGCGAAGCAGGACTGGATTTAGCGACTGCCGCAACGCAATTAAAGCAGGCGCAGACTGCTCATCAGGCAATTCTGGCAACAGCGGCAAAAATACTTCCGCCGTCATTGCTGAATTTCCTAAGATAGTTTTTTTAGGTAAATCGAACTCAAGGAGAAAATATGAAAGTTGATACCAAGGCATTTGGTCCCATAGAAATTGATGATAAACAAAAAGTAAATATTCCTCTTGGTCTTTTTGGGTTTGAAGAATATACAGAGTTTGCGCTTTTTGACGCGGAACATGAGCCTTTTTACTGGCTGCAATCGTTAAAGGATAAAGAAATTGCATTCATATTGATTAATCCGTTTCTGTTCCGCAAAGATTACGAAGCCAATGTTACAAACGAAGAACTTGCGGAAATTGGAATAAAATCGCCGGATAACGCGCTGGTCTTTGTAATTGTTACGATACCGCAGGAAGAAGGATGTCCCATGACAGCTAACCTTCAGGGACCTGTTATTATAAACAAGGAAAGCATGACAGCAATGCAGGCGATTCTTTCAGATTCAAAATGGAAGACAAAGCATGACATTATGGCCGAAATGAATGAAACTCCGGTGAAGGAGTAATAAAATGCTGATACTATCAAGAAAAGTTGATGAAAAAGTCGTAATCGGCGATGACATTACAATATCCATTATAGAAATACGCGGAGATCAGGTTCGTATAGGAATTGACGCGCCCAAAAAAGTAAAAGTTTTCAGGCAGGAAGTATACGACGCGATAAAAGCTGAAAACAAAGCCGCGTTGAAATCCGCCGTGAAAATTCCTGTCGTGGATTTTAAAAAGCAATAAAAGAAAGTTTTATCTCGCAGAGACGCAGAGGCGCAGAGAACGCGGAGGGTTTTTTTAGGTGAAGTCTATCCAGCCGTATACTGTTATTTTCCAGGATGAGCAGATTGTTGCTGTCAATAAGGCTTCGGGGATTTCTATCGGCGGGGACAGGTGGGATGAATCCAAAGAAAGACTTGATAAACTGCTTGAGCGCGATTTAAAATTATCAAAAATATTTACAGTGCACAGAATAGATAAAGAAACTTCCGGGCTTGTTGTATTTGCAAAAAACAAAGAAACTCATCGTAATTTATCGATTGCTTTTGAACAACGTAATGTATCCAAACTTTATACTGCAATTGTTCACGGACGTCCGTCATGGAAAGAAACATCATGCGAGCTTGCTCTGGTTCCAAATGGCAATAAAAAACACATGACAATAATCGACAAATTCCGCGGAAAAGAATCGCTTACTCAATTTAAATGCGTATTAAGCGCGGGAAATTACAGCGTATTGGAAGTAAAACCTTTAACAGGAAGAATACATCAGATAAGAGTTCATGCGGCAGCTCTTGGTCATCCTGTAGTATGTGACGATTTATACGGAAAACCGTCTCCCATAAAACTTTCTTCATTTAAACGCGCCTGGCGCGGCGATCCGCACGAAGAAAGACCGTTACTTGCAAGATTAGGATTGCATGCGCAGGAACTCACCCTGCCGAATAAAGAAACCCTGATAGCGCCATTATCAAAAGACATTTCCAGCCTGATAAACCAAATGCAAAAATTAAACAATAAAAATTAAATTTTCCGTGAGCCCGGTTTTACAGCGGGTGTTCCCTGTTTGCACATAATACATTCAGAAGTATCCCAGTTGCCCGCGCTTACCTTTACAGCGGGATAAAAAGGCCATGGTATGTCAGCGGCGCCGTCGGCTCTTCTGTCTACAACGCATGTTAGGGCGGACACTTTTCCTCCTGCCGCTTCCAAAGCTGCGGCGCATTCAAGCGAAGATTTACCCGTTGTTACGACATCTTCAACAATAAGAACATTTTGTCCTTCCAAAAGTTCAAAGCCGCGTCTTACAGTCATGCTGCCGTTTTCGTCTCTTTCCGTAAAAATGGCGGCTAAATTCGGTATACCGCTTTGAAGCTGTCTTGTTACTTCCCATGCGGCGATAATTCCGCCCATGGCAGGACCTGCGACAATATCTATTTTTATTTTTTTGGCGTTTAAATCTTCCAATATTTTTTTTACGACATCTTCAAAAGCCGCTTTGGCTTTGTCAGGATACTGTAAAAGTTTAGCGCACTGAAAATATTTATCCGAGTGCCTTCCCGAACTCAAAAGAAAATGCCCTTCCAGCATTGCCCCCGATTCCCTTAGTAATTCAATAACCTTTTCCATAAAACTATTTCCTTATCGAAATATCAGCTACATTTGTAATTTTGTTAGACGTCATGTAGGCATGAAGACCATCGATGATTTCTGTCATTGTGTGCGGGTTTACAAATGTTGCAGAGCCTACCTGAATTGCGGCAGCGCCCGACATGAAAAATTCAAGAGCGTCGTTAAGACACGCGATTCCGCCGATACCAACAATAGGTATATTTGATTTTCCATCGTCTTTTAGGGCGTCGAATAAATCCCAAACTAAACGAAGCGCGATTGGTTTTATGGCAGGCCCCGAAAGCCCTGCCGAAACAAGGTCAAAGACAGGCTTTTTGTTAACAATGTCTATCGCCATGGCTTTGAATGTGTTTACAAGAGAAAGAGCGTCAGCTCCTGCATTTACGCATGCAAGGGCAACAGATACAAGATTGGGAGCGTTAGGCGAAAGTTTTACCATAAGGGGTTTACTGCGGCATACGCGCTTTACAGCGGAGACAAGAGCCGCGGCGGTTCCCGGATCAAGGCCAAAAGCCATGCCGCCCACCTTTACATTCGGGCAGGATATGTTTAACTCTATCATATCAATCGATGATTTATCCAAAAGAGCGGCGCCCTCGATATATTCATCAGATTCCGCTCCCGAAAGATTCGCAATTATTACAGGGCCAAGATTACGCATAAAAGGCAGTTCGTTTTCGATAAAATTCGGGATACCAACATTTTCCAGTCCTATCGAATTTAATAAACCGGAAGGTGTTTCCCAAACTCTGGTTCCTATGTTTCCCGGCCGCGGAACCATTGTTAATCCTTTCGTGCAAATACCGCCAAGAAGGGAAATATCAAAAAGATGTTCATATTCACTGCCGTTGCCGAAAGTTCCGGAAGCGGCAATAACAGGATTTCTAAAATTAACCCCTGCGATATTTACAGTTGTATCGATAATTGTTTCACTCATCGAATATCACCTCTTTTGCAGGGAATATAGGGCCGTCTTTGCAGCACCTTTTGTTGCCGTTAACGGTATGAATAGTACAGCCATGGCAAGCGCCGACTCCGCAGGCAAACTTATTTTCCAAAGAAAGAAAACAGGGAATTTCCTTAATTTCGCATTTTTTCTTTAAGGCATTCATCATAGGCATAGGACCGCAGCCAAAAAAACAATCATAACTTTCAGGTTCAATTATGAACTCTGTAATACGGCCTATAAGAGCATTTCTGCCGTCTTCCGCCGTGATAACAACTTTTTTTGCTCTGGCGGCAGAACCGATGATTGCATCTTCTTCGTCTTTTTCACGAAAGCCATGCCTAAAACCGGCAAACACCGTAAAGTGATAGTCAGGTCTTTCCGCAACAAGAGCCGCAAGCGGAGCAATCCCCGCGCTTCCGCCAACAAGAGCAACCCTGCCGTTTTCAGGCAAAAAATCCGCCCAGGCATTTCCAAGAGGACCGGTTAAAATAACCTTTTCGCCGACAGCCAATTGTGAAAGTTCTATTGTTCCCTTACCGCGCCTTGAAATAAGAAACTTGACTATTTTTTGATCGTTATTATATTCAAAAGCGCCAATCGGGCGCGGTAAAAACGTAGAAGCGCGCAGAGGCTTTAACATAAAGAACTGCCCGGCCCTTGGAGCCGGAAACTCCCAGGTAAACTGCAAGACAAAGAATTCTTCGTTAATGGACGTATTTGCTGTAAGTTCACAAACGACGCTTTTCGACACTATATAACTCCTCTTATTTCGTCCCTCATTTTTATAACAGCGCGTCTTGCAGCTTCGGCGGCAAAAGCGTTATCCGCATTTTCAGATCCGGGCTCTTTTTGCCAGGCTGTAATAATAGATCTGGAAGCATTTACAACGCCGCCGTTTCCATTCTGTAAAAGCAGTGCAACATCCTGCGCTCCGCCGCCTTGCGCGCCGTAACCGGGAATAAGAAAGAATAACTGCGGATGAGCCTTTCTGATTTCCGCAGCTTCATCTCTTTCCGTACAACCTACTACAACTCCAAATATACCATATCCGCAGCCGCCCGTGTACTGTTTTGCAACATTTGACATTTTTTCTCCGACAACATTGTAGACCTTTCTGTTACCCGACGTTTCCAGATACTCAAAATCCCTCATTCCGGGATTACTCGTTCTCATCAAAACAAAAGCGCCTTTTTTTAAAGATTGTGCTTCTTTAAGCCATGGTTCTATGGAATCCATACCCATATAGGGACTAAGCGTGACAAAATCAGCCTGAAAATCGCCTGTAAAGTGAGCTTTTGCATAGCGGGAAGCAGTATCGGCAATATCGCCTCGTTTAATGTCGGCAATAACAAGAGCGCCTTTGGAGCGGATATATTTTAAAGTTTCGCTGTAAGCGCCAAGACCCAAAAGACCCATTTCTTCGTAATAGGCAATTTGCACCTTATAACAGGCAGTTACATCCAAAGTAGAATCGATAAGCGCCCTGTTAAATTCCAAAACCGCCTGCGCGTCATTTTGCGCTTTTTGTCTTTCAGCCTGCGGCACATAGTCTGCGGAAGTATCAAGCCCGACGCAGACATGGCCTTTATTTTTGACCGCCTCGTATAATGTATCGATAATCATTTAAAGTCTCCCGCAGAAATTATTTCATCGCAGTATTCGCAGCGATATGTCCGCAACTCGGGGTTTTCAAGATGAAACACATGAGTCAGATATTTTTCCGTAGAGCCGATACAGCGCGGGTTTTTGCAGATAAGCACATTTTCAACCTTTTTGGGAAGCTGCAGTTTTATCTTTTTGGAGACCATTTCGTTTTCGATAATATTCACAGTTATATTCGGATCTATAAGCCCCAAAATATCGAAGTTAATCGAGAGTTCATTATCGATTTTGATAATGTCTTTTTTTCCGCCTCTTGACGAAGCAGCATTTGCAACAAACGCGACAGTGTAGGAAACCTTATCCAGCCGCAGCCAGTTATAAATCCGAATACCAAGACCAGCCTTGATATGGTCAATAACAATCCCGTTTTTTATTTTCTCAATATTCAACATACTTTCCTCACACAACTCCCAGGATAGCCGCTAAAAGCGCCATGCGTACATACATTCCGTATTTAGCCTGTTTAAAGTACGCGGCGCGGGGATCGGAATCGATTTCTATACTAATCTCGTTTACACGCGGCAGAGGATGAAGAACAACAAGATTTTCTTTTCCGGATACCATTTTTTCTGTGTTTAAAACATAAGTATCTTTCAGGCGGATATAATCATCTTCGTTAAAGAACCGTTCCCGCTGAACACGCGTCATATAAAGCACATCCAGTTCAGGCATGGAAGAATCAAGGTTTTCCCTTTCTTCAAAATTGATGTTTGCTCTTTTTAGGATATTCCTTATATATTCAGGAATTATAAGTTCACGGGGCGATATAAAAATCAGTTTGATATTTTTAAAGACAGTAAGCGCTTTTGCGAGTGAATGAACGGTACGGCCGAATTTCAGGTCGCCGCAAAAGCCGACGGTTATATTTTCGATTTTTCCCAAAAGACGCCGTATTGTAAGCAAGTCTGTTAAAGTCTGCGTCGGATGATGATGACCGCCGTCGCCTGCGTTTATAACGGGGATTGTAGGAGAATAACGCGCCGCAAGGAGAGCCGCTCCTTCTTTTGGGCTTCGCATTACAATAGCGTCGGCGTAACTTGCGGCCATTCTGATAGTATCCGCAAGGCTTTCACCCTTGGCTGCGGAAGACATACCGCCTTCGGCGAACCCAAGGCAGCTTCCGCCAAGACGGAGCATAGCGGCTTCAAAGCTTAAACGGGTCCTTGTACTGGGCTCAAAGAACAGGGTAGCCAGGAGTTTGCCGCGGCAGCTTTCCCTAAGGTATTTTTCGTCTTTTTCGATTTTTTCCGCCAATGAAAACAGGGATTCCATCTCATCCAGCGAAAAATCCTCAGGTTCGACCAAGGAACGCCCTTTTAGACCGGAAAACTGCGGCATTTACCCCCCCTTTATTTGTTAAAATTATGTTAAAAATAAGTTGCCAAAAATGCACCTGTATTCTATAATATATATATAATTTGCAATTATGTAAATAATGGGGGAATACTATGTTTAAAAAAATCCTATTTTTCTCGATGATTTTTGCGCTGCTTGCCACAGGGCTATGGGCAGCCGGAAACAGGGAAGGGAACGAATCTCATACGGCAAATGACCCGGCAGGGTTCACCGATACCATAGACACATCCGAGAAAAAGCCGGGCAGATGGAACTATTACATCGAAGCCAGAGACAGGGCGGGCAATATAACAAGGTCCGGTCCCGAGAATATAAATATAGATCCGGCATCCGATCTTCCGCGCGTATCGTTCATTAACCCCATGCCTCGAATGCGCGTACAGGGCAACTTAAATATTGTTGGAATTGCAGTAGATGACGACGGAATCAAAAGCGTCCATCTTTCCATAACAAGAGGCGCGGACGGCCGAGGCGAAGAACTCGTAAATGTAACTGCGCAGGGAACAGATTATTGGTCATATCTTTTGGATACAACAAACGGAGAAATATGGACAGACGGTTTTTATACAATTACCGCATGGGCAA
>Ga0123356_10001790_pt1 | contig 23445 bp, 20 predicted proteins | sample TergutEmb28metaG_2_FD_92546 | JGI IMG/M metagenome (GOLD analysis project Ga0123356, IMG submission 92546) | Embiratermes neotenicus P3 segment gut microbial communities from Petit-Saut dam, French Guiana - Emb289 P3 | ecosystem: Host-associated > Arthropoda: Insects > Digestive system > Gut ...
GAAAACAGATTTTTTCGCATAAGACGATTTATAAGGTGAGGTTTAATGGTGGTGAGGAGGTTTTTCCAGAGTTATCTAGGCAACAACGTGAAATTTTGAAAGCATTGAACGTAGATATGCGAAATTAATACACTTATAATTTTGTTGGGAATTTACGTTCGTATTCATCGATATCAACGGTGAATGAATTACCGAAGCCTGATGAATATGTCGTTTCGCGTAAGTCATGTGGGGTGCTGAAATTTCCGTTGATGCCAAGTGTTGAACAGTTAAGCATGTATTCATTGCAAAAAGTGAATAATTCATTTGGGAATGTTGGGAGGGGCATATTTGAAAGATCGATCGCGCTGATGCTGAATGTTTTCTTTAACAGTTCTATGGCATCTCCGTAGAATGTCGCTTCAAAGTATTCAATTCGTGCTTCTGGTTGATGGTTTAGGGCGTTATCGTTGAGCGAGGTTTCATATCTAAGCATATCTGTGCGCATATGCTCTCCATTGAATAGATCGATGGTGAAGTATGCACCGATGATTTCTAGGTCAAGCCAAGGTTCACCATATGCTTTGACTGATTCGCCATATGGCTGGCTTGTCTGGGCGTTTGCATTCATAAGAACCGCCAGAGGTGTAACTGCTACTATTCCGAGTGCTATGGCAAAAACACTTAAGACGACTAGTTTTTTTTCGATTTTCATTGATTTTTTCACAGTCTCTATACCCTCATGGAAAAATATAAGGCTCCCCGAAGAACAAAAGGGCTATAGAGTGTTCTCTTTGAGAACAGCTTCGTTAGACCATGCTTTTGTTTTGATACCGAACGATTCTTCCACACCAGAACAACTGCCCCGCAATCTCTTTGAGCATATTTTCTATATAGCAACATTACTTCATATTACCGCAAATAAATGTGCAAAAAAGTAGTTTTAGCCTGTGCCTGATGTCAAAGCACGGTGTACTCAACGGCATTAAACTAGTTGGAATAGCAGATATGCGTCAATGTCATTTAATGTTGCTATATGTGCGGGTTGTTTCTTAGACAAATCTTGGTTCACGCCAAAATAAATTGATCCTTGAGTACATCAATCAACTCATTGACATTTTGTATCGGAGTTTGTTATCTGGTTTTTCGGCGTCTAAGATAAACCAGTAAAACTCCAAATATAGGGAGTGGCAAAATAACTGCTATTAACCAGACATATGGAAAAGAGTCGGTTTCATAGTAGTAAATATTGTTGTAGCGGCCTGCTGTGGGGTAGTCAGGATCATCATAGACTATATCCAGTTTTAAACCATATTGATTTAGTTGAGTTTGTACTTGGTTCCAGATTTGCTGACACGTATCGTTTGCGCTCCATAAGCCCCAGATCGTGTCTTGGGGGGTGCGCATACCCCAACCAAAGTTTCTAGGAAGAACGATGGCCGCCTCTGCTTTTATGTTACCGTGGATGACTTCTGGATTTTGAACTACCTCCACCCAAAAATGTTCCAGTGCCTGAAAATGTTCTTCTTGGAGTGTGCTTGGGTTTTTGGGGTCCTCAGAGTAGTTAAAGATCACCACATATTCTGCTCCGGCTTCATAGGAGACTTTCATTTGTTCAAACATTTCCTGACCATCGGCAAGAAAGGGTGCGTGAGTGTATTTCCAAGTAAGAATTGTACCCCAGCGTTTATCTTGGAGATTTGCTGCACCTCGGACTAGGGCGATTTCTTGTTCAACGGTATTGTTCCAGCCTAATTGTGCAAGAATCAAATCATAACCGCTTCGAAAACCCCACCAATATAACCCATAATCAGAGGTAAACAGGGTAGTTGATTGATTTTTTAGGGGTTGCAAAAAGTCTGCGGTGTTTGCTTCAAAGGCTTGGGCTACCCCATCATTTCCAAGAGAATTTCGATCTAAAACTACACTCAAAGGTTCTACCTGTGAGATTTGCTCACTACCATTCACTGATGTGTAGAGCATATAGTTCCATACACCGCCCTGTCCAGATTCAAAAACTGTGATCTCACCATCAGGATAATACGTGACCTCGAAGCGAAATGTTTGCGGGAGAAAATTAGTTATGGTTCCGTTTGGGTATGCGGTGTAGGATTCTTCTTGCCAAGGAACATTGGATATCGTCTCATACAAACCGCCTGGATGCGTAAAGTGGAGAGTTCCGTTTTTTGATTTATCGGGACCTGAGGTCGTCACTTTTATAGTGCCATTAGGAAAATAAAGAGTCTTATAGGTTATATCAGCCTCTCCGACAGTTACCTCAATGTCGCCCTTGGCATATTTTGTTATGAAGGTATTGTTGTTGAGGTGTAAATATGTGGGGTTAACGTCGAGCATTTTTCCTCCGGGTTCGTCATATAAGTATACCCCCAGAAAGTGACTACACCAGCGTTGTTGTGCAGTCTTAGTCCATTCTGAAGAATGACGTAATTTGCTAGAGATGCCAAAATAGGGTGCAAAATTAAGACCTGTGGCAATTGCATAATCGCCGATTTCTTCTATGGCGGTGGTGTTGTTTTGTAGTTCGCCTGAGCCCAAGATGAAGAGATTGGTGTAGTCTTTGACGTTATCTATTAGATGTTTGGCACCATCAACTGTAGCTCCGCCATAGCTTACTCCAACATAAAATTGGGGGCTATCGGGATGCGTTTTAGCTAACGAAACATTTGTTATTGGGGTGGCTAAGAAAATTGTTAGTAGCAGGCATGCGCTGAGTTTTGTTGCGTTTTTCATGTTTTTCACAGCGTTATTAGGGCTAAAGAAGCTATTAATGCTCTCTACAGAACAGCTCTGTTCTAAAGCAGAACACAACCATTGTTGTTTATGTTATAGTCTATGCGGCACCCTTCTTGGGCGTATCCTTGGCCTGTTAATATTGGTTGTTAATCTTTCCGTTTGGATAGTTAGTGTTGTTTTTTAATTTCAGGAGGTATTTGGGTTGGTGAAACATTATGTGTGTTTTAGCGTTTGAGAGATATGGTAGTAGAGTTGGTTATGGTGTGTTTTTTGATGGTTTTGTGGGGTTGTGTGGGCAAGGTTTAAAAGATGTGTTAAGCCTGCTTACTCGGAGACTGTATAAATGAGCTGTACTGTGCCTGAACAAAAAGAGGTACTGAACAAGCGGACATTTAATGTATGGACCGCTGATAGGGATTGGTGTGTTCATTGTGCTAAGGTGCAGCACCGACTTGTGTTTGATGAGCAAACAAAAACTACGCGATGCGTGCAGTGCGGCCATGTTGAAACCTACACCGATACAAACTGGAAAATTCTCCAAGCCAAACGATACGTAACCACTCACTACATGCCCGGCAAATATCTGTTTGACAGCCGCTCAGTTGAGGAAATCTTTCAAAAATATCTTCGAGAACTCAACCATGTGGACTGGGCCTCGTGGCTCATGCATGATTACCTGCTTGCCAAAATGAAACAAGACCAACCCACCCAAGACAAACTATCCGAAACCGCTCAAGTAGTCATCAAAAAAATGAACTATGACCGCAAACCTTGGAAGGCTTTCTTTGAAAAAATGGATGCCCACGACTCTGAGATCCTATACCAAGTGCCCCAAACCATCTACGAATTCGCCCAAAAAACACTCACAGAAGCCACAAAAAAAGAAAACTATCAAGCCATTCTGGAAAGCTACGTAACAACCCTAAACGGCATATACAGCTACAGCAGATGGAGCGGGGACCGAGTAACTTGTTGGATAGTAAGCGAAATCATACAACTATGCGACCTCAAAACCCCCACAAGAGACTACACCAAATACTTCAATTGCGACCCCTTCTTAGAAAACTTTACAGATGACATACTTACAAATAAAAAGCGGGAATTTGACCTAAAAGAAACCTACATCCAATGGGAACTAAACTTAGCCCATAACTGTCTATTAGAGGCAAAATCGTTTGCCGCCACTTGGTCAGCATACAAAGCTATAGCCGCAAAACTTGGACTCCACGCCATATGGCCGCCAAAAACAATAAACTTTGACATAACAACCGTGCAAAAAGTCACCCAAATGGTCAATGACCCTGAACTATTTAGATTCTACGATCTGGCAACAGAACTAGATACAATTGATAACCAAAAAGCATACTACTACGCAAATCACTTTATCAAAAGAGTCCAAGAACTCCTGCCGAAAATAACCTCGATAGAACAGCAATTAACCAAAACTTCTGCGTATGTCACCTGACACCATTTTTACCATTGCTTTCTTGGTAGTCTCTTTTTTGCAGCTCTGTCAACTCAACGGGTTTGTTTTTGGGCTGTTTAGGTTGGATAACTTGTGGAGAGGAGTTGCTAACGGAAAAGATGGTGTTGGCTGTAGTGGGTGTGTTTGGTTCTGTTTTGAATAGGTGTTCCTGTGAGGGAATGTCTTTTTGTTTTACGTTTAGGGTGTTGGCAAACCATGCACTGGTTTGTTGGGATTCTATATCTTGTACTGCTTGGGCGGTAAACTTTTCATCTTGCATCAAGCGGGTAAATTGGTCATTGCCGTTTCCCATAGTGTAGTGGGCCATATTTTTCGCTAAGGTGGGGTTTCGTTTAAAGACTACGTTGCGAACTTTTGTCATTGCACAGCCATATGCTTGTTGCTCTTTTGCTGTCAAGGTTACTCCTGTTGCTTGTGCGAGTTTCATCCCTAAAATATCTGAGGAGGCATTGTAAAAATCTGCTTCGACATTTTGTTGATCGACGTCGAGTAGGTTTTCTTGTATGCCTAATTGTTTTACTGCGGCAAAGAGTTTTGCGTTTGCTATGGCTCCTTTTTGGGTTACTGTACCGACATTAAATGTGTCAATAGCAAATCTAGGGGATGCATCTAGGGCGTCAAGATTTGGCGTGTAGAGTCCTTTTTGAATTGTAGCAACAGTTTCTCTGTTTACGCCTGCCTCGTCGCGGGCATTTTGATAAAAAACCATTCGCCCCTCCTTAGGAAGACTGCCCTGATTTTGGGCTCTCTGCCAGTTACTAAAGGCTATCTCAGGCGGTAAAGATTGCAAATGCCGCCTAACCTCAAAGCCAGCCGCACGGGGATCTTTGAGATTCTTAGCCAACTCTGGATAGTTACCTGCAACATAGCTAGTATATACGTCTTCATTTGATTTCTTGGAAAGTTCGCTCATGAAGTGTTGGCTTGTTTCGGGTGTGGCCGTTGGTAAGACATCGCCGATAGAATTTTTGTACATAGCCGCGGTAAGGGTGGAGCCAGCCCGATTAGCAAGAAACGCTTGCGCAGGGGCCTTCTGTCGATTCATCGTACCCACTACCATTAATCCCATGCCACGCATACCCCCACACATTGAACCCATACGCATGCCGCCCCCACCTCCCAGGCCGCCTCCAAAAAAGCCACTTATCGCACCCGGCGTAGCACCCGACACAAACCCCTCACCCGCCTGACCCAACATTTCCGTTTTTGTTAAGCCCTTTCCCGATACACTGCCCAATCTGCTCGCCATTCCAGCGCCGCCGCCAAGAACAGCGCCGCCAGCCATACCCACAGCCGCACCCGCCGCAGTCGTAACCGCACCGCCCACTAGATTCGCCGCCGCCATGCCCAAAGCACCAAACTTACCCACAAAAATAGTTGACATATACGCCGCCGCAAACAACGTAATAATCGCTATCAAAATCTGAGTCAACGGACTAAGACTTGCCGTTATAAGAATCTGATAACCAAAGAGCAGAACTATTGAGGCCATGATGCTGGCAAACATAAACCCAATAAGATCCTGCAGCAACGTATCGGCGAAGTGCTTGGTCAAAGGAATGAGTCGTAAAACAAGAATTAGGGGTAAAACAGCTGCTAAAACCCCCACAAAGAAAAGCCGCGTCACTCCCATTACCAAAGTTAGCATGAGCAAAGAAGCAACCAACATGATGAGAATTCCACTAAAAAAGAACCCCGTAAACGGATCTAGATTGGGCAGAGGAACGGTTCCTACCCCGCCAGTTCCATAACCCACAATAACATCAACAATACTACCCGAGGAAATCAAAAGACCCGAACCCCCAACCGAGGGCCACCCCACAAACAAATTGATAGCTCCCGCAACAGCATTATAAATCGGTTGACAAGCAAAAATCAAAACCAAAGTAAACACACTATTCATAATAATATTGGCCGCGGTGCCCTCATTCATCACTCGAAAATTCTCCAAAACATAACAAATCGCCGCCACAATCAAAACAACAGCAAACATACCCAATGCAATGGTCCGCATTATGCCAAACACATAGCTCATAGGCACACCTAATTGTTGTCCCAAAGTTCCCCCACTACTGGGCGTAGATATCAGCGGTAACTCTAAAAGATAGGAATAGATTCCATCCGGACCCCCAATTATTATGTCAAATAACGTAGACATAATCACAGGCGTCGCAAGATAGATGACCAGCATGGTGATGGTGAAAAAAGCTATTAGAATACCCGCATCCACCCCAAGCAACGCACGATTAGATTTTAGCCTACAAGCTACTGCATCGATTTTTTTGCAAACCAACCCTGCCCAAGACCCAATCCTATCTCGCAACAAGTACTTACACCATAAACCAAACACCCCTCATTTTAAAAACAAAACAGTCAACAACACCTAATTTTCAAACTACCACCTGTTACTTTGCCTTTATGAAATAGACTGCAAAGCTGACAAGAATAGCCATGACAATAAGGCCTACCAAAGCGAGGGTGACTTCGTCTATGGGGAGGTTCCATTGTGGTTTGGTGTAGGGTTGGATGGGTATTATTTGGTGGAAGGTAGTGCCCCAAACATTTGTGGCTTCCACGTAGAGTAGGGCTTGGCCTTGGGGAGTTAGGGTGGTGGTGCTTGGGTCTTTGTGTAGGGAGATTTGGGTTTGGCCACAAAACCCCAAAACCTCCCCAAACACCGAACTATATCCCGTGTAGTATTGGTAGAATTGTTGCGCATTTTGCATATCATAGCCTGCTGGTGTATGGATTTGTTCTTGGGGGCTGGTTAGGTTTAGGGTTTTGAGTAATTTGAGCTCGAGTTGATTTTTTGGCAGTGTATTTAGGTTTTCTGGGGGTGATTTTGTAATTAGATAGAGGGTCACATTGGTTAGTCCTCCCAGTTCAACTGGTGCATCAAGGAACAGAAAGGTGCTTTGGGTATTATCTGCTGTAACGTTAACTTGTAGGGGCGAGGATGAGTCAAAATTTAGGGGTAGGGTGTAGGGTTGGTTGTCTCTAAAGTTTATTTGTATTGTTTGCTCCAAGGTAACTTTGTGTTGGGGGGTTTGTTGGGCCTCTATTTTGAGGTTGTAGTATAGGGGGCTGGTTCGCTTCAAGTTAGCCTCTATAGCACCCATAGCTGTGAATGTTTGTGGCCCTGAATCATAGAGATCCTCCATTGCGAGTTTGAGGGCTGTGGGGTCTGAGATTTGTTCTTCAAATTCTGATTGTGAAATGTCGGTTTCTGTGAAATTAAATGCCGACTCAAAAGTAGCCAATATGCTAACGGTGTTATCTATATTCCATTGTTGGTGTGTGGGGTTCCAAGTGTAGGCTGTTGCGTTAAAGAGTTTATCAAAAAATTCGTATTGGGCCGTAAAGTTGGCTTCAAAATAGGTGGGTTTACCAAAAAGGCTGCACCCCATAGACACGTTATAGTGGAGGGCGTGGGTAAAGTTTTGGGCTGTGATCTCTTTGGCAACGGTGGGGTTTAATTGGTATTGGATTTTTGCGTATTGCTCTTGTGCGTTGAAGTATAGGGGCATAGGGGTTAGGGTTTGGAGGGTTTGGTTTTTTTCTATGTTTGTTTGTTGGGCGAATTTTTCTAGGGGTTTGTTGTGGGCGTATAGGGCGGTTAGGGTGTTGCCAAATTGATTAACCCTAAGCGTTCCATTGCGTGAATTAATTTGTTCGGCTAACTGATTTTGCAAGATCTCTTGACTAAGTGTTTGGTTAGTCAAAGGCAAGTCCAGTTGATTAGGGGAGGGGGGAAAGACAATGCAGAGTTGCCACTCAAACCACGCCTCAATCAATCCAGATAAACCACTTGTGGCTGGGTTTGTTTCTGGGAGGGTTTTGGTCCAGGTGTAGGTGTGGTTTGTGTTGGTTTCCCAAAAAAAGGTTTTAGGTAACTCGGTGCTTTGGAAATTTTGTCCATCCACCCTTAGCAGAGGTTGGCTGACTTTTGCTTCTTTGGGTATGCCTTGGGCTATAAATTGGATGTTTGAGGTTTGATTAAAAAAATCGGCAACTGTAATGCTGGAGGCCAACGTCTGTTGCATTGCATCTAATTCGGGGATTTTTTGTGCATATCCTTCCCAGAGGTACTCATCAATAATTGCTCGCTGCCCCAGATTGTGGTCGGGGCCATTTCCTTCATAGTGTATAATCAAAGTAAAGGGTTTATCAAAACTAGATTTCCCACTACTGCTGCTATCCCCTAAGGGAATTGTGTAGGCTAGGGCTAAGACAAATTGTGGATCGTACTCAACGACTTCAATATTTAGCGTTGTCTTGGCTAACATATAGCGTTCAGTTCCAAAACCCGAAGAAGCCGAGGAGGAGGTGTGGTTGCCCCACATTTCAACCACAAATGGGTACACCCCAGCTGGGGCCGAGGCTAAAACCTCAAAGTCGCCCCCACCCGCCCGCTCCACCCCAAAAGCACTACTGTTGCTAAACAGCTTAAAAATCGAGGTATCATAGAGCATTTTTATCTCATCAAAATTAACTCCGTCGGTTAATTCTACGTTGTAGGTTATTTCAAATTGATCGCAAGGATAAAACGTGTCGTCCTCATTAATTGTAGGATAGCCGTATTTGTCAAAAAGGGGTTTTAGAACCACATTAATTGTGTTCTCGCTCGGGTTTGTCTGCGCAGATATTAAACCATAGAAAACGGGGGCAGATAACCCCATTAGGAGAATCAGTAAAAGAGCCCAACATTGTTTTACCCCAATTCGATGTTTCTTTAAACTGTTGCATCTATTTTTATCCAAACTTTGCACCAAAAAATAACCCCTATAATTTTAAAAAGAACCACCCTTTGCAACAAGTGGAACCCGTTTTATTTACCTCGAATTCGAGGCAATTGTTAGAGCAATGGGTAAACCTAGTTTTGCTTACTCACATTGGGTTTTTGGTTTTTAGGTTGTTTTCTTTTAAATTTACTGGGGTTTATGTGTGATGTCAAATGGATTTAGCTACTGGTCATCGGGGTGGTGGGAGTGGGGGTGGGGGTTTTTGGGTTGAGGTTCGGCCTCTGGTTAGCTCTGAGTTGTTGTCTGCTAATTTTGTTGCTGTTTTAGATGCGTTGCATAGTTTGGGGGTGTCTTTTCGTTTTTTCCTTTTTGCGCCTCGTGATGGGGGTGGGGGTGGTAATCGGTCTTTGGTCCGATTTTTTTTGCAGTTTTTTGATGAACCGACCCGGGTGCAGATGTCAAATATCATACGAACGGTGTTGGATGTGGAGGTGGTGGGCGGGGCGGATCTGCCTAAGTGTCAGTATCGTTTCTGTGCGGATTTAGAGTTGGCGAAGAATTATGCGTTGCCAATAGTGTTTAATTGTTCGCAGCAAGGGGTGGAGGTTAATTTGGTTGATCGTTTGGTTGCTTCTGCGGCGGGGTTGGATGTGTGTGTTGAGGTTGCAGCCAAAGCGGATCCAAACGCGGCTGGGGGTATTGAAAAGTTTGTGTATGATAAGCTCTCCCACAAATCTGGGGTGGGTGCATTGTTTTTAGATCCTTTGGTTGATTTGATGGGCGCAGGTATTGGAAAAGATTCTAAAATTGAGTCTTCTGCTGTTAGGGGTGGACGGTTAGGGTCAGGGGTGGATTGTTGGAGCCGCGAGCTGGTAAAGCAGGCGGAGCTTAAACTCTCAAGCAACCTCTTTACGTGTCAGATACGTATTTGGGGTAATTCCCTGCAAAGTATTCAAGTGGTAAAAAAGGCGCTGCCAGCTGCCGCCACTAACAGATTTAAAGCCTTTAAAACAACCAGATCCCCCAAACATTCCCCAACAACTCTTAGATCACCCACACGATACATGGTGCGAAATAATGTTCTTTGTCGTCTTTGGTGGGCTGTGCCTCTGAGTATTTTTTTGTGTGTAGGAGTTTTTGGACTATTTAATCCTCTAAAACTTGTTTTTTCTTCTTCTTTTTTGTTGTTGTCTGTTGGGGATGTTGGGTTTGTTGTTTTTGTTGTTTTTTTGGCGGTTTGTTTGTTGGTTGGTTTTAGGCGGCGTCAGCCGATTGTGCTCTCCACGTTTGAGTTGGCGCAAATAGTTGGGTTGCCCACTGCGATAGAAAAGTTACCCCTAGCCCTTGGTAAAGTTCCACTCTCAAGAATGCAACTATACTCAGAAACCCCCTCAACCGAAAAGAACCCCGAACAAAAAGACAAAACGATATTGGTTGAGAACAAAAAAGAAGTGCAACCGGAGGTGCCGCCCCAAGAGCCAAAGAAGCTGGTTATCCCTCCACATCGTTTAGCAAATACTGTTTGTGAAGAGGAAAATCACTGATTTTTAAATTTTCAATTTTATGAGGGGGGGGTTAACTATATGTTGGAGACATTGTTGATGTGGGGGTCGTTTGTTTTTGTGTTGGGTGTTTTGGGGTTTGTTTCGGTGCTTGATTTTAAGATGCGGGGGGTTTCGAATTGGGTTTGGGTACTTGCCTATCCAGTTGGTGGTATGTTGACCCTTTTGGGTGTGGGGGTTGGTTTGGTGGATAGGGGTGTTGTTTTGGTTTCTTTGTTGGTTGGGTTGTTTTTGGGGTTGGGGTTGTTTTGTTCGGGGTTTTATGGAAGTGCAGACACAAAAGCAATCGTGTTTCTGGGTTTGGTTCTCCCAGTTGTCTCCGTTACGTTTAATCCTGCTTGGGGGGTTTTGGGGTTGCCTTTGGTTTTGGTGGTGTTTTGCAGCTCAACCCTTCTTAGTTTGGTCTGGCCTCTATCGATTTTTGTCTTAAACCTAAAAGACATCCTTGAGAGAAAATTCCTCTTTGATGGATTTCAACTCACCCCACGCCAAAAGGTCTGGCTACTCTTTACAGCAAGACGCATACCTCTAACTAAGTTGGGCGTTAGATATTTTCCTGCCGAAACAATAACAGTTCATGACGCGACTGGTAAGCCCACTAAAAAGTTGTTGCACTTTGTAAAAGCCGAGACCAAATTGGACAAATACATAGCCAACATAGCAAAACACCACAAATTATACCCAAACGGAGTGCTGGCCTCACCAACCATCCCCACCCTGATCTTCTTCACCCTAGCCCTTGCAACAATCCCCCTCTACACATAACATAAAAAAGATAAGCAAGGTATGTGATACTGTTGTTTACAGTTTTTAGAGGGGTGTGGGTTATTTTGAAAAGAGGTTTGCTGTGCTGATTTAGCGTATGCTTATATGGCAAGCAGACAACAGGGGATTGTGGGAGAAGACACACCAACCCTCTCAGGCATGTCCCCTTCCTGATTTACCTCCCAATTGTCTTCTCTCACACCTCTCACACTTCTCCTTATTTCAAATCATACGATACCCATCATTCAACCACAACCGCATACTCCTGATTCTTGTGCTTCTGCGATATAGTTCCGTTATGGTTTTTTGTGGTTTGGTGTGATGAGGCGTAGTTTGTTGTGTTGACAGATCGGACAAATGGCTTCATAGTCAAGTTCTATTTCTTGGCCCAAATCGTTTACCAAGTTTGTTTTTTTCCACCAAAGTTTATGGCCAGAAAATTCAGATGTGCATGCTCTGCATTGATAGGTTATTTCTGCTATGGTTTTGGGGTGAAAGTATATGGCATGGCATTTGGGGCAACAGTAGCGTAAAAAAACGCCTAGACCTCTGGGAAAGAGGTTTGCATCTAAATATATTTGATGTAGTTGTAGGGCGGTTTTTTTGGTGAACTCGGTTTGGCAGTCAAAACAAACAAAACTCTCCTCGGCTTGGGTCATTGGGCGGTCTCCGTTTTGGACAGTATATCTATAGTATCCACTGTGAGTTCCAGCTCAAAGGGGGTTGATTTGCCGCATTCGAGGTGGTTGGGTACAATTACACGTACCTGCCCCTTCAATACAACTTGATCCCCCACAGCGGCACTATCAATTATGTCTGCACGGAGCTGGCAACGTAATAAACACGGACAATCCAAATCAAAGGACGCATCAATCTGCAGCAGAATTGCCTGGGCGGGAACATACTTTGAACGCTCGGTACATAACCTAAACGGGCCAATTTCATCACAATTGCCACATTTAGAGGGGGCTAACAAAAACTGTCCCTTTTGAACTATATGGGTTAGGCGGCCACAATGTTTGCATTGGTAGGCGGCCACATCAATTAGGGATTTAGCGGGGCTAACAGCCTGCACTGTTCCTTTGATACAAAGATAGGTATGTAGGGTATTTCTAAAGCGACAAAACTCAACATCACTTAACCAGCCCGCTATATACGCTTTTTCTAACCATTGAAAAGTATGCTCTAAATCATCTATGGGGGTCATATTTGTGAGTGGGCCTCCTGTTTGGGAGTTGCTTGAGTTGGGGCGGCGGTTGTTACAATTTGTATGGAGGGCGGCGTTTCTACTGTTATTGGTTTGATGTAGGTCCAGAGGTGAGTGTTACATCCCGATTTGATGTTGCTCTCGATTTGGTGTCCATGGCAGTAGCAGAGGTGTTTTAGGGTGTTGTCTTGTTTGTAGAGGGCTTCAAAGACTGCGGGGTTTTTACAGCTGTGCATGCAGCATTTTTGTTTTTGGAGTTTGTTTAGTCGGGTTGGTTTGAAGAGGTCGCGCTCGGTTGCTAGGTGGAGCAGGGCCTCTAAGAGGAGGTCGTGGATTTGGGTTTTCTCGATTGAGGCGTATTGTTTTATGGTTTGGGCTAGTTGGTTTTCTTCTTGATTTTGTGGTATGAAGACTAAGCGTTCGATTTTGCAGGTTTGATTGGTTTGATTTTGGGTTGACATGTTTTTCCCCTTCAGTGCAGTATACTGACTGTTGGAGTATACTTTACTGCTATATTTTTTTCTAATTTCCAATAAAAAAATGTGAAATGAACATAATATGGCAAAATACTATGCTATAGTGGTTGATTCAATGTATTTTTTGTGCCAGTATACTATAGATGACCTCCTGTGGGCAGGGTGAGATCTGTTTTGAGATTCGGGTGATGAGGATGTTGGTGTTGGTCTCAGCGGTTTGTTTGATGAGACATTGACTAAAGCGGCTGGAAAACTCGTTGTGTGTAGGCGGTTGTTTTGTTGTTGGTGCATCGAAGAATAGAGGTTCCTAAAAATTGAGACACCCCCACAAAGTAGCAATTCTTCTGTAGTTGTTGGGTGAGGTTGATTTGAGAGGTTTTTTGTGGTTTTATTTTGCCAATCTATCTGGCTCACTGGATCGTCTCCGATTAGACCTTAGCTAACGCCGTGGAAAGCGGGGGGTTTGTTTTGTGAGGTATTTGCTGTTGGGTTTTTGGTGTGAGGTGTTTTGTGGGTCGAGGTGTTTGGTGAGTTTGTGGGTTTTTTGGTGTCATGTGATGTTACTCTGTGTTTGGGTTGAGGTGTGTTTCTATGATGTTTTTTTCTTTTAGTTGTTCGTAGAATTTTTTTATAGGGCTTCTTCGTCGGCGACGCCTGAGCAGATTAGTTTGCCGCTAAGAAAGACCAGAAAGGTTGCTTTGGTGTCGTTTGTTTTGTGGATGGCAGCGGGGAATCGGCCGGGTTCATATATGGCTTCGAATTCGTGGGTGAATTGTTCCAATGCGATTGAGGCGCCGCATAGATTCACAGATGCCACCAGATTTCTCACCTCCCACTCAAAAACGCAACTACTTGAGACTAGGTCTTTTGTTTTGAGTATGTTGAGGAGGTGGGTTGTGGCTTCTTTTGCTTTGGTTTTGGTTTTGGTGCCTGTGCAGACGAATTTGCCGTTTCGAAAAAGCAGAAACGATGCTGGGGGTGCTTTTAGTTTGTAGGCTAGGCCGGGGAATCGCTTCCAGTTGTGCTTTGAGCCTTCTAATTTTTGGTTCGCAGACTCTAAGTCGATGCCTTCACTAAAGGCACCAATCATTACAACATTTTCTACTGTGATTTCAAAGTCAAACAAGACCATCACACCCCCTAGAAACCTGTAACTTTAAAAAGCGACACACCATCTGATGCGTTAACCCTGGCTGACTTTACCGCCTTTAATGCAATTATCCAAACGGTGGTTTTTTAGGTCCTTATGTAGGGTATTTCCAGATACCGTTTTATTTGCTCATATAAGCCCCATTACTTGTGTGAAACACAGGGGTTTGTTGCTTTTGGGGTTTTATTTTTGTTTTGTTGTTTGGAGTTTGGTTAAAGCCGTCGTTAGGGCTGGTAGGCTAAATAGCATCAGTATGCGTCCAAAAACTGCTATCCGATCAGTCAATACACCCATGAAAAGTTGACTCCAACCAAACGGTAACATACCTGTGGGGACATATATAGCTGGAAGAGGCGCTGCTACAATAAAGGTGAGAATAATTCCTATTAGCAGTAGGTATTCTTTGCGTTGAAGCGCATGATACCCCAGTGAAACCCCAATGACCACAACCCAAACTATTATAGAAAGTGCCACAAAGATCCCTGATAAACTTCCAAAAATAGGGATGAAATAAGCTAAGGTAACGATTGGAAATAGAAGCAACAACAACAAATTTGAATATTTTAAAAGTTTATTTTTACTAAAGTAGCTCAAGCATATAAAGCTGAGGGCGTATTTGATAGCCATCCACTCTGCCATACCCTGCCCCATAATTTTTGGTGTTGGAAAGAAATACAGATCAGAAATCAAATTAGGCAAAAACACTATCACTAAAATTAACCAAAAAGCATCCTTTGTTTGCTCATATTTTTGACTATAGCAAATAAGCATGGCCAAATAGATAAATATGCCCGCCCAGCCGATTGGGTGAAAAGGAGACGGGATGGGAGCGTTGTTTATTATGGGCCCAAAGGGACTAAAAAATAGCAAAACAAACGCTAAACCTGCAAAAACAACCATCAATACTGATTGGGCGCTAATTTGGGGTTGTTTTGGTTTGGTTTTAGTTAATGTTTCCAAGGGGCGGCGTATTTAGTTTACACCCCAGCTAACTGGTAGATTTTCATCTGTGCGTCTTGGTAGACAAGTGTTAGGCCGGTGTCTTTGTTGTCCAGTAACTTGGCAAGCATAGTGATTTTTCCTATATCGGTAAATTTCATCATGGGACCATCGCTAAATATATAGTCCGAACTGTTAAGGCCAGCTACTTTGCACATCCAAGTCGCCTTTAGCTCGTCATCTTTGCAAACCATGACATAATCGGCATTGTACTTTCCCATAATCTCCCTCAACGTCGCTGGGTTGTCTGTAATGAGTGCTTGGGCGATGTCTACTATTTTGTCGTTGGAGTCAAACTCTTTTATTGTACTTGAATCGCTAATAGATGCAAGAATTTCTTGTGAGGGGTTTCGTGCCACTGTACTTCTTTGTCCCACCGCGGTTATCATGTGGCCATAGTCCCACCATGCAAGGATTGTAGTGTTTTCAGGCGTTTGGGTGTTGATCCAGTTTAAACCATCCTTTAGGTTATCGTCAAAATAGTTAGAAGTATGCTCTCCAGTCTGGTCTGTATATGTTAGCTGTACTCGATCAGTCCAGCGGGTTACTGTTGCATCATATTTTCCACCTATCTTATCAGTACTGATTGGAGCGGGATAAAATGAGTATGTAACAACTGCCGCTATAACTACAATCGCTATGATCGCTATAATTAAAAAGCCTTTTTTAACCAATCTGTACACCCATTTTATTTTCCGTTAGCTTTGCATACGTGGGCATGACTTAAAATAAGTTTTGAGGTACATTCGTTTACTAGTAACCATAACAACCCAACTGCTTGATCAACAAAATAGATGCAAATAGAGCTCCAAAAAATAGTTGCGTCAAAAACAACAAATACCTTACATCAATATTCTCAAAATAAAAAGTTGATTTGTGAGCTGTTTAGCTCACATTCTTTGTTGGTGTTTTGTTTTTACACCCGAGTTACTGCTGTGTTTTTGTAGATCCGCGCTTTACACGTACAACCGCCAATAGACCCACCACAACCACAACAGCACCTGATACAATTATCAACAGATGCAGGGTATCAAATGGCAGAGAAGAATCAGCTGTGGGCGTATTTAGATCATCATTGTTTATGGGATTTTGAGATCCAACATTGTCCTCAGGACTCTGATATCCCGCATTATCTGCGATGGTTGGATTCTCTGTTGGGGGTTCACTGCTTGGGGTTGTGGTTCCAACGGCGTTTGGATCAGTACTAATCACTAAAATCGCACCAACATAATCAAAACCACCATACTCAGAGCCTTTCTTTAGAGCGGAATCATTAGTTGCTACATATGCATACTTGCCGTTAGGAGATATAACAATCCCTTTAGGTTGCACTCCAGCCCGCACAAGAGACTCCACACGATTGGTGTCGGTGTTTATTATTGAAATAGAATTATTCGATGACTCAGTGACGTATGCATAATTTCCATTAGGCGACACAGCCACGCCACTAGGGCCGCCCAAGCCAGTTATAGTGGCGGTTACAGCATTACTTTTGGTGTTTACTACATAGACGTCTGTGGTGCCCGCTACATAGAGAGATGTTCCATCGGGTGATATTGTCACACCATTTAGGCCAAGACCACCAACGTTTATGCGGGTTGTTTCAGTGTTAGTTGAGGCGTCTATTACAGAAACAAAGCCCATGTCTCGGGCAACATAAACGTATTTTCCATCAGGTGATACCGCCAAATCCAGCGTGAGCCCGCCTTCAAGAGACAGGGTAGATGAAACTGTATTAGTGGCAGTATTTATCACTAAAAGCTCACCTCCAGTAGGCTCTACCATTGCTTGAGTGCCTTGCACGAGGTTTAGCACATAGACGCGGTTTCCATCAGGTGACACCGCTACAGCCCAAGGTATGCCTCCAGACATTACGGTTGTTTGTACGCTATTGGTGGCAGTGTTTATAATCGAAACCGACCCATTATAAACCGTAGTTTCAGTTACTTGTAGTCCATTAGGCAGTTGATAGGGCGCGTCTAATTTGGCTGTATATGAATCGCGGTTTATAGCGTAGGCATATTTTCCATCGGGTGATACCGCTACAGCCCACGGTTTATCGCCCGTCTTTATTGTTGTTGAGAGTTTATTGGTGGAGGTGTCTATTACTGAGACAACTTCACTGTTTGTTACATAGATGGATTTGCCATCAGGCAATATTGCCAAAGAGCTTAGATATCCCCCAATAGGCACTGTAGTTTCACTGTTCGCCGTGGATAACCCCGGCAAGGTTAGCAAAGCGGCAAAAAAGACCGCGACCATAATCCCGCTGAAAGCAAATTTCAGGTTTGATTTCATACCATATTTCTCCTTAATTGTTTATACTATGAGTGTGGAGTGAAACATATAATGCTTACTATCGATGATGGTAGGTGAATTGGGTTATGGCATCGGATTAAACTTGAAAAGTTTCTGATCATACACACTAATGTCAGGTTTTGAATATGACGAATCAAACGGAGAAAAAGAATTACCACTCTGCCCATTAACAACAACACTATCATCATACACAGTAAAAAACGGCGCCTCACCCGCACTAAAAGACGTTCTCCCATCGCCATCAATATGACAACGCAAATACCCCCTACCATAATATTCGCCCTCAAAAATCCTATCGGTATCAGCATAGGTATCTGCCAATTCTAAATAAGACATACACCGCAACGCATTTTCTTCATCAAAAAAAAGAACCCCCGTAGGAGCCACAGCATTAAACCGCCCCAAACCATCACTATAGAGATAATACTCTGAATTTTCAACCGCTACAACAGACCCAGTTTGATAAGCCGCAGTTTGAACCTGCATAGCAGAATAAGCAATAGCCACAACGCCACAAACAAGTACACATAACAATAGAACCGTGGGAATTAAACGACGGCGCTTCTTAGAGAAACAATCCCCGTGAAGGTTTATGTTTTGAATCCGCTGAATTGTTTTGGGATGAGAGGCCAAACGCAATTTTGGCTCATAGACAAGCGGAGAAACCAAAAACAAACTCGAAGAAACCACATCACCAAATCCGGGTTTGGGAAACTGGGTTATCACTGATTCGATTTTTGCAAGAACCTCCGCCAACACTCCTGGCCGATCAAGCAAAGAGGCCGCTTTGGTATCTGCATGCAACTCCCGCTCCTTCTGCGCACAAGACACCACAAAATAGGTAAGCGGATTGAAAAATGACAAAATACTCAATGCATTTATAGTGATTTTAAAGAGAAAATCTTTTTCTTTAATATGCACCATTTCATGAGCAATAACTGCGGTCATCTCATCAAGATTTAGCATACTTAGAAGCCCCAAAGAAAAAACAATCGTAGCACCACGCCCATGCCCAACCGTAAACGCATTGGGCACCAAATCCTCCACTAAACCCACTTGAGGCGCTTTTATACCCAGAGTATGAGCTGTTGCTTTAACTTTTTGTTGAACCTCCCCATATTCATCTGGGGCCATCAAAACTATATGGAACTGTTTGTGGGCAATTTTGCTGCCAAAACATAGCGTTAAAACCAAAAAAGCAACTGCTGTAATAGCTCCGCAAAGACAAAGCAAACCTGTAACCGACAAAACACCCGGTGTGACCGCGATGAGTTCATACCCTGAAACTTTGTTTGAAATTGTTTGAGCCGATGCCACAATTATTTGAGGCTGAAATACAAGCAATACACAAACCGGAAGCACCAACGGAATTACCCACAGTAAGCTTCGGCTATAGCGAGAGGTGGAGGGGTTGAGTTTTAGGTAGAGTTTAATGAAGAAAAATGCTGCGAGCAAAGAGACTATGGAGTAGAAAAAGGCTGGCTGGCTGAGTTGAAATACAAAATCAGCTATACTGACCATGACAATCAGTCTGTTTTTCTTTTAGGTTTTTCTCAACTCTCTCTTTTAGAGCGCTTAATTCTTGGTTATTTAGTACTTCTTTTTCTACAAGACAAGCGGTTACTAAGTCACCAAAGTTATCTAAAAGACTGCCCAACACTTGGCGAACTGCGGTTTCTTTAAAGTTTTTTTCCTCAAACTTGGGCCAATACATATAGTAGATGTAGGCTCCGCTTTTGCTTTTCTCAATTTTTCGATCAAGGATGCCTTTTTCGTAGAGCCGATCCATGGTGTTCATAACGGTGGTGTAGGCGATTGATTTTTTCTGCTTAAGCTTCTCTAACACTTCTCGAACAGTAATGGGTTGCTTTTTTGAATCCCACACTGTTTGAAGTATACTTGCCTCTAAGGGACCCAGGAAAGCTTCGAGTTGCTTTCCCTCAGCATTGTACTGAATAAATGATGCTGTCTTCTCTTCAGTCGTTGTTTCTCCCTCATGTACCATCCCACATGGCAGGTATTTAATGTTTCCCAAAAGCCCCATTCCATGATTTGACTCTCTAAACGGGTAGGTCAGAGGGACTCAAAATTCTTGTAATTTATAGCGTGCACCTCTTTTGTGTTTCCAGTGTTTTTAGGTGGGGTGGATTCTTTCGGTGGGTTTGGTGGTAAAGGTTGTGTATTCGTTTTGGGTGGCGATGAAGTCTATGGGGAGGTGGATGTCGCCTGCGGTGAGTAGGCCTTGGCCTTGCTCTAATTCTAAAAGGGTTTCCATTTCTGTGAGGGATAAGCCGAGGGTTTGGCCTGCTAGTTTTATGGCTGACTCATCTTGGCGTAGCATTATTTTGGTTGCACAGTTTTCAATAACTGCTTTGCCAGCAGAATTTTCCAAAATATCTGATAGACGTTGCGAATTTAGTAGTAGAAGGACGTTGCGTTTTCTGCCTCGACGCGAGACACCTTCAAGAAAACTAGCTGATGCAGGCAGTGAGGTGTAGAGCCAGAGTTCATCGATGATTACCAGTTTGGGGATGTGGAGGGGAAGGAATTGGGTGTTGTCTAGCATTTGCCAGATTTTGCTAAAGACCAAGACGTTTGCAGCTTGAAAGGTTAGGCTTCGTCTCTGTGTCATCGCCAGTTGACGATGCAGGGCACTTAGGTTGAAGACCATGCGCTGTGAAAACGTTTGGGGTTGACCCATGGTCAAAAAACTGTCGGGGCCGGTGATGAAGGTTTCAAGTTGGTCTTTTAGGTTAGGCGGGCTGGTTTGATACACTTCAAGCAAATCCTGACTTGTACCCACGATGCTTCGCAGTTCCTGATAGTTACGATTATCATTGATCCCCACCAAATCCGCAAGAATACTTGCCGCCGTATCTTTGTTGTCGCTAAAGATTTGTATGGGGTCTAGGCCCAAATTTTTCTCCGTGGTAATATCTAACACGTCTGCGCCTGAGAGTTTGCCGACGTTACCGTATTCGTTCTCTGGGTCTACGATGTAGTAGGCGAGGTTGGGGTGTTTTTGCAGCATTCGGGTGAGAAGGATTTTTGAGGTGAAGCTTTTGCCGCTGCCCGATTTGCCCATAACGATGATGTTTTGATTCATACGCAGGTATGGATCAAATACTATGGGTGCGCCGGTGAGGCGGTTGAGACCCAAAAAGACCCCGCCGGGACTCTCAATTAAATCTGCTGAAACGAAGGGAAAAAACGTACTAGCCGTTGTGGTGTCTACGATTAGTTTTTTGCCTATGGTGCCCTGGGTTAGTTCTTCTTGGAAGTATGTGGGGCAGTCGAGGCGTATGAAGCGGGATTGGAGGGTGTCTTTGAGTTTTTTGGTTTGCCATTTGAGTTCTTCTGGGTTGTTGGCTTGGAGGGTGAGGTTAATTTTTAATTCAAAGAGTCGGGTTCCACCTGTTATCAACCCTTGATAGGTAGCATCGGCCATTGCATGCTTTAATTTAATCTCCTCTTTGGATAAGCGGCCTTTGGATTGATCGGCAAGTAGGATACTTTTGAGTAAGCGGAGGTATTTGCCCATTTGTACCGTAGCAATCTCAGGTGGGAGGGGTTTTATGTTGATTAGGACTTTTTCGCACAACCCATAGAGCTCACTTATAAACCCGGGCAAAAGTTTACCGGGCAATTGATACACAGTAAACGTTTTTTGTAATTTGCCATCTTCAAGTTGAAGATGTTTGGGAAATACTTGAGTCACTTTTGTTTGGGGCGGTTCGGTTAGCGGTTGCTGCTTAAAGCCGCATTGCTCAATTAGCCAATCGAGGGGTTCTTGGGTTTGGATGTAGAAACGGTAGTAGGTGGTGGTGAGTTCTTGTTCGTTTATTTGGAGGGTTTTTTGGGTTTTTACTGCGGATAGATTTGCTTGGCAGGGCAGGCTGTTTAACAGACGCTGGAAGCGGCCCAGGGTTTCTTGGCGTTTTTGTTTGGGCAACATAACATAGTTTACGGGAAACACTTCATAGGTGCAGACGGACTGCTTTGAGAATTTTTGGCTAAATTTAGCTTTAAGTTTGGGATGGTTTAGTAGGTTTTGCATTTTCTTTTTCTTCCTCTTGTTCGGTTTTTGTTTTTGGGTTGACTTGTATGATTATTTGCTGACTTGTCTCTGGGTTCTCTTCAGGTTGAATGACTACCTCAAAGCGTCCTGAGCGCTCAGGTACAAAATACGTACAGAAACAGCCCTCGGCATCGGTTGAACCGCTTGAGTGAACCGCGTTGTTTATGTGTACGCTAAAGGGTTTACCCGCAAGAATCTTGCCGGAAAAATCCTTGAGAACCCCAACAACTTTTATGGGCACACCCAAAGTTGCCGAGAGCAACAAAGTAGACTTTGAGACCTGCTCAACTTGTGGTTTGCTCTTGGTTGATGGGGCGTGGTTTTGGCTTGTCGGCAAAACCCGTCGAATCAAATAGAGCAGATGGGTTTCAGGAGAAACGGTTTTGATTTTTCGGGTGAAGAGCGCGGCACCTGTGAAAAAAACAGCTCCAGCAACGGCAATTTTTAGTACCAAATCCACAAAAACAAGCGAAGACACCCAAGATAGAAGACCAAAGATCAAAAAAATACCCATCTGCCGTATAGAGAACCGCCCAAGGGGGGTGTCAAGCATCTGCTCATGCAAAAACCCCACATCCTCAAACCAAAGCGTCTGCACCAACTCAGACAACCAACCCACCCCTCCAGACATTTAACAAAACACAACTATATAACGCACCAAAACTATTGCGGGTTAAGAGATTCCACATAGCACTCGCCACCCCCTTAACCACTGAAAATTTTTAAACCCAAACAACTCTAGTGACAGATACACCTAAACAAACACCGTCGCCAGGTCATTAGAAACTATTGTCGGGCAATTGTAGAAACTAACAGTTGCGGTGTGTCAGATGTAGCTGGATAGTTTAACTTTTGTGTTGCATTGTAGCGTTTGTTATGACCTGCTGAGGTAGATTTCTGAGAAGTAACGCTAGTGTTCCATCCGTTAAGTAATTAGAATTGCCATAAATAGAGGTGCGTGGCATATTTTCTCACAAACTGTGGGAAACATTATGCCACGATACAAATTCACCCTAACAAACCAAGAAAAAGAACAACTAGAAAAACTAATACAAAAAGGCGGAAAAGGATACCGCATAAAACACGCCCAAATCCTACTAAAACTAGACAACACACCAGAAAACCAACAATGGACATACAAACACATACAAACAGCCTACAACACATCAAACAGCACAATATCAGGCGTAGCCAAACGCTTCACAACAGAAGGCATAGAAGCCGCCTTGGGCCGAAAAAAACAACTAAACTACCACCGAAAAGTAACCGGTGACGTTGAAGCCCACATATGCACTATCGCCTGCTCAAACCTGCCCCAAGGACGCTCACGATGGACCATGCAAACCATAGCAGACCAACTTATACGCCTACAAGTTGTTGACTACATAACTGACACCACGGTTTGCGAGGTAATGAAAAAAACGAAATTAAACCCTGGCAAGTTAAAGAATGGTGTATCCCCAAAGCAAACGCCGAATATGTAGCTAAAATGGAAGATGTCTTGGATGTCTATCAACGACCCTACGATCCGTTAAGGCCGATGGTTTGTATCGATGAGACCAACAAACAGCTTGTCAAGCAAACTCGTCTATTTTGTGCTCCAGGTCAGCCTCAAAGGGTGGATTATGAGTATGAACGCATGGGTGTGGCAGATGTGTTTATGATCTTTGAGCCGTTGGCGGGTCAGCGTGAAACGCTTGTTACTAAAACGCGCACAGCAGTTGATTTTGCTAATGCTCTTAAGTATGTTTCGGATGTGATGTATCCTTCTGTGGATAAGATTGTGTTGGTGACGGATAACCTTAATACTTACATTCGGCAGTTTGCGTTAAAATGTTGCTGAATTAATTTTTCCGACAAACTCTAAAAACGATAGACTAAAGTGCAAGCAAACCAAGCCCAAAGAAGGAAGCATAACAATGGGCAAC
>Ga0123356_10001791_pt1 | contig 23433 bp, 15 predicted proteins | sample TergutEmb28metaG_2_FD_92546 | JGI IMG/M metagenome (GOLD analysis project Ga0123356, IMG submission 92546) | Embiratermes neotenicus P3 segment gut microbial communities from Petit-Saut dam, French Guiana - Emb289 P3 | ecosystem: Host-associated > Arthropoda: Insects > Digestive system > Gut ...
CACCAAATTTAATAACCATGTTGCAACGATTTCAAACCCTGTTTCTGCTGATTGCTTTAGCTTTTTTGGTACTGCTCTTTGTCTTTCCGTTGATGTACCTTTCTCAAGAGACAAAGATCTACTGCTTTGAGGTTCGCCCCCTGTTAACCCTTACCCTTGTCTCCATTGCCGCCACCATAGCCACAATATGCCTCTATAAGGCGCGCATGATCCAGATCCGAATCTCTATCTATAACATTGTGGTGATGTTAGGTCTTCAAGGATGGATCGCTTACTTCTATTTCTTTGACCCTGTTCCCGGAGCGGCTTTCACATTTATAGCCATTCTTCCCATTTGTGCCATCATTATGACCCTTTTGGCCATACGCTATATTGGTCGGGATGAGGCGATACTGAGATCAATCAATCGATTGCGCAAGTAGCTTTAGTCAGACGTCACGCAAAACTTTTTAATGACGCTGTAGGCATCTTTAATCCCCAGTTCTCCTGCGGTACTGATGTCGATGCACCCTTTCTCTTTGTCCTTTAGGTAGATTTGGATGAGTCCCCTGTTGTAATACGCCTCCGCCAGGTAGGGATAGAGTTCAATCGCTTTTGTGTAGGCGTTAATCGATTCGGGCATCCGGTCGGAGAGGCAGTAGAGGTTGCCCAGGTTGTAGTGGGTGTAGGCAAAATCAGGGGCAATATGGGCGGCTCTCTCCATATCGTCGATGGCTGCAGAGTAGTCGTAATTTCTTCTTGTCTGCTCTTGTACACGCGCACGGGTGGTTCCGGCGTCATCAAGGGTGAGCACCTGTACGGTGTTGTCCATAGAGGAGATGAACTCAATCATCTCGCTTTGCATGGCTCCCCTGTTGAGGTAGAAGAAGAAGTTGTTGGCGTCTGTTGATACAGAGCGGTTGTAGTAAGAGAGCGCCGAATTGAACTGTTTGTTCTGAAAATCGATTACGCCCTTGGCAAATAGAAGATTGGGAGATGAGTCGTAAAGCAGTTTCTCTTTAAGCAACTCATCTTCCCTTATTAGGGTTTGCGTCAATGTGGCCGGAGAGTGGCTAAAGAGAGCAATCTTTACAGGCTGCTCCTGAATAAAACGCTCCATAGCGGGATAGTAGTAGGTATGCTCTAAGGCGATGGGCAGGTCGGCTGTACCTACTAAGAACTTAAAGAGGGGTTTGAGGCGTATGTCCACATCTCTGTATTGCAACAAATCGTTGTTAAAGTCCCTCTTGGCAAAATCGGCGTCCAAAGCGAGTAATTTGTCAAAGCGTTGCGTGGTATCTGCAAAGGGGGCGTAGTCGCTCTCCTCCTGCCCCATCAGGTTACGGTGTTCCTGTACCTTTCTTCTGGCGAGCTCCCTGTCTTCCTGCGCAGATGCGTGCTGGCCCAACTGATATTTTACATAAGAGCGGTTCATGTAGGCGTTGGCAAAATCGGGGTAGAGCTCTATGGCATGGGTGTAGTCGGCCAAAGCGTCCCTAAAACGCCCCGTTTCTATAAAGAGCGCGGCGCGGTTAAAGTAGGCCAACACGTTGTTGGGATTAAGCTCTATGACTCTGTCGTAGTCGCTTAACGCATTCTCATAGTCCCCTATCTGAGACCGGATCAGCGCCCGGTTGTAGCGTGTCAGCGCATTGTCGGGGTCGTAGAGCAGCACCTTGTTAAAGTCGGAAAGCGCTCCGTTGATGTTTTTCATACTGTTGTAAACCAAAGCCCTGTTAAAGTATGCAAAGGTGTTGGTACTGTCCAGGGAGATGGCGTTGGACAAGTCGGAGAGCGCCTCTTCATAGCGCTCCTGAAGCACATATACACGAGACCTTCTGATAAAACCTTCCGGATCAAATTTGTTTAGCAACACGGCGGTATTGTAGTTCTCCAGCGCTTTTACCGTGTCGTTTAGGTAGAGGTATGACGCTCCGCGGTTTAGGTAAGCCTCACTGACCCGCGGTTCAAATTTGATAAAACGATTGAAGTCTTCGATGGCTTTCTCAAACTGTTGAGAGAGCAGGTAGGTGACCCCCCGGCTAAAGTAAAGCCCTGTGTAGCTTGGACGTAAGTCGACGGCCTCTTTTAAATCCTTTAAGGCCTCTTCATACTTACCCAAACGACTGAATGTAATGGCCCTGTAGTGGTATGCCGGGGTAAAGACGGGGTTTAGTTGCAGGCTTCTGTCAAAATCGACCTGTGCTCCCACAAAATCGCCTAAGTTGTACTTGGCAATCCCACGGAAGAGGTACGCCTCGTAGAGCGTGGCGTCTAATCTTATCAGCATGTTAAAGCTCTCGATGGATTGAGCGTACTTTCCCTCCATCAAAAATTGACGGCCACGATAAAAGAATTGTTGTTTATCGTATTGTGCTTGCAGCGACAGGTAGCTCCCAACCAGGAGTAAAACGGAGATGGCTATTTTTTTCATATTATGGGCGCAATATAGCGATATTTTTTGTGCTTCCTCTAAAAAATTTTGTTTCTTTGCGTTTTGAATGACCAGAATGATGCGCAAAATACATCCCCTTTTCTTTGTTCCTCTTTTTTTATTCTTATCTCAAACTCTTGCCGGACAATGGCTTCTTAAAGACGACAACCTTAACCGTATCACAGAGGAGAAGCTCAAATCGCACGTCTATATGTTGTCGGACACCACAACCCGCGGACGCGCTACCGGGTCGGCAGGCGCCACCATTTCGGCCAACTACATCAAACACTGTTTTCAGCGCTATGGTTTGATGACTTACAATGGCTCCTCTTTTTTTCAAAGTTTTAGGACTGGAGATGTGATTGGACGTAATGTGGTGGGAATGATTCGAGGGCGAACCTACCCCATGGAGTTTATCGTCATATCTGCGCACTATGACCACTTGGGCGTGCTCAACGGCTCTGTCTATCCCGGGGCAGACGATAACGCTTCCGGTGTGGCGCTGTTGTTGCAAGTTGCAGAACTGTTTGCCCGGCGGGCGCGTGCAGGAGACGGCCCCCTGCGCTCCATTATTTTTGTGGCGTACGACGCCAAGGAGCTCGGATTGGCCGGTTCAGCTTTTTTTGCCGGAACGCTTCGAGTTGCCCCAAGCAGAATCATGGCCAACCTTAACATTGACCAAATCGGATGCACCTTTGAGCCACCCGGCCGCAACCCCGAATATGTGCTGGTATTGGGAGCCGACCACCCCTCCCCGGATCTAAGGATGATTATAGATATGGCTAACCGCTATTATGGCATTGGGTTAGATATCGATCATACCTATTACGGCAGCAGAAACATCTCCAATTTCTTCTTTCAAACGGGCGACCAGATCCACTTAGCCAAACGCAACGTTCCCTCCATCCTCTTCACCTCAGGCATCAATGCCCACACCTACAAACCCACCGACCTGCCCTCCCACCTCAACTATACAGCCCTTAAAAAACGTACACAACTGCTCTATTTGGTTGCAAACGACCTGGCATCCCGCAGGTCTTGGTTACGTAGGTGGTAGGGGCGAACTTACATGTTCGCCCCCTGCTTAACGATGTCTTTTCTTGAGATAATCCCGCTGTTTCCCAAACCGCAGCAGATCATAATTGAGCACAATAGCTCCCCGCATTGGAATCATTTTATATTCAAAGAAATCGGTATCAGGAATAAAAATATCCCTACACCCCACAAGCACCCTTAACCCCAAGTGTACGCGGTTAACAATACGCGCCTGATAACCTATCAATAAACCCGCATCCCACTTGTCAAGCGTAGAAGAGAAGTCCATAATCATCGGATCGTTGATGATGCTCTCCACCACATCCGCCCCGGGCCCTGTAAACCCTTTTCGTGCAGTAGTCATATATTTAGAACTCAGATTATAACCAAAATATCCTCCAAGCATCACACCATGCTGACGGTTGGTTCCAAACATATAGGTGACGTAAAGCGGAACTTCGAGGAGCGTAAAAGACATCGCCATCTCTGCCGTTCCCGTAAAGTACTGCACCGCGTTTTCGCCCTTGAATTTCTGATTGGTTACCCGTGCATCGGCATCCATGGCAATACGTTTGTAGGTCAGTTCAGCGCCCAGGTTCCAGCGATACTGATAAGTGTAGCCGACAGCAACGCCAATGGAGGGCGACAAACGTGGATATGCATTGATTTTGCTCCCTCCGGCACTAAAAGGAACCGGCACAACCCCGCCAATGTCTGTTCCAAATTGCGGAGAGATATTAAATTCATGTAAAAAGAGCGTATCGTAAACAACCGTCCTAAATTGTGGAGGAACAGGAATCGTCTGCGCAGCAAGGGTCCCCCCAAATAACAACGCAACCAAAACAGAACATGTTATATTTTTCATATCAAAAATTATTTACAAACAGACTCCCCAACGCCCTGCCGGTGGCCAAATCACTCCGCAATACCAAATCGTCAGGCGTCCCTTCAAAAACCACCTCACCCCCATCCTCTCCCGCATCCGGACCAAGATCAACCACCCAGTCAACACACTTGATCACCTCCATATTGTGTTCCACCACAATCACAGAGTGCCCCTTTGAAATAAGCGCATGAAAAGAGTCCAACAACTTTTTAATATCATGGTAGTGAAGGCCGGTAGTAGGCTCGTCAAAGATAAAGAGCAAAGAGTCAGAACTCCCCTCGCGGGACAGGAATGATGCCAACTTTACACGCTGGCTCTCTCCTCCGCTCAAGGTATTGCTGCTCTGCCCCAACTTGACATACGAGAGTCCCACCGCATGTAAAGGAGACAACCGTTCCACAATTTTTTTGGCCTGATTCCCCTTTTGCGACCCAAAGAAAGAGATTGCTTCCTCTACCGTCATCTCCAAAATCTGGCTAATGTCCTTTCCCTGATAGCGTACTTCCAAAATATCTGGTTGGAATCGCTTTCCACCGCACGCCTCGCAAACGAGCGTCACATCGGCCATGAATTGCATCTCTACCGTAATCACTCCATCGCCGTGGCACTCCGTACAGCGTCCTCCGTCAATGTTAAAGGAGAAGTGGGAATGGCCGTAACCGTTTTGCTTGGCGTAGGGTTGCTCGGAATAGAGTTTACGAATCTCATCCCACGCCTTAATGTAGGTAACGGGATTGGAGCGGGAGGAGCGGCCTATGGGGTTTTGGTCGATCATCTCCACACCACGTATCCGTTTAAGATCGCCTGCTAACCTGCCGTAGGTGCTCTCTGCACTCCCTACTCCTGAGAGTTGTTTGGAGAGTAGCGGGTATAGAATATTTTTTACTAAAGAGGACTTTCCGGAACCGCTTACACCGGTAACGGCAGTGAGGGTTTGCAAAGGAAAACGAACATCAACTTGTTTGAGGTTATGAAGCTCAGCCCCTTTTACATCGATGTATCCGTTGCCTTTGCGCCGGTGCTCAGGTGTGTCAATACGCTCAAATCCATGTAAATAATTGAGAGTATGCGCCTCCTTGGGAAATTCGGTTGTCAGAGGGGGGCCTTCAAAGACCAATGTGCCACCCCCGCTCCCCGCCATGGGGCCGATTTCGATGATGCGGTCTGCCGCGCGGATCACCTCCTCGTCGTGCTCCACCACCAAAACGGTGTTGCCCAAGTCTCTCAACTGCTTCAGCACTTTGATTAACCTTTGGGTATCCCGCGGATGGAGTCCGATACTTGGTTCGTCTAAGATGTAGAGAGAGCCGGTGAGGGTGCTGCCCAGTGATGTGACCAAGTTAATACGTTGGCTTTCGCCGCCGCTTAACGTGGCCGAGGCGCGGTTAAGGGTGAGGTAGCCCAAGCCTACGTCTAGCAAAACGTGCAGCCTGTTTTTTAGCTCTTTTACGATTCGACCGGCTAAAGCTTCTTCGTAATTGTTTGATTCAATGGAGTCGATTACAGAGGTAAGGGTGACCACAGGCATATTGAGGAGCACATCAATTGTATAATCGTTAACCCTGACGTATAACGCCTCTTTCCTAAGCCTTGTTCCTCCACACTCCGGACAACTCTTTTTACCTGTATATCTGCTGATAAGAAATCGGTTCTGAATCTTATGCTTTTGCTCTTCGAGCATGGTAAAGAAGCCATCAATACCGCTAAACCCTTTGTCTCCGCTCCAAAGAAATGCGCGTTGCTCCGGAGTCAAATCTTTATACGGCCTGTGGATGGGGAACGAAGTGGTCACCGCCCTCATGATAAAGAGCTCTTTATACTGTTTCATGTTCTCCCCTCGCCAGCATGCCACCGCATCTTCATAGACAGAAAGTCTGTGGTTGGGAACCACCAACCGCTCATCAATCCCCACCACCACGCCGGAGCCGCCACAGCAGGGGCAGGCGCCCAGAGGGTTGTTAAAGCTAAAGAGATGCTCAACAGGCTCCTCAAAAGTCATTCCGTTTCGTTCAAAATCGAGGGAAAACTCCCTGTACTGTTGTATATTGGCATTGTAAACAAGGCAGCGGTTTTTTCCGGAAGAGAGCGCTGTTTGGATGGAATCGGCCACTCGGGAGCGCTCATCATGGGGCGCCACCCTATCAATAAAAAGCAGCAGCGATTTTTCTGCAAACGCCTCAGGTTGTGACATAACAGTGTCGATTCTGTGTACCTGTCCACCGTCAAACATCCGACTAAATCCCTCTTCCCGTAAACGCAACAACCGCTCCGTTCGACGCACTCTATCCTCCCACCCGATGGGCGCCAGAATATAGAGCTCATTCCCGACAGGCTGTGTGTCGATGTAATCCAATACGTCTTCGAGACGCTCACGCTTTACCTCTTCACCTGTTCTGGGGTCATGCGTTTTGCCTATACGTGCAAAAAGCAGCCGCAAATAGTCGTAAATCTCGGTTGATGTGCCCACAGTTGAGCGGGGGTTGCGTGTATTGACCTTTTGTTCAATAGCTATGGCAGGCGGGATGCCGGTGATAAAGTCAACATCTGGCTTGGTAATTCGACCCAAAAATTGACGGGTATAGGCCGACAAACTCTCTACATAACGCCTCTGCCCTTCTGCAAACAGGGTGTCAAACGCCAAAGACGATTTTCCGGAGCCCGACAACCCTGTCACCACCACCAACTGATTGCGTGGAATCTTTACCTCAATGTTTTTAAGATTGTGGGTGCGTGCGCCTTTTATGTGGATGTAGTTGTTCACAGGGAAATCCGTCGATTCAACTCCACAGAGAACCCCAATGCCGATGCTATACGATAAAACATAGAAATGCCCGGCTCAATAAATCCTTTCTCAATTTTGGAGATATATGATTTATCAACGCCTACACGCAGTGCAAGTTCTTTTTGTGTAATTTTTTCATTTTTCCTTGCATCGTGCAGGATTTGACCCATGTAATAGGCGTATGCCTCTCTACGAAACTGTTCCCGCTCAGTAGTTCCTACTTTTCCGTACAGGGAATCAAGTTCTGCGCTGATGTCAGTAATATCATTTCTTGCTTGCATGGTATTCTTCTTTTATTTTTAATGCTTTATCTATTTCACTTTCAGGAATATTTTGTGTTTTCTTTCGAAAACCGTTGAACAAAACAACTATCCGACCTTCGTCAAAAATGAAGAAAATTCGATAAATATTGCTTTCGTATTCTGTTCGTAATTCATACAAACCCTCCCTAACAAATGATACAAATTTTTTACTGACTCGTTCCTGCGATGCCAGCAAATCAAGTCCATAATGGATTTTTTTTCGTACCTCATCAGTGAGAGTTGTCATAAAATCCTTATAATAACTTTTGTATGCGATTATTTTGCGTTCAATCATATTACAAAGATAAAAAAAATGGTAATATATTGCAACCCTAAAAACTCAATGGAGAGGTTTCCATTGTACAGGAATAATGCGGTACTCATATTTTTGGCAGAGCCTGTCGGCGTTGGGGCACGACTTTTTGTGCAGCTTGATGCCCTCTTTGGCAGTGATAAAGCCAAATACTTCGTCGACAGAGGTGGGGTTGCAACATTTGGCCAATTTGTAGGCGACGTGGCTTAATTTTTTGTCAATGACCAGATAGTCTCCTTCGAGGGTAGATGTGGATGAGGGGGCGGAGTCGTCGCGTGTTTTGGGGCGTTCCAACTCTTTTTGAGGGCGTTCAAGTAGTTCCTTAATCTTCTCTATGGCGATTTCTTCATTTGCTAAGGCGGCGTAAAAGTCCCTGACGTTTTTGATTTTGAAATGGCGCATCAAATGTGCCAGTACGTCGTCGGTCAGCTCCATTTTCCAATTTTTCATCCGACGCTCTAACAGCTCGCGTCCCAACTGGTCATTCTTTCCCTCCATCTCCCGCAATACTTGACGAATTTTGGCTTTGGCTTTGCTTGTGACTACAAAATTCAACCAGTCGGGAGAGGGACGTTGGTTTTTGGAGGTGATAATCTCTACCACGTCACCTGTTTGCAGCTTTTCACGGATAGAGGCGACCCGATTGTCTATTTTGGCTCCGTTGCACTTGATGCCCACGTTGGAGTGGATGGCAAAAGCAAAGTCAAGTACCGTTGCATTTGCGGGCAAACGGCGCAAGTCGCCAGTGGGTGTAAATACAAAGACCTCGTCTAATTTGAATTGGGAGAAGTATTGTTGTGACTCCTTGTTGGGGGTCATGTCCGATTGGAGGAGTGCGCGCACCCGCTCCAACCACCCTTGCAGCGCCTCTTCACGCTTGACACCTTTATATAGCCAATGCGCTGCCGTTCCGCGCTCCGCCTCCATGTCCATGCGTTTCGTGCGAATCTGTACCTCCAACACCCGTCCTCCCGTATCGGAAACGGTGGCGTGTAACGACTCGTAGCCGTTGGCCCTGGGGCGCGACAGCCAGTCGCGCATACGTTGGGTATCTGGAGAGAAAAGTCCTGTTACAATGGAGTATACCTGCCAACACAAATCGTGCTCTTGTGCAAGAGAGGGCGGCGCTTCCAAGATAATTCGTATGGCCAAAATGTCAAAGACCTCTTCAAAGGGGACGCGCCGGCTCTGCATCTTCTTCCAAATAGAGAAGGCGGTTTTGGTTCGACTCTTTAGTTCGTATGTGTAGCCCAAGCGTTTGAGTTGTGCTTCAATCGGGCCTGTAAAAGAGGCCAACGCTTGCGCCCGCTCCCCTACCGTTGCCTTTAATTTGGTCGTAATGCTCTTACAATCTTCGGGCTCGCTATATTGAAATGCTAAATCCTCTAACTCGCTCTTTAGGGTGTAGAGACCCAATTGATGGGCTAAGGGGGCGTAGAGCATCAACGTTTCGGTCGCTTTTCTCAGGTGTTGCGATTTAGGAAAGAACGACAGGGAGCGCATCACTTCGAGCCTGTCGGCCAATTTAATCAATACCACCATGGGGTCGGCGGAGTAGGCGACGATGAGTTTGCGGTAGTTTTCTGCCTGCAGACGGGTGTCATTGGGGTTGATGGTCGATATTCGGTTTAGACCCAGTACCATCGAATAGATTTGAGGGGAAAAGTTCTTTTTGACTTCAATCAGCAGTTGGGGGTGCTTGCGGGTGGCTTCATGCAGCAGGACGGCGCAAACGGCTGATGAGGGCAGACAAAGTTCTTGGGAGACAATTTTTGCCACTGCGTGTGCATGTTCGGCAAAGGGGGCGTCGTTGCTTCGACGCTCCTGTGCCAGTGTACGGTTGCACAGTTGGTACGCAATCTCTATGTATTGATGTTCTTCCACTCTTTGACTCTTTTTTCAAGTGCATACATCGTGTCGCGGTGACGTGCTGCTTCTAAAAAGTTCAGCGACTTGGCGGCATCTTCCATTTTGGTGCGTTCCAAAGCAATGGCCTGTGTCAGGTCTTTTTGGGTCATGTATGACCAAACGGGGTCTTCCAGCAGGGCCGGTTTGGCCTCTTCTACGGTTGCGTACTCCATCATGGAGCGGATCCGGCCCTCGACCTGTTTGGGTTCTATGCCGTGCGCTATGTTGTAGCGCATTTGCTTGTCGCGACGGCGGTTGGTCTCGTCTATGGTGCGCTGCATCGAGTCGGTAATGGTGTCGGCATACATGATGACACGACCGTCAACGTTACGGGCGGCACGTCCCGCCGTTTGGGTGAGGGCCCGCGCAGAGCGCAAAAATCCCTCTTTATCGGCATCCAAAATCGCCACCAAAGAGACTTGAGGTAAATCGAGCCCCTCCCGCAGGAGGTTCACGCCAATCAATACATCAAACATGCCGCGTTGAAAATCTTCCAAAATCTGAACCCGCTCCAGCGTATCTACGTCCGAGTGGATGTAGCGGCAGCGTACCTCTATGTTTTCTAGGTATTTATTTAACTCCTCAGCCATGCGTTTGGTGAGGGTGGTGACTAGGATGCGTTCGTCTTTTTGGGCGCGGATTTGAATCTCTTCTAATAGGTTGTCCACTTGGTTTTTGGTGGGTCTGACCTCGATGGGTGGGTCTAAAAGGCCCGTGGGGCGTACTACTTGTTCTGCGATCAGTCCTTGGGAGGTTTCAAGTTCGTAATCGGCGGGGGTGGCGCTTACAAAGATGCGCTGACCAATGATTTGTTCAAACTCTTCAAAGGTGAGGGGACGGTTGTCGGCGGCGGCGGGAAGTCTGAATCCATACTCAATTAAGGTCTGCTTGCGGGAGCGGTCGCCGCCGTACATGGCGCGCACCTGGGGAAGGGTGACGTGGCTCTCGTCGACCATCGTCAGGAAGTCTTTGGGAAAGTAGTCGATGAGGCAAAAGGGGCGCGTTCCTGCGGCACGGCCGTCAAAGTAGCGGGCGTAGTTTTCGATGCCTGTGCAGTAACCAAGTTCTTTAATCATCTCTAAGTCAAATTCGACTCTTTGTTTGAGTCGTCCGGCTTCCAGCGCTTTTCCGATCCCGGTGTAGTAGTTGATTTGATGTAGCAGGTCGTCTTGGATGTGGCGGATGGCGGCTTGCATGCGCTCTTTGGTGGTGACGAAGTTGTTGGCGGGGTAGATGGTGGCGGAATCAATGGGTTCGGTGAGGTCCCTCGTTGCGGGGTGGTTGGGGTCCCTCGCTGTGGGTTGGTTGAGGTCCCTCGCTGCGCTCGGGATGACTTGCTCAATCGATTCAATTTCATCGCCCCAGAAGAGGATGCGGAAGGCGGTGTCGTGGTAGGCGGGCCAGATGTCGACGGTGTCGCCTTTGACTCGGAATGTGCCTCTTTTAAACTCCGATTCGGTACGGGAGTAGAGGCTGTCGACCAAGGCGTAGAGCAGTCTGTTGCGGCCAAATTTTTCTCCCTGATGTAGCGTAATGGTGTTGGCGTGGAAATCTTCGGGATTGCCAATGCCGTAGAGGCAGGAGACGCTGGAGACGACAATTACATCGCGGCGTCCGGAAAGGAGAGATGAGGCTGCGCTTAGGCGCATCTTTTCTATTTCGTCGTTGATTTGCAGGTCTTTTTCGATGTAGGTGTCGGTTACGGGCAGGTACGCTTCGGGTTGGTAGTAGTCGTAGTAGGAGACAAAGTATTCGACTGCGTTGTCTGGGAAAAAGGCTTTGAACTCTCCGTACAATTGCGCTGCAAGGGTCTTGTTGTGGCTTAACACTAGAGTAGGACGCTGCAACCGTTCCACCACGTTGGCCATGGTAAACGTTTTGCCCGACCCTGTCACGCCCAACAGCGTTGCCGCCTCCACGCCACTGTTGAGCGCTTGGCAAAGTTGCTCAATGGCTTCCGGCTGGTCGCCCGCAGGGCTGTAAGGAGCTACTAATTTAAAGGTTTTCACGCAAGTAATCATCAACTCCCAGCACCACCTTTTCCATCATTTTGCGTTGGAAGGCGGGGTCTGCAATCAACTCTTCATCTGCGAGGGTGCTCATAAACAGGGCCTCTACCAAAACAGTGGGGCAGTCTGTGACGGCGTTAAGCGAAAAGTTAAAGTTTCCGATATTTCCAAAGTCCTGTACCTTAAGCTCTAATAATCGCGCCAAGATGGCCGTACTCAACGGGCGATGGCCAATGTGCTTGTAGTAGGTGCTGGTACCTCCTACGCGTAAAGGATTTCCCCCTGCGTTGCAGTGAATCGAAATAAAAAAGTCGGCTTGACTGGCCCTCACTATCCTCTTGCGTTCGTTCAAATCCACGTTTTTGTTTTGGGGACGTGTTAACACCACCTTAGCGCCCTTTTTCTCTAACATCTCTTTGAGCATGTAGGACATAGCTAAGTTTTGGTACTGTTCTATATATCCGGCGGGACTCACGGCGCCACGTGACTCTTCTCCTCCGTGTCCCGCGTCAAGGGCAAAGGTGAGGCCTTTCCAGTCGCCATCGGCAACACGGCTTAAGTCTGGGCGGTGTTTGATTTTGATAAGTAAGTTGTTGCCGCTATACTCCACAATATATCCCCAAGGCGTTTTGTCTTTTAAGTCGATGAGAAGCCGCAACGCATCAGGGCCTACCTGTCTGAGATCGACACGCTTAATCTCTTTTATATCCGACCTCAGCGTGATCCAGTTGGAGTTGCACACGACGCCATAAAGATCAACCACCAAGCGATTGGGTTCTACCTCCTGATAGATGGTGTAGGGATGGCGGGCAGGGAGCGGAATGGTGACGACGTCAAACTTGCCGCGGCGCTCCACGGTCCAACTTCCTGTAACTGAGATGGGCGGAAGGTAGCCGTCGGGCAGCAAATCAACCACACTTTCCGGTATATAGGCCGAGTGATTGGCGCCTAACCGCACCTTAAAGAGGGCGTCGGTTTTGCCGATCACCTGCATGCAGATTCCAGAGTCGAGCATATTGATTTTGCTGCCGCCCAAGCGGTCGCCGCCCCAGCTTTCGTTAAGAAAGGCGTTGTTGCGTGTCCGGACTGTTACGGGACGGTCGGGGGTGAGTACGCGAATCGTTTCGCTGATCGGAAACTCCCGCGACTCATTGCCGTCCGAGATGGTGATGAAAGGGGGTTGGTTCATCACATCATATCGGCTCATAATATTGACGCCTTGGTAAATACTTCTGCTCGGGCCAATCCTTGCGCGCGATTCATCGGATGCCTCTTTGAGCTCAAAAAGAGGAGTATCTTCAAACCAATTCACCTGAAGGTTGGCTTGAGTCACCACCCTTATTTGCAAAGGTTCACCCTCCATGATCCATATATTTTTTCCTTGGGGGAAAAAAGAGACCGATTCGGGTATCGGCTTTACCGGAGGGAATGGTTTGGGTCTGTTGTTAAAAAAGACAGAAAAAGTAATCCGCTCTCTTTTCCCGCTGAGTTCGCTCTCGACCTCAAACTTGTTTGCGCCGTAGCTTAGCCTGCTTTCATATCCAAAACTTCCGGTTTTAAATACTTTGACTTCGTTTTTGTTCACCCACACTTTTGAACCTTTTGGGGCCACGCCCACAATAATGTGGGTAGCGTTGGTTACGGTGTCGTTTCTGCCGCGTACCACCTTTAGTTCGGTGATCGGTGGGGGTAAAGGGGCAACAAAGGTTTGCGCCCATGCAGCGGTGGAGCCAACTATCGTCAGCACAAATAGAAAGAAGAAGATTTTTGAAGTAACAGTTGCTTTCATAACCGATGAATTAATGATTAATCTTGCAAAGATAACTAATCTTATTCAATGATTATGGGTCAACAAACTTAAAAATTACCTCGCAAAAAGTCTTCGACGCCTAAGATCACTTTTTCCATCATCGTACGCTGGAAAGCAGGGTCGGCAATAAGCTCTTCATCATGAAGCGCACTCATATAAAGGACTTCAACCAAAACATTCGGACACATGGTGGGTGCGTTAAGAGAGAAGTTAAAGTTACCGACATTGCCATATTCCCGTATCGGTAACTCCAAAAGTCGCGCCAAAATAGTCATACTCAGAGGACGAAAACCAATATGTTTGTAATAGGTACTGGTGCCTCCCCCATGTAAAGGATTCCCTCCTGCATTGCAATGAATCGAAATCAAAAGATCTGGCTGATTATCATTTACAAACTTCTTGCGATCAGCCATCTCAACAAACTTATTTTCGGGACGGGTCATCACCACTTTGGCTCCGTGTTTTTCCAACATCTCTTTGAGCATATATGACATCGCTAAATTTTGATGCTGCTCGACGTATCCCGATGGACTAATCGCGCCGGGTACATCGCCTCCATGTCCGGCGTCAAGGGCAAAGGTGAGGTCGCTCCAGTCCCCTTTTTCAATCTTACTCAAATCCGGACGATGTTTCACTTTTATAACAAGATTATTGCCACTATATTCAACAATATAGCCCCAAGACGCTTTGTCTTTTAAGTCAATAACATACCTCAACACATCCGGAGCGATCTGCCTCATATCGATTGATTTCACCTCCTTTACGTTAAAGCGTTGCGTAATCCAGTTTGAATTGTTTGCCACGCTGTAAAGGTCAACCACTAAGCGATTAGGTACTGCCTCCTGATAGATGGTGTAGGGATGACGGGCCGGGAGTGGAATGGTAAGGACGTCAAACTTGCCGCTGGTTTCTACGGTCCAATTGACAGTGAGCGATGTGGGAGGATAATAACCTTCAGGTAATAATTCAACCAAATTTTCTGGTATGTATGCCGAATGGTTTGATCCTAACCGCACTTTATATAGCGCATCGGTTTTTCCTATAACCTGCAAACAAATATCTGAATCCAGAAAATTTATTTTACTGGCGCCCAAACGGTCTGTCCCCCAACTTTCGTTCAGGTAGGCTCCGTTGCGTGTCCTCACTGTCACAGGTCGATCAGGAGAAAGCACACGAATCATCCTCTCTATGGGATATTCCCGTATATCGTTGCCCTCAGTTATGGTTAGTTTAAGGGCTTCACCAGAGATACTCGCGCTATTTATCCTTTTAATACCTTGATAGATACTTCTACCTGGACCAATCTGGGCACGCGATTGGTCGGAGGCCTCTTTTAACTCATACAAAGGGTAGCCATTAAACCAGCTCAACTGCGCTCCTTCTTTGGCTACAACTCTGATTTGTAAAGGATCACCCTCCATAATCCAGATGTCCTTACCATCTGGGGAGAGACGAACAGATTCTGGTGCCAAGCCAACAGGCGGAAATGACTTTGGTTTGTCGTTGTAAAAAATAGAAAAAGCCAGCTGCTCTTTTTTCCCGTTAAGCTCGGAATCGATTATAAACATATTTGGACCGGGCAATAACGTAGATTCATACCCAAAACTACCTGTCTTAAAAACTTTTACCTCGTTTTTATTGACCCATACTTTTGAGCCTTTTGGAGCCACTCCCACCAACACATGGGCAGCATTGATTACCGTATCGTTTCTGCCTCGCGATACCTTTAACTCTTTGATGGGCTGAGGAAGAGGCGCTGTATAGGTTTGGGAAAAAGCACTCGCTGCACAGGCGACTATCGCGATGAGTGTGGTGATGCTTGATTTGAGGATATGGATTGTTTTCATCATGTGGGGTGATTAATCTTACGAAAAAATGTAGTTCTAAAACCTGTATGCCGCTTTGCGCATCTCTTTGGCATTTTTAAAGGGCTTTGGAGGATTGAGGTGTTTGGCCAGGAACTGGTATACGGTAAACCGAATGTCGGTGGCTTCTTTGTGGTCCATGCGATCAAAAGAATGACCACCTGGTATATTTTCAAATATTTTGTATTCGAACTTTTTGTTTTCTGCTTTGAGGGCTTGTATCATGTGTTCTACTTCCAGTACGTTGACGTCTTCGTCATTGGTATTGGTGTAAATCAACAGCGGCTTGGTAAGTTTGTGCGCCTGGTAAGCCGGAGAGCGTCGTTTGTACTCCTCCACATTATCGGCCGGAGTTTTGCCAATATGATAAGACGCCGAAAAGAGTCTCGTATAACTTTCGCCTTTATAGCCTAAACGGGCAATTAAATTGGACACCGGTACACCGGCGTAACCGCAAGTGTAGGCGTCCGGATATTCAAACAGATTCATCAACGTAATCATTCCGCCATGGCTCCATCCCATGAGTCCGATGCGCTTGTTATCAACAATATCGTAGTTCTCTACCATATAATCTCGACTCACTTTGACATCGGCATTCTCTAATCCGCCATAGTCGATATTTTCATACATGGCACGGCCATAACCTGTGCTGCCACGATATTCGGCGGCAACCACAATATATTGCTGCGCCATCAGCTCACGAATAATGTGGGCGTAGTAGGTGGAGTGATTGGAATGCACTCCGCCGTGGGGCATCACAATGAGGGGATATTTCTTACTAGGATCAACGTCTTTGGGAATAAAAACATATGTCCAGAATTTGACGGGGTTTCCAGCGCCTTGTCCGGTGGGGTTGGCCTCTTTCCAGCGAGGCGGGCCGGCTAAATAGACTTTGTCGATCCAAGCAACATCGCCTACCTTTTCATACCAGAGCAGGTCGTCGATCTTCTTTTCCAATATGTCAAATGTGTGCATGTTTTCACTTTGAGCAGATAGTCCTAAAGGAATCAGCAAGGCTATAAACAAAACAATGCCGGGAAAAAATGTTAATGGCTTTTTCATAATTTTAATTTTTAGATAGATAGGTAAATAGATAGATAAAGCAAATATAATCAATAATAATAAAACTCCAAAATACGAAAAATAGCGTTACATTTGTAAGTATGAAAAAAATACCGCTCCTCTTTTGCCTGTTTGCATTGCCTTTTGTACTATCTGCCCAAAATAGGGTCGATTATGGGGTGTTTATCGCCAAAGCCCAAGGGCACTCTGGCCTATATCGGGGAGAGATCCCTATGCAATATGGGAGCAAGGCTCCAAATGACGCCTCTACTTATTTTGCCTATTCGACAGATTTTAGAAATGGAGATGTGCTGTTTCGCGGAAAATTATATACCGGTGTTGCGTTGAATCTGAATGCACATATTGACGAGTTGTACGTAAAAGATCCGATTGACGGAATATACATTCTTGTTAATAAAAATTTTGTCGACTTTTTTTCTTTTGGGGAGCATCGGTTTGTTCACCACAAGCAAGAGCTTGGTTCTGCACTTGCCGGCGGGTATTATGAAGTTTTATATGCAGGAGAAATCAAGCTGTATAAAAAAATTAAAAAAAACTTTTTTGAGAACCTCCGTGACGGGCTGTATGTAAAAAAGGGATATACCTTAAATGAAAGCTTTTACTTTTTGAAAAACGATAAATGGTATCGCGTGGGCACAAAAAGAGAGCTTAAGAAGCTCTACCCTGAGCAAACCAAAACTATTGACCAGATCGTAAAGAGCAGGGGGCTCGATTTTTCTAATAAAAATAGGGAGCGTGCACTGATTGAAATAGCCACCCATATTGATGCTTTATGAAGAAATTATCGTTATCCCTATTATTTTTGTGCGTCGCATCTGTTTCTTTTGCACAAATTGAGGAGGTTGTGCTCACCAATGTGGGTTTAGATTCTCTAAAGAAAGTGGTGGAGTTAAATAGCGAATACCAACTTTTTTATGTTGAAAATAAAAGCGATACACCACTAAGGTTAACGGTTTCGTGGAACCGCACCAACATGGTAACGAGCTTGTCCGGCGCTTTAAGCAGAGCGGGATATTCTCTTTCTCAAAAGGATCACCTACTGTTTGTGCTAAAAGGCACCGGAATCATGACGACTCTTCCGGATCGTTTTTTTTCTGTAGGCGAATCTGAACAGGGATCCGCGCTCTATGTTGCTGCACTAACCTCTTTACCAAACCAAGAGGCTGGTTCTGCCAATAAAGTGTACACGATTGGCGACCCCAACGCGCTATTTACAGGGAGCCGCGCCGTCCTCTCCGGACATATTAGAAACTCCTATACAAAAGAGCCGGCACAGGGCGTATCTATCACAGTGCGTTCGACCGGAACAAATGCTTTTACCGACATACATGGCTTCTACCGAATTGCTGTCCCTCTAGGAAAAGTCGATCTTGTCTTAAAGGGGTATGGTTTGGAAGATACCCCAGTCATGTTGGATGTCTTTACAGACGGTTCATTAGACATTGTAATGAGTGAAAAGGTCTATTCCCTTAGAAGCGTGGTCGTCTCAGCAGAAGCAAGTCAGACTCGACGATCCACTTTTGTAGGCCTGGAAAAGATATCGGTCAGTCGAATAAGGCACATTCCCGCTGTTTTTGGAGAAGCCGACCTGTTAAAGGTGATGCTCACCCTGCCGGGGGTTAAAACGGTGGGCGAAGCCTCCGGCGGTTTTAATGTGCGTGGTGGGGCTACCGATCAGAACTTGATATTGCTTAACGAAGGTACCATCTATAATCCGACTCACCTTTTTGGCCTCTTTTCTGCGTTCAACCCCGATGTGGTGAACGACATCGAGCTTTATAAGAGCACAATTCCCGCTAAATACGGAGGAAGGATATCGTCGGTGTTAGAGGTAAACAGCCGGCAAGGGAATAGCGACAAGGTGACCGGATCCGCCGGATTGGGACTTCTCACAGGCAAGCTCCATTTAGAGGGGCCGATCATCAAAGGCCGAACCAACTTCATCACAGGCGCACGAACCACCTACTCTAATTGGATGCTTGGTTTACTGCCCCAAAGCAGCGGATACCGAAACGGAGCGGCAAACTTTTATGATCTTACGGCAGGAGTCAGCCATAAGGTTAATGGCGCCAACACCCTTTATGCGTACGCTTATTATTCCAACGACGGATTTAGTTTTAGTAAAGACACTACCTATAGTTACAACAACCTGAACCTCGCTTTAAAGTGGCGCACCATCTTTAGCGCTAACCACAGCATGACCTTTACAACAGGCTTGGATCAGTACCGGCATAACATCGCAGAGTCGGCAGATTCGTTACAGGCCTATAATTTGCGCTTTGAACTGGAGCAATATTTTATGAAGGCTAACTTTGAATTCCTTATCAACGAAAAACACAACCTGAGTTATGGCCTCAACAGTATCTTCTTTAATCTTTCTCCCGGCTCTTTTTTGCCCAGAGGTGCTGAGTCCATTGTCACTCCTAACATCATAGATAGGGAAAGAGGATTGGAAATGGCGATTTATGTAAGCGATAAATGGGACATCTCTCACAAGTTTACGATTGACATGGGAGTTAGGTACAACTTCTACTCGGCTTTAGGCCCAAAGGACTATTACACCTATCACAACAACGAGAAAAACGAAGAGTCGATCGATAAGATTGTGCATGTAAAGAAGGGGTCTTTGGTCAAACCCTACCATGGTCCCGAATTCAGGTTGTCTGCACGATATCTGGTTAACGACCGCCTGACTTTAAAGGCGGGAATCAACACCATGCGCCAGAGCATCCACATGTTGTCGAATACAGTTTCTGCGTCTCCGATTGATATATGGAAACTAAGTGACGCCCATATTGTGCCTCAAACGGGGTGGCAGGCGGCAATCGGTTTATATCGAAATTTTCTCGACCATCAATATGAGTTGTCGGTTGAGGGGTACTATAAGGCGATCAATCACTACTTGGACTACAGGAGTGGAGCGGTGCTTAATATGAACAGACATATTGAGCGAGATGTTTTGGAGACCGAGGGAAAAGCGTATGGGGCGGAGTTGATGTTGAAGAAGCCTTCGGGGAAGTTGAATGGGTGGGTGGCTTATACTTATGCGAGGACGATGTTGAAAGAGAATACCTTTGAGATAAACAATGGTCAATGGTATCCTGCGGCTTATGACAAGCCTCATGATGTAAAGGTTGTTGCAAATTATAAATTAACGCAACGATATAGCTTCTCTGCCAACTTGGATTACGCTTCTGGACGGCCTGTAACTGTCCCGATTGGCGTCTACTACTACAGCAATAAATATTGGTTTGCTTACTCCAATCGAAACCAATACAGGATACCAGACTACTTTAGGCTTGACTTAGCCTTTAATATCGAACCGAGCCACAACCTGACACTTTGGACACACAGTGTGATTACTTTAGGCGTATACAACGTTACGGGACGCAAAAATGCATTTTCTGTTTACTACGTAACCAATCAAAAGAATCAGATTCAAGGCTATAAACTGTCGATCTTTGGAGCGCCTATCCCCTATCTGAACTATACAATTAAATTCTGAGTTATGATCCTAAAGAAGTTATATAACTGTTCGATTTTGCTCTTGGGAGTGATCACGACTGCCTGTATCACCCCATTTACACCCAAGGGTGTAGAGTCGGATGAGGGATCTTTGGTCATTGAAGGAGATATTATTTTGAATGGCGACACCAAAATATACCTGAGTTTGTTACGCGCCCTTGACTCCCCATTTAGTATCACCTATGTTACGAATGCTCAGGTGTGGGTAGAGAACCAACATGGAACTACCTACTCAGGCTCCGTAAAGGTGGAACCCAATGAGCCACCCTATTATATCATTGATACCAGAATACTTAGTCTTGATCAACAATATAAGTTATGTGTGCATTTGCAGGACGGGAGAAGATATGAATCGAACTTTTTGACCCCGCTGGTGACTCCGGAAATTGACGCCATCGGCTTTATGGTTGATGACTCAAAGACGTCTGTTGACTTTCATGTCACCACCCACGACAGCAACAGCGCCTCCCGATTTTATAAATGGCGCTATATTGAAGATTGGGAAATAGTTGCGCACTATTATACAAATGTCTATTACGACCGCAGCTTGAGAACAGTCCGTCAATACGCCACTCCGGCTCCATACTATTATTGTTGGAGACACTCAAAATCGTCTACAGTCGTTGCCAAAACAGATCACCTTAATCAAAATCTCGTCTATCAGCAAAGGCTTAATACGGTTGATCGAAGAGACGACAGAATCAGCTATCTCTACTCCATGGAGTTGCTTCAGATGTCCATTACTAAAGAAGCACACTCCTACTGGTCTGTTTTAAAGAGGAATACCGACGAAATAGGGAGCATTTTTGCTCCACAACCCACCGATCTGCATGGGAATATTCGTTGCATAACTGATCCCGGCGTCAGGGTTATTGGTTTCATTAGCGCCGGAACCATCACAACCAAGCGAATTTTTGTAACGTCACAAGAGATCGGAATCTATACGCCTTTTCTCTGCAATCCCATGGATACAGCCCTTTTTGACGGATGGAGGACTCCGCCAACTTTTGCAGATTATTACGATTATGGTTTCCGGATTGTGGGGTTCGACATCGCTTCAGGTGGACATGAGTGGTTCCCAAGAGCTTGTGTGGAATGTACAGCGCGAGGAACTAAAAACAAACCTCCTTTTTGGCCCAATAATCATATTTAGAATGCTTTATGAACATAATAAAATCTTTTTTATGTATTAGTCTGTGTCTTACATGGTTAAATCCGTCTTTTGCACAACAAAGGGCAATAGAACGCATCCACATCTCCACGGACAGGGAGCTTTATGTGGCTGGAGAGACTATCTGGCTTTCACTCTATTGTTTTGATATGTCGGGAAAAGAGCCTCACCTTTCTCATGTGAGTAGCGTCGCGTATCTTGAATTACGCCAGGACGCATCTCTGTTGGCAAGTGTTAAATTGGCTATCACCACAGGCAGAGGCAGCGGAAGGCTTCAGATCCCTCCTGCCTTGCCCACAGGAAATTATAGGCTGATTGCCTACACTAAACAGATGATGAATGAAGATACCCTGCGCTACTTTGATAAAATTATCCCCATATACAACACATTGTCAGCAGAAAGGGTTCCGGAAAATGTTTTTATGATCGATGAGCATCATGTCGATGAAAAGGATACTCCCGTAATGAACCATCCAAAGCTTGTCGATCTGCAGTTGTTGGGTGTGGCAGGAAATAGCGTCCCCCCCAATTTTCCTCTTCCCATCTCGATTAAAAATATCAGCGACCAAGCCATTTCAATAAATATCTCTGTAGCCAACATCGATATTCCTGCAAAACACCACCAAACAATACCTGACTTTTTTGTCCAAGCCACGCATGATCCGGCAAAAATCAAATTTCAGGATAGATACATACCTGAATACGAGGGTGAAATTATTAGAGGCGTCATCAAAAATATTGACGCCATCCACCCCAAAGAGGGGTCCCTTTTCCTCTCAACTATCGGAACGGGCGTTGAAGTATATGCAGCCTCTTTGGACACGATTACAGGCGATTTTTCTTTCTACACCCACTCGATATATGGGAATCGTGAAATTGCATTGGAATATTCCACCGCCGATGAGGTCTCTTTTGAGCTGATTGATCCATTTGTCAAGCCACCAGTAATGCCCTCTCCTCCACTCTATTTGGATAAAAAAACGGAGTCGGCCTTTGTGCAAAGAAGTATTGAGATGCAGGTGAGTCATCGCTTTGGGATGGATACCCTGTATAACCGAATATCCACGTTGGGAGACCCTTTCATTTCCAACAATAAGCCCATTGTGTATGACTTGGATCACTACACCCGTTTTCCTGCCATGCAGGACATTATGGTTGAGTTTATATCGGAAATGCGATTTAAGAGAAACAACAACCGGATGTCTCTCGAAATGGTATTACTTGACGCCGCCCAGCGGTGGGCCTTTTATGATAACCCACTCACTGTGATTGATGGTATCGCTATTTTTGATCATGAACGACTGTATCATTACGATCCCTTAAAGGTGAAAACCGTCACTATTTATCGAAGCAACTATAGGATTGGAAACAAAATTTTTAACGGCATCGCTCAATTTAATACCTACCATGGTGGTTATCCAGGACTTACACTTGGAAAGAATGCATTGATACTCGATTTTCCGGGGGTGGCATATCCGTGTCGTTTTACCGGCATCATCCCTGCTTCTGTCCCTGATGTCAGGACACTGCTTTACTGGGACCCCTTGGTTGAGATGGCCCGCGGAGAGGGTTGTGAAATCGTGTTAAAAACGTCGCTCATTCCTGGAACGTATGCGGTAACGCTGGAAGGTGTTACAGACAGAGCTCAGCCTGTGTACCATAAAACAGTGTTTACTGTGCAATAATCGCTACAATTTCTTTAAAAAGCACCGGACGGCCATCCGACAGAGTTCCCTCTATCTCTACCGTATATGTTCCGGGCTTAGATGGGGTTTTGATCGATATCTCCTGAACCCCATCCTGAGGCAGATGAATAAGCGGATCCCAGTAGAGGAGGCTGCAAACATCCGGAAGATACCCCATTTCGACCACCTCTCTACCTGTAAAACGAGTGGGGTACAATACACCGTCAAAATCGAGGATGACCGAATTTTTGCCTAACGTAACATCTTGATAGGTTCCTTTGTAGGTGTGAAGGGCTGCTAAGCCATCAAAAGTTTGGCTTCCGATACGAAAGCTTTTATGATAAATAGAAACGGTTTTTGCTTTTAAAAGATCGTATTTGAAGAGTCGTTCATGGTCAAAAATGGCGATACCATCAATCAAAACCAATGCATTTTGTTCGGTATATCCGCGGCTAAAGTCTGACTCCACAATAATCTGTAGAAGTGACTGATTGTTTGCTCTTCGTAGCCTAGTACCCGATACAAATTCAATCACAATGTCCTGCATGGTGGGGAAGCGTGTATAATCATCCAAATGGTAAATAATGGGTTTACCTGTAAATAATGGCGGTCCATCCGGTACGTTGACCCGTTCAAATAGCGTGTC